>Ga0189286_100188_pt1 | contig 29360 bp, 29 predicted proteins | sample UW69minimetaG_FD_130330 | JGI IMG/M metagenome (GOLD analysis project Ga0189286, IMG submission 130330) | Marine microbial communities from the Costa Rica Dome - UW69 mini metaG | ecosystem: Environmental > Aquatic > Marine > Oceanic > Photic zone | place: Costa Rica: the Eastern Pacific...
AGTTCCCCCATGCCGCGTCCTTCGCGCCGCAACGACCTGATTGAGACTGCCCAGACGCTTTTTAATGCCGAAGGGTTTCACGCCGTCGGGATTGAGCGGATCCTGAGCGAGGGAAACCTCGCGAAAATGACCCTCTACCGGCATTTTCCCTCAAAGAACGCGCTCATTCTGGGAGTCCTGGAAGCGCGGGAAAAAGCGGTGAATGGGTGGTTCCGAGAGGTGCTCGCCGATCCAAATCTTGAGGGAAAGGGGCGGCTTTTGGCGATTTTTGATGCGCTGGAGGTCTGGTTTGAAAACCGCTCGCCTTTGGGCAAATTCTCTGGATGCCTCTTTGTGCGGGCATCCGGCGAATTCCCGCATCCCACAGACCCCGTCCACTTAGCCGCCGCCGATGCCAAACAGGCTTTCGTTGAGATGGTGGCGGCCGCCGCAGAGCTGGAGCGCTTTAAGAAGCCGAGGCTGCTTGCCCGCGAGCTCACACTCCTCAAAGACGGCGCAATCGCCCTGGCGCAAATTCAGGGCGCCTCAAAACCTGCGCTGGATGCGAAAAATGCCGCTGAGCGATTGCTCGCGGATTGGCCCAGAAAAAAATAGGCACAATAAAGCAAAAGAGTGACGAGCCAGGAAACCCAAGCAGAGGCGACGCTGATGCTCAAAATCTATCATGTCCCAGGCACACGCTCGGTCCGGCCTATTTGGCTCGCCTACGAACTGGACTTGGAGTTTGAGATCGTGCCCATCAACTTCTCATCAGCTTATCGAGACTCTTTGGAGTGACGCTCTATTGGCCCAGCGGGGAAGGTCCCCGCGCTCACCGATGGTGATATCGCCATGTTTGAGTCCGGCGCCATGGTGGAGGTCATTCTGGATCGCTATGGAGAGGGCAGGTTGCGTCCTGAAAAAGGGTCGGCTGAGAGTGCTGAATATCTTCAGTGGAGCTGGTTTGCTGAAGCAACCCTCTCCCGACCGCTTGGCTTTATGCGCGCCATGAAACTGGTGAATGCCATCAAACAGGGAAAGGAAGAGGTAGGTGCTATTGCTGCTGACGGCGAAAAGAAGGCCCGTTCATCACTTGAAGCTGTGGAGCAAAGACTCGCTGATCGCGACTATTTATTGGCTTCAGGATTCACTGCCGCCGACATCATGACGGGATATTCCCTTGATCTGCTCAGCCACCTCTATGCGCTGGAAGAGTCCTATCCCAAAACGGCAGACTATTTGAGCCGCCTGAGGGCCCGCCACGCCTGTGAAAAGGCGCTGATTGCCTGATCAGCCCAGAACGAAAGAGTCAATCCTTAACGCCTATGTCTGAAGAACATGCCCTAACCACATGAGTCCATAGCGAATTTTGATCTGATGGGCGGATTCACAATTGGTTAACGTTAGTGACTTGGACAAGATAGCTGACATGTCACCTTAACAAATGGGCAGGGTTAACGGGCTCGATGGTTGTTTGAGAGCAAAACCGGTTAACGCGCGTTAAGCCCTTGTTAAGCATGAGCTTTCTACTGTTAGTTGAGATGAAGCGCCAGACGCGGCTGGCGGGGTTCCGCGGAACCTGTTAGAACGCCCGCGATTGCGGCAGTTCCGCCGCCCCTATTGAGGAAGATCCCCATGATTGGTGAACGCTATGTCTGTTGAGGCTCAGACCGGCCAAGGCCGCGTCGCCACTGTCGAGCGCAAGACCAAAGAGACGGAAGTCTTTGTGTCGCTCGATCTGGATGGCAATGGCATTTACGACATTGATACCGGCATTGGATTTCTCGATCACATGCTCGAACAGCTCTCCCGTCACTCCCTGATTGACCTGAAAGTTCGGGTCGACGGTGACTTGCATATTGATATGCACCACACCACCGAAGACAGTGGCATTGTTGTCGGTGAGGCGGTGAAACAGGCTTTGGGCGACTTCAAAGGCATAAAACGCTACGCCAACGCGCTCATCCCCATGGATGAAACGCTGACCCGCTGCGCTATCGATGTCTCCGGACGGCCCTATCTGATCTGGCGGGTGGATCTCCCACGGCCAAAATTGGGTGAAATGGACACCGAGCTCTTTAAAGAGTGGTTCCAGGCCTTTGCTCAGGCCGCCGGCATTACGCTCCACATGGAAAACATCTATGGGGAGAACACTCACCATATCGTGGAGAGCTGCTTCAAGGCCCTTGCCAGAGCCTTGCGCGCCGCTGTGGAGATCGATCCGCGCACAGCCGACGTGGTGCCGTCAACCAAAGGCGTTATCGGCAGCTAGTCTGCGCTGGGAATTTCACACCCACCTTTAATTCCAGACGTCAGCCTGCTGGCGAGCCGGGATCCAATAGGCAGGTCGGCAAGCCGTGTGGACGACGGATCAGGTCCGGGGTGACACTTATTGGCGAAGTGGGCGGGCACAGCGCGCCTTATCTTGTCGCACTTCTGAGCAGATAAGGGCTTTCCCTTATCCTGGAAACGCACTAAAGAACCCCAGATAAGGGCAGGCCTCTGCTTGGCCTAGCCCCACTGTCGGCTAAAAGCTGTTCAACTTAGTCAACGGATGTTGTCGATGCGCACCTTTACGGTTCATGGCAATGCGTCGCTCCCGCGAGCGGAAGATCACGTACGCTTTGTGAAGGAAGGCATGGCGGGCTGGGCAATCGTGTCGCCCTTGATCTGGTTTCTCTATCACCGCATGTGGTGGGAGGGCGCTGCCTATTTTGGTCTCTCGATTTTGATCGCCGTGGCAGGCGGTGCTGGTGGCCTCCATGAGAACATCACCATCCTTTTGGGGTTCGGATTGCAACTCATTGTGGCCGTGGAAGCAAATGACCTCCGCCGTCTTGCACTCGCCCGAAAAGGCTACCAGACGATCGCCATTATCCATGGGGCTGACGAAGAAGAAGCCGCGGCGCGTTTTTCTGCTAACTGGAGTCATGCTCTACCGCAAGCCTCCGACAATCCGGTCACAAGCGCGGTCATGGACAGAAGTGGTTCAGCTTTTAGACTTGGCACTGGCGTGGGACAGGCCGCGACCTATACGAAACCCAAAGATCCGGTATGGCCGAAACGCACCGCTAACAATGAAGCGCAGAGCGCAGGACCACCACGATCTGCAGACCCAACAGCTGAGGTCCTTGGCCTCTTCCCCAAGCCCCCGTCATCGAATTAAGTCCCGAAACGCTCGTCCTTGACCTAAAAAACTAGAGTTCCACTCCATGAAGACCGTCATCATCGATTATGGCTCCGGCAATCTCCGCTCCGCTGAGAAGGCGTTTGAGCGGTCCGTCCATGAATTAGGGCTTTCCATGGACATCGAGGTGAGTGGGGATGCTGACGCGGTTCGTGCCGCCGATCGCATCGTTTTGCCAGGTGTTGGCGCCTTCGGTGATTGCAGGCGGGGGCTCGACGCTGTAGCGGGCCTCACCGACGCGCTGGAAGAAACCGTGGGTGAAAAGGCGCGGCCCTTTCTGGGCATCTGTGTCGGCATGCAACTTATGGCGGCACGCGGCCTGGAGCATGGGGAACATAAAGGTCTTGGATGGATTCCCGGCGATGTTGTGGAGATGGTCCCCAGCGACACGAGCCTCAAAATTCCGCACATGGGCTGGAACGAGCTGCAGATCACAAAGCCACACCCAGTGCTCAAAGACCTTCCCGTGACCCACGCCTATTTCGTGCACTCCTATCACCTGCAGCCTGCGGAGGACGGTGATGTCATTGCGCGCACCGACTATGGCGGTCCTGTTACGGCAGCGGTTGCGCGAGATAATATGGTGGGCACGCAATTCCACCCGGAAAAGAGCCAGGCGCTGGGTCTTGCGCTCATCCGCAATTTTCTACAATGGAAACCCTAAGCACCATGAGTTCCTCCAAAACCTCTTTGACACTGTTTCCTGCCATTGACCTGAAGGACGGTGAATGTGTACGGCTGGTGCGCGGTCTCATGGAAGAGGCGACCGTCTTCAATGACAATCCGGCAGGCCAGGCGCGTGCCTTTCAGGATGCCGGCTTTGATTATCTGCATCTCGTAGACCTGAACGGCGCTTTTGAAGGAAAGCCCGTGAACGCGAACGCTGTCGATGCGATCTTGAAGGAAATCACCATTCCAGCCCAGCTTGGCGGCGGCATTCGCGATCTTTCTACTATCGAGATGTGGCTTGAAAAAGGGGTTGCCCGAGTGATCATCGGGACGGCCGCGGTGAAAGACCCGGACCTGGTGCGCCAGGCTTGCAAACACTTTCCCGGCCAGATTGCCGTTGGCCTTGATGCCAAGGGTGGCAAGGTCGCGGTAGAAGGCTGGGCGGAAGTTTCAGATCTTACCGTGCTTGAGATGGCCCAACAGTTTGAGGATGCGGGCGTTGCCGCCATTATCTATACAGACATTGACCGCGACGGCGTTCTGGAAGGGCTAAACCTTGCCTCCACCGTCGCCCTTGCAGAGGCCATTTCAATCCCCGTGATTGCAAGTGGTGGCCTTTCCTCCATTGATGACATCAAAGCCTTGATTGCTGCCGACTGTGCGGGCCTCGAAGGCGCCATTTCCGGACGCGCCCTCTATGATGGTCGCCTCGATCCAGCAGAAGCAATTGCCCTTCTTAAGGGTAAGGGAGCCGCCTGATGCTGAAAGCCCGCGTGATCCCCTGTCTCGACGTGAAAGATGGCCGCGTGGTGAAGGGCGTCAACTTTGTCGATCTGGTGGACGCGGGAGATCCCGTCGAGGCGGCGCGTGCCTATGACGCGGCGGGCGCCGATGAGCTCTGCTTTCTCGACATCACCGCCTCCCATGAAGACCGCTCCATCCTCTTAGATGTAGTGCGTCACACGGCGGAAGAGTGCTTCATGCCGCTCACTGTCGGCGGGGGTGTCCGCACCATTGAAGATGTGCGGCAATTGCTGCTCGCTGGTGCCGACAAGGTGTCCATCATGACAGCGGCAGTCCACAATCCGGATTTTGTGCGCGAAGCTGCTGAAAAGTTCGGGTCGCAATGCATTGTCGTGGCGGTGGACGCCAAACGGGTCTCAGGGCCAGGCGAAACGCCTCGGTGGGAGGTTTTCACCCATGGCGGGCGAAAAGAGACCGGTATCGATGCAATCGAATATGCCAAAAAGGTTGTAGATCTGGGGGCAGGCGAGATCCTGCTCACTTCCATGGACCGGGATGGCACCAAGGAAGGCTTTGATACCGAACTCACCCGCACCATTGCTGATGCCGTGAGCGTACCCGTGATCGCAAGCGGCGGCGTTGGCACGCTCGACCACCTGGCGGAAGGTGTGACGGAAGGGCATGCGAGCGCGGTTCTCGCCGCCTCGATTTTCCACTTTGGCACCTTCACCATTGGGGAGGCCAAAGCCCACATGGCCGCCAAAGAGATACCGGTTCGTCTCTAAGCGGAGTGCCCCGATATATGGGGCCGCGGTGATTCAGCGATTTACACGGGCACGCATCCGGTGAATACTTTTTGAGCTGACCCTGAGCGGGGGAACCCTAAAGCGTTTCCAGGTGAACCAGTTTGGGTCACCCGTCCGGAAACGCGAAAACCAAAGAGCTGAGGCGTTTCATCGCTTTAGTAAAGGGGCGAACTGCCTGAGCCAGCACCGGATAAAATGCGGCAGGGTGCAGGTCAGTGGGCCAGGAGATAGAGCTAAAACTCACACTGGATGAAAAGGCGTTGGCCCAATTGTCGGCCAGCGCGCCGTTCGCCCATGTCGAGTTCTCATCTACAGCGCCCAAAAAACTCAAAGCGACCTACTTCGATAGCACCGCCAACGCGCTTCGCCAGAAAGGCGTTGTCCTGCGCCTGCGCGATGAAGACGGTCGGCTCATTCAGACGCTCAAAGGCAAGAAAGCTTTTGGCAGCCTCGCGGCGGGCCGCGCCGAATTTGAAAGCCGTATCCCCAAAACGCGCACCACACCGGATTTCAACCGGTTGCCGCCGGATCTGAAAAAGGGCCTGCAGGCGCTTTTGAATGGCAACAATGTTGAACCGCTCTTTGTGACCGACGTGGACCGCACAATCGGCATGCTCAAAACAGATGCTGGCGATTCAATTGAGCTTGCCCTTGATCGGGGCGTCATCCGCGCCGGACGTCGCGAGACAAAGGTAAGCGAACTCGAGCTCGAACTCAAAAAGGGAGACCCCGCCTCCCTCTATCGTGTGGCGCTGGAGCTCGCCGAAACGGTGCCTGTGCGCATCGGCGTGCGCACCAAAGGAGAACGAGGATATGCACTTGCAAACGCTCTCGGACCGAAGTCCGTCAAAGGCGAGGTGGTGCAGCTGCCCAAGAAGGCAAATGTAGAACAAGCCCTTGAGTTAGTTCTGCGTCATTGTCTGGCCCATATTGTCGCGAATGAACCGGCATTGGTGGAAACGGTGGATGAAGAGGCTTTGCATCAAATTCGGGTGGGGCTGCGGCGTTTGCGCGCGGCCCTTGCCGTCTTTGCGCCTGTCCTCGACAAGACCGTGATGAAGGAAATGAACGCGAAGGCGCGCACGCTTGCAGGTCTACTTGGCGTTGCCCGCGACTATGATGTGTTTCGTGGTGAACTCGTCGCGCCGCTCAAAGAAATTGATGATGAAGGTGTTAAGGCGCTTGATCGTGCAGCAACCCTGGAACAGATCAATGCCTGGGACGGGGGGCTTCGCGCTGTGTCCTCCACCGAATTCACCCGTACATGTCTGTCTCTCGCTCTACACATTGAAGAGAAAAGTTGGCGTAAGCGGGCAGAGCAGGACCCGGCAATGGCTATGATGCTTGCCATGCCCGCACGAAAATTTGCGGAGAGAGCCCTCACAAGGAGACTCAAAAAAGCAAATTCATTGGGCGAACATATTGATCGCCTTAATCTCGCCGAGCGACACGAATTGCGCAAACGCTTAAAGAGCTTGAAATACGCAACTGGCTTTTTCGCATCGCTTTATCCAAAAAAGCCAGTCGCCAAACAGATCAAGAAACTCAGTGCGCTACAGGATGTGTTTGGTAGCCTGAACGATCTGGCGGTCGCTGAAGAAATAGTCCGCACCCTGATTGGCAAGTCAGAAAACACTCCCAATCAGCTCGCCATCGCGACAGGTGGGGGGCGTGTTCTGGGCTGGCATGGCGCGCAAGCAGTTAGCCACTGGAATGATGCATCTGACGCTTGGGTCTCTTTCCGCGCAACAACTCCGTTCTGGCGTAGCTGATCGATAAAACTTTATCGATCTTTGACATGAATGGGACTCAAAACGCACCCTTTTCCTTTGCGGGGTCTGAAGACATTTAGCCCTAAGGTGAGCGACCAGTAACAGGATCTCTCGACCTTAAGGGAATGACATGTCTGCTCTGAAAGCCGTGACCGCGCGCCGCAAGATAGGGATCACCACACAAGCTGCGGAGATATCTGGCCGCCGCCTGAGTGCGGCAGCTGTTGCTCGCCTCGCCCAATATCATGAACGCTATTTGCGTGGCATGAAGGGCGGCAGGCGCATCGTTTTGAAAGCGTGCGATCTTGGGGGTCTTGATCTGGCTGGCATCAACCTGTCGGATGCAGACCTTCCGGCGTGCGACTTCACAGATACGATATTCAGAGATGCCAATCTGGCACGCGCCAACCTGTTTGGCGCATTTCTCAACCGCACAGACCTCACAAATGCAAACCTGGAACGGGCTGACTTGCGCGGCGCGAAGTTTGAAGGGGCCATTCTCACAAACACAAACTTAAAAGGCGCAGACATGCGCCGTGGTGAAGTGCAGGGCGATGAAGGGCGCATTCTTTTCGACCCGTCTTGCTCTTTCAAAGATGCAGCTTTGCTCAAAGCGGATATGGACACGTGCAAACTGACCGGGGCGGATTTTCAAGGAGCTCGCCTTGACGGAGTTAAACTCACGGGCGCAGATCTCCGTGACAGCTCTTTTGATGGGGCAAACCTGTCCTCGGTCGAAATGCAGGGCGCCAACCTGTTGGACGCGAACCTCACCAGGACTGCGATCGATGAAGCAACCGAAGGCTCGGCAAACCTCATGCGGTCCCGCCGGGCCGGGCGACCGCCCAAAGGAGACGTACTCGCGGAAATTCTTCTGCAACATAAGCTGTGGATTGAGAGCGACAAGGTGGAGGGAGAACGGGCTGACTTTTCCGAAACAGATCTGACGCGCTTCAATCTCGCTGGCCATTTTCTTCCGGGTGCGGACTTTACGCGTGCTGTGATGGTAGAGACGGACCTGCGCGAAACCTTCCTGGTTGGCGCTGACATGAAAGAAGCCATTCTCGTTGACGCCCTCCTCGACGGCGCAGATTTGCGGGGGACGGACCTGCGCGGCGCGATGACCTCTGGCACGCTTCTGCAGGGAACAAAGCAAGGCGCTCTTGATGATGAGAGAATTGTCACCCGTCTCTAGCCGGATCTGCTGTTAACCCTCAAAAAACGCTACTTTTCTGCGCTTCTCCTAGTGCTGGCGTCTTGTGCACAAATCTGATACGAAAACGCGCGCCGGGAACCAGGTTGGCGACCGGTGGCTCGTTAGTACGCTATGTCGTTTCTGCGTGCATCGCATACGCCCATCGCAGTCAAGGAGGCCACTTTATGGCCACCGATGTCCACCAGCTCGACGCACTCTTTTCGGTCATTTCTGATCGTAAGGGAGATGACCCGAAAAACTCCTATACCGCCTCCCTTTTTGCAAAAGGTGTGAGCAAATGCGCCCAAAAACTGGGCGAAGAAGCGGTGGAGACCGTCATTGCGGCCATGGAAAGTGGCTCTTCCGACAAAAAATCAGTCGTAAGTGAATCTGCCGATCTGATTTACCATTGGCTCGTCCTGATGGCCGCCCTCGACATCGACCCTGCTGAGGTTTATGCAGAGCTCGCCCGTCGTGAGGGAACCTCTGGCCACGCAGAAAAAGCCAGTCGAAAAGAACAGTAAGAAGAAGAACCAATAAGCGGCCAGGACCCGGTTAGCGAACCGTCAGGGAAAAGTTCTATGTCGATAGTGAAGTCGGAAAAAAATGTGAGTATGCACAAGACAAAGAAGTCGGCCTCGCCGACCGCCAGGTCTATTTCTCCCTTCCGTCACTTCACATCGGTCGAATGGGGCAAGCTTCGAGCGGACACACCGCTGACGCTGTCAGAAGACGATCTGCAATCACTTCGTGGGTGGGGGGAAAACGTCTCACTCGAAGAGGTCCGCGAGATCTACTTGCCTCTGTCGCGCTTGTTGAATCTCTATGTGGGTGCAACACAGGAACTGCACGGTGCAACCTCAGAGTTCCTCGGCACCAAACAGGCAAAGACACCCTTCATCATCGGTGTTGCGGGCTCCGTCGCCGTTGGCAAAAGCACGACCGCACGTATCTTGCACGAACTTCTGCAGCGTTGGCCAAACCACCCGAAAGTGGATCTCATCACTACAGACGGATTTCTTTATCCCAATGCGGAACTTGAAAAGCGCGACCTGATGCAGAGGAAGGGTTTTCCTGAAAGCTTTGATGTGAAGCGCCTCATTTCCTTCCTGTCGGATATTAAGGCAGGTGAACGTCAGCTTGTGGCGCCTGTCTATTCTCACGTTCACTATGACATTGTGGGTGAGACCACCACGATCGACCAGCCCGACGTTCTGATCGTCGAAGGACTGAACGTCTTGCAGAGCTGGAAGCCAGCCGAGGGCGAAGACCCGCAACCCTTTGTCTCAGACTTTTTCGACTTCTCCATCTATCTCGACGCAGACGAAGATATTATGCGTGACTGGTATGTGGATCGGTTCTTAGGGTTTCGGAAGACAGCGTTTAAAGACCCAGACGCCTATTTCCATCGTTACTCAAACCTGTCGGATGAGGAAGCGATTGAAGTTGCCACGTCCATCTGGACGTCGATCAACCTGGCAAACCTGCACAAGAACATTTTGCCGACCCGCGAGCGCGCCGACCTGGTTCTTCGTAAAGGCCAAGACCACGCAATCCGCGACGTCTATCTCCGCAAGCTTTGAGCAGGCGTTAAACCGACCCCATTACGAACTTGCCTGGTAGCCCCCAGCGCGGCAAAGTCTGCGTATGGACACTCTTAAAATATGTGATTGTCTCGAAGACATGGACCGCGCGGTGCTGCACAGGTTCTTGTCTGAAGAGGCCCATTGGCAAAAGGGTATTGGCCCTAAGACTTTGGAGCGCGCTCTTGAAAATTCGTTATGCGTTGGCGCGTTTATTGATGGGGGGCAGGTGGGGTTTGCCAGAGTGATAACAGACTATGCAACCTTCGCGTGGATTGATGATGTGTTTGTTGACCCATCGGTCCGCGGCCAAGGTGTTGCCTATCGTTTGATGGAAGCGATCATTGAGCACCGAAAGCTCAAATCTATTGCAGCCTGGTGGCTGTCTTCGAGTAATCCAGATGCTCGGCGGCTTTTTGAGAAATTTGGCTTTTCGAAGCCTGAACAAGAGCGGTTGGAAAAATGGATGGCACGTAAGAAAACCAAGAACAAAAGCTACCATAATTAGCGCTGGGTGCTGAACTTGTTCCGGAAAAGCTTGCCCAAAACAAAGGTGTCACCACACGGCTTGTCCGGGTAATGACAGCGGTGGATGAAGTAGGCCTGAGCATTTGTTGTTGGATGTGTGAGGCTTTACTCCACATGTCACCCCGGGCTTGACCCGGGGTCCATACTGGCGTGGTTTCATGTGGAGCGGCTCTATGGATCCCGGCTCGCCAACGAGTTGGCGTCCGGGATGACATCAGAGCAAACAGTAAGCTTGGCTTTTAAACCGCCAGCCCTTTGTCTTTCACGAGTGCTTTCAGGTCCGCCTGGGGCCGCGCGCCATAATGGCTGATTGCTTCAGCTGCGGCGATGGAGCCGAGACGCCCGCAGGTCACTGGGTCCGCGCCTTTTGACAGACCATAGAGAAAGCCAGCCGCATAAAGGTCTCCGGCGCCCGTTGTGTCGAGCACTTTGGAGACAGGTTCTGCGCCGACCACGTGAACTTCACCGTCGGCGACAATCACAGAGCCTGCTTCGGAGCGGGTGAGAGCGGCGAACTTGCAGTCCTTGCGCACCGATTGAAGAGCAGCATCAAACGTGTCGACTTCATAGAGCGACATGATTTCATCTTCATTGGCAAACAGGATGTCGACTTCGTCTTTTGCGAGCTCCCTGAATTCGGTCCGGAACCGGTCCACGCAAAAACTGTCTGACAGGGTGAGCGAGACGAGGCGCCCCGCACTGTGAGCAATCCCGGCGGCTTTCAGAAAGGCTTCCTTCGCACCCGGCGGATCCCAGAGATAGCCTTCCATGTAGGTAATGGCCGACGCCTTGATCAGGTCTTCCGGCACATCGTCTGGGGTGAGGCCGCCAGCGGCACCGAGATAGGTGCTCATGCTGCGCTGGGCGTCTGGCGTTACCACAATAAGGCAGCGCGCGGTCGCTGGCCCGTTTGTGGCGTGCGTGGTGGTAAAGTCGACTCCGAGCGCCCGGATGTCATGGGTAAAGACCTGGCCCAGCTGATCATCCCGCACCTTGCCGATATAGGCGGCGGTGCCACCAAGCGCTGCGAGACCCGCAATCGTATTGCCGCACGACCCGCCCGAGACTTCGATGGCAGAGCCCATAACGCCATAAAGCTCCGTTGCACGGTCTTCATCGATCAGCGTCATGGCGCCTTTTTCGACACGATTGGCGGTAAGAAACTCGTCAGTCCCTTCAGAAATGACATCAACAATCGCATTGCCGATACCGGCAACATCAAACTTGGGTTCTGACATGAATGCTCGCTTGGTAAGTCTTTGAAACGTGGGTTTCGGGTGAAATCCGGCAGAGTATAAAGCGCGCACGCCGCTGGACAAAGCCCGGATGGCCGCTAATCTGCCATAGATTTCGTTTCGGCGCTCACCAGGCGTCAAACCATCAACCGGGATGCCACATGTTCTCCGCTCTTTCCACTGCGCTCAGCGATACATTTTCCAAACCGCTCAGATCAGTCATGATACGCGCCCTGGGCCTGGCCCTGGTACTGCTCGTCCTGGCGGGTTTTGGTGCCTTCTATGGGCTTGAGGCCATTCCAGAGTTTGGCGCGGACTGGGGTTGGCCCATCCTTGACGAGGTGGTGGATTGGCTGTCGGGTGCCTTTGTGATTGTGGCGCTGGTGCTCCTCCTCATGCCTGTCTCCGCCCTCTTTGCAGGGCTCTTTCTGGAAGAGGTCGCAGCCGCTGTTGAAGACAAACATTATCCCTCCGACGCAGCCGGTCGCGATCAGCCCTTTGCGCAGGGCCTCTGGATTGCGCTGAAATTTACTGCCTCGCTCATCCTCCTCAATCTCATCGCCCTGCCGCTCTACTTTATTCCCGTGGTTAACGTGATCGCCTATTGGGGTCTGAACGGATATTTACTGGGCCGGGAATATTTTGAGCTTGTGGCACTTCGCCACCACACGCCAGAGGAAGCGCGATCCCTGCGCCGCTCAAAGAGAGTGCGCGTTTTTTCAGGTGGGGTCGCCGCCGCCGCGCTGGCATCCATTCCTGTCATCAACCTGTTAACACCTTTTTTTGCGACAGCCCTTATGGTGCATTTGCATAAAAAAGTGACTGCTTAAGTCGGAGAAAACTGTGGTGCGTGTTTTAGCAATCCTGGCAATGGGAGCAGCGCTTGCGTCCTGTGCGGGTCCGGGCGGTAATTTTAGCTCAAGCCTGTCGCCCCAAACCGTGTCAGCTCCAGGACGCACACCCCCGGCGCTAAATCCTGCGCCACGCGCAGACAGTCTGATTGGGCTGGATGCCTATGGATTGCGCGAGGCTTTCGGATCGCCTGAATTTCAGCGCAACGAAGCCCATGCAGAAATCTGGCGCTATGCCGGAGATGGCTGCACGCTCTTTGTCTATCTTTATGAGGATGAGAGCGACACTCTGCGCACCTCGTTTATTGAGGCGCGGGCTGAGGCAGGCGGTGAACTCCCCGTTGATCCATGCATTGCAGGGGTGAACAGGGCGCATCAATTGAGTTCCTATCGCTACTGAACCGCGCTGCTATCATCCATGACGCGTGAGCGATCCAAGGCCCATCCTTCGAGACGCGGACTGCGACCGCTCCTCAGGATCAAGCAGTGGCACAAATAATGGCCTCATGGTGAGGAGGGCAGCCAATCAAAAAGATTGGCGGACCGTCTCAAACCAGAAATGCAAATACTCGAGTTCATGAATGCGCCGCGACGGCAAAACCACTAGGCCGCGATCGTCTTTCCTTTGAAGGTGCAATAGGCGGCGACTTTGCAGGATGGGCAGTCTGGCTTCCGCGCCTTGCAGATATAGCGCCCTAAGCGGAGGCAGAAAAACGCGAAGCGTTTTACGTCCGTCTCCGCGACAGCAAAACCACTAGGCCGCGATCGTCTTTCCTTTGAAGGTGCAATAGGCGGCGACTTTGCAGGACGGGCAGTCTGGCTTCCGCGCCTTACACACATAGCGGCCGTGCAGCAGGATCCAGTGATGGGCATGCTGCAGATAGTCTTTGGGCACGCGCTTTAGAAGTTCATGCTCAACCTCAAGCACGTTTTTTCCTGGCGCAAGCCCCGTGCGGTTTGAGACGCGGAAGATATGCGTATCGACAGCAATGGTCGCTTCGCCAAAGGCTTCATTCATGACAACATTGGCGGTCTTCCGTCCAACACCGGGCAGCCGCTCCAGCTCTTCACGGGTACGCGGCACTTCGCTGTTAAACTCATTGATGAGCATCTTGGACATCGCGATGACATTCTTCGCTTTGTTTCGATAGAGCCCAATGGTTTTGATCTGATCGCGCAGTTTGGCTTCACCAAGTTTCACCATCTTCTCAGGCGTATCGATTTTTTTGAAAAGCTCCTTGGTGGCCTTGTTCACACCGACATCCGTTGCCTGTGCAGACAGCGCAACGGCGACCACAAGCGTATAGGGGTTTTTGTAATCAAGCTCTGTTTTGGGCTCCGGCAGATCGGCGGACAGCATCTCAAAAAATGGCTCAATATCTTTTTTCTTCATTTTCATGGGAAGGACAATAAGGCGCAGCCAGGAAAAGTGTGAGCGGTTTTCCGTCCGGCTGCGCGTAAAAAAGAGAGAATTGCAGAGCCGCCTTAGACAGCCTAATTTGGCCACTATGGAACGCGTTGACGACACAAGCCCCCTGGAGGCACCGCCTGGCGGGTCGCTGCATTTTGATGCGCGGCTCACGCCTCATCGTTCACTCGGGAACCGTGGCTTTCTCATTGTCATGATCTTCATCGGCGTTGTCAGTTTCGTCGCGGGGATTGTCTTCACGCTGATGGGCGCTTGGCCGGTCTTCGGCTTTTTCGGACTGGATGTCGCGGCCATCTATCTGGCCTTCCGCTGGAACTATCGCGCAGCCCGGGCCTATGAGACGGTGCAGCTGTCAGATACCGCGCTTAAAATCCGAAAAGTGGATGCCAGGGGAAATGAGACAGCCTATGTCTCCCAGCCCTATTGGGCACGGGTGCAATATGACAAAGAGGCCGAAGAGGATGTCGCCATCGACATCACCTCACACGGACGGCGTCTGACGGTCGGTGCGTTCCTGTCGCCGGAAGAGCGCCTACAATTTGGTGAGGCCTTACGTTTTGAACTGGACCGCCTGCGCCGCCAGGGCTTCGCCCCCGTGGCGACAAACTAGAGTCTCACTCTAGGATGTCTGGCGGGCAGTTGATCAATCGATTCTGCAGAGGCAATCGATCGCCTTGGGCTCGTCAGTCCAACTTAGGCCACGTGTCACCCTGGATTTAATCCGGGATCTCTCCTGACGTCATCCAAGACGACAGGTCCCATGGATACAGCATCAATTGCGGGATGACACAAGGAAGGATCATACTAGAGTCGCACTCCAGAGCGTTTTCAATAAAAGTTGCAGACTTTTATGGTTCGAAAACGCGACAAAATAGGAGTTAGTGAGCTTCGCGCTCAATCAAAAGCTTCTTGGAAAGAACCGTGCCGTTATCATCAAGCTCATAGGCGATAGGTGCGCCGGTCGCGATATTGAGTTGCAGCACTTCTTCGCGGCTCAGGCCTTCAAGATCCATAACGAGTGCCCGAAGTGAATTGCCATGAGCGGTAATCAGTACGCGGTCGCCACCCAGAACACGCGGCTTGATGGTCGCGTGATAATAGGGAAGGACGCGGTCTGCCGTGTCTTTCAGGCTTTCGCCACCAGGAGGCGGCGTGTCATAGGAGCGGCGCCAGATATGCACCTGTTCTTCGCCCCACTTTTCGCGGGCATCATCCTTGTTGAGCCCAGCCAGGTCCCCATAGTCGCGCTCATTCAGCGCCTGATCGCAGATGATCTCGAGATCGGTCTGGCCCAGCTCCTTCAGGATCGCATCATTGGTTTTCTGTGCGCGGCTGAGAACGGACGTGAACGAGACATCAAACTCATAGCCACCAGCCTTGAGAGCCTGGCCAGCTTCGACAGCCTCAGTGCGTCCCTGGTCCGTCAGGTCCGGATCTTTCCAGCCGGTGAAGAGGTTCTTTTTGTTCCACTCACTTTGTCCATGGCGGACAAGCACAAGAAGGTTAGCCACGCGTCATTTCCTAACGGTTAGAAATCAGAGAGCCCGAGTACATCAAGCATTGAAAAGAGACCGGGGCCTTTACCCTGTCCCCAGCGGGCTGCCGCCAGAGCGCCGCGGGCAAACAGCCCCCGATCCTCTGCAATATGCGAAAGAACAATGCGCTCATTCTCAGCGGCAAAGATAGTGGAATGTTCACCAATAACAGACCCGCCACGCAACACCGCATAGCCTATATCGCCAGGTGTGCGTTCGCCGGTAATGCCATCGCGGCTCCGGTCTGCCACCACGTCATGATCGATGCCCCGGCCATCTGCGGCCGCCTGGCCGAGCATCAAAGCGGTGCCAGAGGGCGCATCAATCTTGTGCCGATGGTGCATCTCCAAAATTTCAATGTCCCAATCCGCATCAAGCGTCTGCGCGACCTTCCGAGTGAGCGCTGTCAGCAGATTGACCCCAAGGCTCATATTGCCAGCCTTGATGATGGTCGCATGGCGCGCGGCCGCTTCAATCTGAGCTTCCTGCTCTGCGTCAAATCCCGTTGTCGCAATCACATGAACGATCCGCGCCTGAGCGGCAAGAGCGGCATATTCAACCGTCGCCGCTGGTACGGTGAAGTCGATAATCGCATCTGCTTCCGCAACGAGCGGCAGCGGGTCCTCAGTGATGGCAACACCCAGCGGCTCAGGAAGGCCCGCAAGGGTTCCGGCGTCAGCCCCCAGTAGGGACGACCCAGCAGGTTCCGTTGCGCCGATCAGCCTCAAATCCGGTTTTTGAGCAATCTCGGCGATCAATGTGCGGCCCATGCGCCCGGCAGCGCCGGGAAGGACGATTTTAATCTCGCTATCGCTCATCTGTTTTCTCCACAAAGCAGATCGGGTGATTACCCCAGACCGCTTATTCTTTGCGGGATATAGAGCATTTCCCGCTGAAGTAGAAGTACTTCAGCGTTCGGGAATGCAACGAAAAGGAATTTAGAGCCCGGGTTTCAATGTCAGCAAAACCTGGGCTCTAGCAGGGCGCGCTGCTGCCATACAGTGATCCGCCGTCAAAATACGCCTCTCAACCCTTGACGGACGGCTCCACACCCATTACCTACGATTAGTAAGTTACTAAAAGTAGGTTGTCCATGAGCCAGCCAGAAACAGCGCACCGCACCCGCCTCAACAGGGCAGATCGACGCCAGCAATTGTTGGATGTGGCCAGAACCCTTATAGAGGAACAGGGCGCAGACGCCGTGACCCTGGCGCTGGTCGCGGAAAAGGCGGGCGTCTCAAAGCCTATGGCCTATGACCACTTCGAGACCCGCACCGGGCTTCTCTTGGCGCTTCTTGACGATGCAGACCGCCATTATGAAGGTATCGCCCGCGCCCGCATCGCAGCGGCACCTGAAACCGTGGAGGCCATCTCCGAAATCGTCGCCGAGGCCTATATCGCCTGTGCTCTGGAGGCAGGGCCAGCGGCGGCGGCTCTTACCGCAGCCATTGAGGCAAATGGAGCCGCCCGGGACGTTGGCCGCGCATCCAGAGACCTCCATGCCAAACAGTTTGCCGAAGCTTTCGCGCCTGTTTTGCCCGAGGGCGATGCCCGCACGCACCTCATTTTCATTGGCCTTGTGGCAGCCGCAAACACATTGTGCGCAGAGCTTACCGCCGGGCGGATCACAGAGCAGGCTGCCACCGAAACACTCACTCACCTTTTGACCACAAGCGTGGCACCCCTCGTTCCCTGAGCCGCAGCACATAATTCCCCTGAAAGGAAACCCCATGATCCTCGTTACCGGAGCCACTGGAAATGTTGGCAGCGAAATTGCGCGTCTGCTGATCGCCCGGAAAACACCTTTCCGCATCTATGTACGCGATGCAGCCAAAGCCGCTGAAATGATCGGCCCCGACGGATATGAAATTGCGCTTGGCGACTTTGATGACGTCGGCGCATTTGACAAAGCACTTATGGGCGTCGATGCGGTCTATATGGTCACCAATCAAAGCGATGCCTTTAAGGAAGCGCTCACTCGAATGGCCACCCAGATAAAAAAAACGGGCATCAAACGCGTGGTGATGCTTTCGGCTGAATGCGACCCAGACAGTTCAGTCTTCTTCGTGCGCCGCACGGGCGAGCTGGAAGAGATTGTCAACGCAGCAGACCTGCCCTGGACATTCTTGCGCCCCGACTGGTTCATGCAGAATTTTGCGGGCTTTGTCGCCATGGGCATGGTGGCCTTTCCAGCGGGCCCCGGCAAAACCAGCTTTGTTGATGTGCGCGATGTAGCTGAGATTGCGATCAAGGCCCTTACCGAAGAGGGCCACACCCATCGCGTCTACAGGTTGACGGGTCCCGATCCCATGACATTTGAAGAGGCGGCAAACCGCATCAGTGCCGCCCTTGGGCGAGACATACCCTTTGTTGGCATCACCCCTGAGGATCTGCGCAACGCCTTGATCGACCAGGGGGCGGAGCCCTGGTATGCAGACATGAATGCGGAAATGACTTTTGCCGTTCGTGAAGGCTTTACCTTCAACCCATCGAACGACATTGAATTTTTGCTCGGCCGCAAACCACGCTCTATTGAGACCTATGTCGCAGACCATGCTGACCAAATGAGCCTCGCGTGAGGGCCGTAAGTTTCGACGTGCCGAAGGGTGCGGGCCGTCCCACCCTGAAGCTCGTCAATGTGCCTAAGCCAACGCCAGCCAAGGGAGAGGTCCTGGTACGTGTCACCCATGCGGGTCTTAATCACGGTGACTTCGAGACCTGGACGGGGAAACAGAACAAGACATTGCTGAAACGCCTCAAAACCAATCCCGTGCTCACCGGCATTGAGATGGCTGGCATTGCTGAAAGCGATGGAAAGACCATCAAAAAAGACGATCAGGTTTACGGCTACACCAACATCTTCAAAGGGCCCTGGTTCCATGGTGAGTTCATCGCGTTGAAGGAAACCAACATGGCGAAACTACCCAAGGGCATGACGTCTGAGGGCGCGGCCGCTCTGGTCGGTGGTGCGGTGACGTCTATTGCAGCGCTGGAGCGGATTGCAAAGACAAAGCCAGGAGACAAGCTCCTGCTGACCGGTGCGACAGGAAGCGTCGGCGTAACAGCTCTCCAGCTTGCAAGGCATTTTGGGGCACAGGTCACCGCCGTCTGCCACTCTTCTCAATTGGATTTTACACGAAGCCAGGGCGCTTCAGCAGTGCTCGCCTACGACACCAAGGAACAGCTTCCAAAAGAAAACCAGTTCGACACGATCTTTGATGCAGCCCCGTCCCTGAATTTTGCAAAAGCGCTTCCGCTTCTCAAAACCAGTGGCACCTACATCACGACCATGCCGCATCTGGACGTAGCAGGGTTTCTGCGCGCGCTTGTTTCAAAGCGCAAATGGGGCTTTCTCCTGCAAGGTGACACCGACCAGAAACGCTTGTCCCGCCTGTCCGAATTGATGGAGTCGGGGGCCTTCACGCCGGTTGTTGATAGCTCCTACGAACTTCAAGATGCAGCCCGCGCGTTTGCCCGGCAGGAAGAAAGAGGCAAGCGCGGCAAGATCATTCTGACGATGCCAACCGCCGATTGAATAAAACGGCCCGGCCCACATTAAGGGGCGGCCGGACCGTCAAGCTGACTGTGAGGAACAGTTACAGAGAAAGGGGTAGCCGAGGCGCTCAACAACGCCCCGGTACTTTTTGTTTTAGAAGTCGAGCCTCAGACGGGTGCCGACAAAGTCGGTCTCCACGTCAGCCGCACCAGATGCAGCAGTGAAGTCATACTCGGCAGTGCCATAGTTCAGCATCGCGCGAACATAGGGGTTGAAGTAGTAATTGACGCCAAGTGTCAGGGCAGCAGTTTCAGACGCGTCTGTGCCAAAGCCGGTGTCTTCCATGTCAACCATTTCATAGCGAGCCGCAACCTCGATGGCGCCTTCAGCTTTCAGGCGGCCAAACGTACCTTTGCTGGCGTCGTATGGACGGCTTTCGCCGGTGATGAAGTAGCTGGCCATCACATACCAACCGTCATAGTCGATGTCTGCGGAGCCTGCACCATTCCCTTCAAGTGTCGAGGTGTAATATTCACCCTGTGCACTGAACGGACCGAACACAGCGGCAGCTTCTGCACCGAAAGTCATCTGACCTTCAGATGGGATGCCGCCAGCTGCTGTGCTGACATAGCGTGTGCCATTGCGGAAGTTCCGAAGACGGATCCGAGGACCCGTATTATCATCGAAGCCACGATAGGAACCGGACACACCCAGGTGTACAACTTCTGTTTTCTCGGCAATTGGTGCGAAAGTGACACGACCTGTTGCTGACCAGTCGGTTGTTGTGGTGTCAGACCCATTGTCGATGCCATTCGTGTAGAAACCACCGCGAACGCTGTAATTATCGCCACCAGTACCAACGCTCACACCCAGGTTACGGCCTGGCGCAAACGCTTCATTGACCATCGAGCGTTCCATGAACGTGAGATATTTGGAAGATGTCAGCTCTTCGAGGCCCTGTGGCTCTTTGTCATTCCCGAAGATCGTGTTCAAGCCAGCGATATTTGTGCTGATCGTCGCGGCCTTAATGGATATAGCGTTGCCGGCGAAATCGACCTGCAGTTTGTATTTCCAGTCGCCCATCACTTTACCAGAAGCGAAGAACCGCGCGCGGCGAATTTCTGCGCCCGCACCACTTGTATCTGCACCACCAGCAATCTTGCTTTCGGCAATGTAGGCATCAAATGTTAGACGGCCACCAAAACGAATCGACCAGTTGCCATCGCGGCTTGTGATCTGAAGCTTGCGGCTGTCGAATTTTGGAAAATCGCCAAGCCCAGCCGTCGCTGTTTCCAGCTCTGCAAGTTTGCTGTCCCGCATCTGCATCTGAGCTTTAAGCTCGCGCAGCTCGTTCTCAAGAGAGTCGATGCGTGAGTTTACGTCGTAACCCGCGAAGGACGTCCCTGTTAGGCCGAGGGAAAGCGCAGCAGCCGCTACGCCCCCCACCAGTGCTTGTCTTATCATTAGATATCTCCTCGTTTACATTGAGTGTTTCCAGGAGAAGTGGAATCAGTTCACCGTCCGGAAACGCGACAAAGAAGCCACCCACAGCCAGGTTTTGACTTGGTCAAAACGAATGGCTTGGGGGATCTGCCCCGGTCGAGGAGACGAATAGGGGCCCTACATGACTGGTCCGCTACACTTATGTGACAGAATGATGACAGCGCCCCACTGTTGCCTAATGGGCACAAAATGAGGTACTAGCCGAAAGGAGTGTATGTCCTAGCTCTGATTGAACACTGGCTTGCGCTTCTCAAGAAAAGCCATGATGCCCTCGCGCGCATCGGGCGTCCCAGATGTTAGATGAACTGCGGCGCGCTCATCTGCGAGGGATTGCTCCAGCGTTTTCGTTGGGCTGCTCATCAAAGCATCCAGCATGGTTTTCACAGCCAGACGCGGCTGCGCAGCGAGCTCTTCTGCCAGTGCTATCGCCCGATCTTTGAGCTCAGCCAGGGGCCAGACTTCATTGGCGAGGCCAATCAGATAAGCTTCTGGACCCGAGATTTTTTTTGCCCCGCAGGATCATGTCGATCGCATGGGTTCGCCCGACGACGCGCGGCAACCGGGCACTGCCACCCCAGGCAGGAACGGCACCCAGATCCATCTCTGGCAGGCCTATCTGACATCCTTCCTCCGCAGCCAGACGAAAATGGCATCCAAGGGGAAGTTCTAACCCACCACCCAGGCAATTGCCAAAGAAGGTGGCGATCCAGGGCTTGCCCATATTTTCGATGGCGGAGATCACATTCCACCTCTGATCAAAAAAGGCATCCTGTCCGCCCTTCGCCTGAACGGCAGTACCCAATTCCTTCAAGTTCATGCCGACAGAGAAATTTTTGTCGCCAGCACCTGTGAGAACAACCGCGCGGATGCCGTCATTTTTGGCAATGTCAGCCACCAGCGTTTCAAGCTCATCCATGAACGCGGCAGACATGCGATTCCAGGGGGCGTCATTGATCGTGATGATCAGGACGGCGCCACGTGTTTCGGTAAGCAATGGGGCGTCGGACATAGAAGCAAGCCTCTTCTCAAATAGGGTTTTGAGAAGACACTAACCGATTGTCGTCAGAGCGACCATGAGGCCCCAGTCATCCAAAACCCAGGCAACGAAATCTTACTCAGACGTGTCGTTGAAGAATTCTTTGACCTTGTCGAAGAAGCCAGCGCTTTCCGGGTTAGTCTTGTCAGATGAGGCGTCGTCGAACTGTTTCAGCAGATCTTTCTGAGCCTTCGTGAGGCCGACCGGCGTTTCTACATGGATCTGAATATAGAGATCGCCGTGGCGCCGTGCGTGAAGGCCCGGCATGCCCTTGCCCCGGACACGGAACTGTTTGCCGGTCTGGGTGCCTTCGGGCACTTTGACCTTCACCTTGCCGCCGCCGACAGTGGGAACTTCCATCTCTCCGCCCAATGCGGCCGTTGTCAGCGAAATAGGCACGTCGCAAAAAAGCTCTGTCCCGTCGCGTTCGAAGAGCTTGTGTGGCTCAATGGAGAGGAAGATATAGAGATCGCCCGCGGGGCCTCCGCGCATGCCAGCTTCCCCTTCGCCCGCGAGGCGAATGCGGGTGCCTTCTTCCACGCCTGGCGGAATGGTGACGGCGAGCGTGCGTTCTTTTTGGACACGGCCCTGGCCGTGACAATCGGAACACGGATTTTCAATTACCTGACCGCGGCCATGGCAGGTAGGGCAGGTGCGTTCGATAGAGAAGAAACCTTGTGCCGCCCGCACCCGGCCATTGCCGCCACAGGTGGTGCAGTTAACCGGCTGCGATCCAGGCGAGGCGCCGGACCCGGAACATGTGTCGCACGTGACCGAGCTCGGAACGTGGATTTGGGCCTTCTTGCCCTCATATGCTTCTTCCAGCGTGATCTGCATATTGTAACGCAGGTCCTGGCCACGGGCGCGACCACCGTCGCTGCGCTGGCCTCTCCGACCGCCCATAAACTCGCCGAACAGGTCGTCGAAGATATCAGACATACCGCCCATGCCACCGCCCATACCGCCGCCCGGGTGCCCACCGCCCGTGCCACCTTCAAAGGCTGCATGGCCGTATTGGTCATAGGCTGCGCGCTGCTGATCGTCCTTTAGGACGTCATAGGCTTCAGAAACTTCTTTGAATTTTTGCTCAGCAGCTTCATCGCCCGGATTTTTATCCGGGTGGTATTTCATTGCGAGCTTGCGATAGGCTTTTTTGAGCTCGTCCGCGCTTGCAGAACGATCTACACCTAGAAGTTCATAGAAATCTCTCTTAGACATTACTCTAACCGTTCAATTCGCAAATCCAGCTGCAGCGTCGGGCAGCGCCAGGATTGCATTAATATGAGTCCAGCTGACCAATTCATAACCAGCTTCAAAGCAAGTCAGGATTGCAGGTGATGGTTCACCTGCGATCTCAGTCTCGATGATGATGCCTCGAGGCCAAAGGGATTTAACCGCCTGTTCAAAAAAGGGGCGCAACACCTTCTCTTCATAGCCTTCGACATCGATTTTCAAAACATCAACCCGTTGCAGTGTCAATTCATCTGCAAGCGCTGAGAGGGAAATCATCGGGGTTCTTTTTTTGATTTCGGGAGATTCATCAATGTGAATCTCACCTCTGTTTTTCCCCGCAGCAGTAAGCGCTGAAAACCCCGCTGTGCTTCCCAACGCGACACGGCAAATATCGAGTTTGCCGTATGCGCTTTGCGCCATGTTGAAAGCGAGGCGGCTAGAATTAACGGGATCAGGTTCTATGCAAACGAGCTGAAAATCCGAAACACCACACTGCCGTGCTACGCTGCGGGCGAAGAGTGAATAGAGCCCAATATTTGCCCCCGCATCGACAAAGACAAATGGGTTTGACTGCTTAGTTTCCCGAATTTTTGTCTCCAAGAACGTCCGTTCCTCAAGATCCCAAAACTGTGTGCCACAGAGCGCCCGCTTTTCACATCGATTGCTGGTCGGGTAGAGCCGGGCATACTCGGCAGGGAAAACTTCAATGTCATATGGGCTATCCTTGCCAAAGACGCTGACATATCTGAGCGCGGAATTGAGTTTCCGACCAATCCAGTTGATTGGTAGATCATTGCCAAAAGACCGCACAGCTTCCCTTGCTGAAGAAAGCCCGTAGGTGCCAAAAGGCACAGCCTGGCGCTCCGCGACTGGCATCGCGTCAAACTGTGCTTTCTGATCATCTACTGCCATGTCTCACCCTCGACGAGGTTATCTAGGATGAGATTAGGATGCGTCTTTCTTTTTGTCGTCATCGTCGACTTCTTCGAAGTCGGCATCGACCACATCATCCTGAGCCTTGCCATCATCAGATGCTTGGGCGTCGCCCTCTGCATCTTCAGCGTCGGCCGTCGCAACGCCAGCTTTGTAAAGCTCTTCGCCGAGTTTGAGAGAAACTTCTGTCAAAGCCTGAGCCTTGGCATTGATCTCTTCAGCATCGTCACCTTCAAGAGCTGTCTTGAGGTCGGCAACCGCAGCAGCAACAGGCGCTTTCACCTCTTCGCTGACCTTGTCACCAGCATCCTCAAGCGTCTTCTCGGTGGCGTGCACCATGGCTTCCGCCTGGTTCTTGGCTTCAACAGCTTCACGACGCTTCTTGTCTTCTTCAGCGTTCGCTTCCGCGTCCTTCACCATATTGTCGATCTCACTATCGGAGAGACCGCCAGAGGCTTGGATGCGGATCGACTGTTCCTTGCCCGTCGCTTTGTCTTTTGCGTTCACGGACACGATACCGTTCGCATCAATGTCAAAGGCAACTTCAATCTGTGGAACGCCGCGTGGTGCGCCGGGAATACCGACCAGGTCAAACTGACCGAGCAGCTTATTATCAGCCGCCATTTCCCGTTCACCCTGGAAGACGCGGATCGTCACAGCGGACTGATTGTCTTCAGCAGTAGAGAAAGTCTGCGCCTTCTTTGTGGGGATCGTGGTGTTCCGCTCGATCAACCGGGTGAACACGCCGCCCAGCGTTTCGATACCGAGCGACAAAGGCGTCACGTCGAGAAGCAGAACGTCTTTCACGTCACCCTGAAGAACACCCGCCTGAATGGCGGCACCCATGGCAACCACTTCATCCGGGTTCACGCCCTGATGAGGTTCTTTGCCAAAGAAGGTCTTCACCGCTTCCTGCACTTTCGGCATGCGGGTCATCCCACCGACGAGAACAACCTCGTCAATGGCGCTGGCGTTAAGGCCTGCATCTTCAAGCGCCTTTTTACAAGGCTCGATGGTGCGCATAACCAAGTCTTCAACCAGCGCCTCAAGCTTTGCACGGGTGAGTTTCAAGGTCAGATGCTTTGGACCAGACGCGTCTGCTGTGATGAAGGGCAGGTTCACTTCTGTTTGTGCACCAGACGACAATTCGATCTTGGCTTTTTCAGCAGCTTCTTTCAGACGCTGCAGTGCAAGCTTATCGTCGCGCAGGTCAATGCCCTGCTCTTTCTTAAATTCATCGGCTAAATATTCGATGATGCGAAGGTCAAAGTCTTCACCGCCCAGGAACGTATCCCCATTGGTGGACTTGACTTCAAAGACACCGTCGCCGATTTCAAGAACCGATACGTCAAACGTACCGCCACCAAGGTCATAAACCGCGATGGTGCGGCCATCAGATTTGTCGAGGCCGTAGGCAAGTGCGGCGGCTGTCGGCTCGTTGATGATCCGAAGAACTTCAAGACCTGCAATCTTGCCGGCATCTTTTGTTGCCTGGCGTTGCGCGTCGTTAAAGTAAGCAGGAACCGTGATCACAGCTTGTGTTACGGGCTCCCCGGTAAAGGTCTCAGCGGTCTCTTTCATTTTCTGAAGAATGAAGGCAGAGACTTCCTGCGGAGAGTATTTCTCACCGCGTGCTTCAACCCACGCGTCGCCATTGTCTGCTTTGATAATCGCGTACGGCACCATGCCCATATCTTTCTGGGTCATGGGATCGTCGAACGAACGGCCAATCAGACGTTTGATCGCATAGAGCGTGTTGGACGGGTTGGTGACAGCCTGGCGTTTGGCTGGCTGGCCGACAAGTTTCTCATTGTCTTCCGCAAAGGCCACCATAGAAGGTGTGGTGCGCACACCTTCTGCATTCTCAATAACTTTGGGCTGTGAACCCTCCATTACCGCGACACACGAATTCGTCGTGCCAAGGTCAATGCCAATAACTTTACCCATTGTCTTCCTCTTTATGACTGCGGCAGGCCAGTCGGACCTGAAATTCAGCGCCCAATGGTTGAAGCAGCATGAGCCCGATCCTATGATCGAAGTCGTTCTGCTTTAAACCTCTGACCCCCTATGGGGTGAACAGGTTAAAAACGGTCGCAACCGATTGGGAGATATATATGTTTGAGCCTCGCATGTCGCAAGACCACCCGCGCCAGATTGGCCCCCTGATTGCTCAAAAATAGCTGCCCGTCGCGGGATGCGGTTGAATAGCGGCATGCGAGACCCGGCGCAACCGTTAACCCCCGTAAGCCCTTTAAAATGTTTGAGAAAACCGCCCCCCTGAAAGCCCTGGAGCCTGTTCCGGGAACCAGAATCTGGCCGGGATTGCTGTCGCGCCAATCTCAGGAAGCGCTTTTGGCCACCCTGCGCGGGCAGATTGTCGAAAACCCGCTCTACCAGCCGACAATGCCAAAGACAGGCAAGCCCTTCTCAGTATCCATGACAAATTTCGGGGATCTGGGGTGGGTGTCAGATCGTACCGGCTACCGATATGAGGAGCTTCATCCCGCAACGGGGCGGCCCTGGCCCCCAATTCCTGGCGGTTTGCAGGCGCTTTGGGGCACTCTCACCGGCTACGCCGCCCCGCCGGAAGCCTGTCTGGTCAATTATTATGGCCGCCACGCAAAAATGGGTCTCCATCAGGATCGCGATGAAAAGCCTCTGGATGCGCCGGTCCTGTCGGTTTCTTTGGGGGACACCGCCATTTTCAGGCTGGGCGGGCTAGAGCGCAAGGGTCCGACCCAAAGCTTCAAGCTGACCTCTGGCGATGTGATGATGCTTAGCGGACCCTCGCGGCTCCGATTTCACGGGATCGACAGAGTTTTGCCGGGCACCTCAACGCTGCTTGAAAAAGGCGGGCGCATCAACCTGACCCTACGCAGGGTCACGGATCCCGATCTCTAGGCTTCAAGTAGGCTGGTGAGCTGCAGGCCGCGCAAACAGGTCCGGCTGGGCCGAAAAGTCAGACGGGGCAGCTGTCCCGCCCCGCCGTTTCAAAACCTTCTGCGCTACTTTCTGTATTTGGGCGGCGAGAGCCGCGACCGTCTTTGTAAAGGACAGGAGCGCCGGACGTTTCCTTGCGCGACCTTTGAAGGAACCAGATTGGTAGGTTGCCACCTGGTAGCTGGCTGAAAGTCCATCCGTGTATCCGCGAAAAATATTCATCTTCTTCTCCGAGCTCTTAATCTCTATATTCCTCCTAAGCGTCTATTTATGTTCGAAAAAGATTGATAACAAACGATCTTTTCTCATCAAATATGTGAGGTAAATTCATTTATGGCCTCTCGCCAGTTGCCACCTCTGTCCATGGTGCGGGCCTTTGAGGCCGCCGCGCGGCATTTAAGTTTCTCTCATGCTGCCGACGAGCTCGGAGTGACCCATTCTGCTGTCAGTCACCAAATCCGCGGGTTGGAAGATTGGCTCGCAGAACCCCTATTTGTGCGCTCTGCCCGAAAAGTGCATCTGACCCCGCCAGGCGAAGTGTTGGCACAACCGCTCACCCGAGCATTGGACACGATTGCTGAAGCGGTCGCCGCGGCGCGCGCTCTGTCGGCTGAAGAAAATACAGGGCCGGTGCTTGTGAGCGTCGAGCCGGCCTTTGCTGCTCGCTGGCTCGTCTTGCGGCTCGATCGTTTTTATGCCGCTTACCCTGCGGTCCAGCTGCATCTGGTGCCGACACCTGACTTTGTTGAGTTCAAGGAGGGTGGCGCTGACCTTGCGATCCGCTATGGACGAGCTGATTGGCCAGGCCTCGTTTCAGAAAAACTCCTGGGTTCCGCCTCTTTCCCAGTTGTGAGCCCCACTTTGATGGCCCGCGGCAAGGGGCTGCGTGAGCCAAACGATCTAGTGGCCTTTACGCTGATCCACGAAGACAGTTTTGACGATTGGGCGGGCTGGCTCAAAGCAGCGGGGGCGACGGCGGTAGATCCGTTAAAAGGTCCTATCTTTGATGACGCACATCTCACCCTGGAGGCTGCCGCCTCCGGCCAGGGTGTGGCGTTGGCCGATGAAGCGCTGGCCGCCGCCGCTCTGGATGACGGTCGTCTTGTCAGACCTTTTGCCCTCACTTTGGAAACCGCAGCAGCTTATCATGTGGTCTATCCGGAAAACCGGGCTTTGCGACCAGAAGCCGAAGCCTTTCGGGATTGGCTGTTGCAAGAAGCCACCCGACTATAAAGCCCTATCTAAAAGATATGTTTTTTTAAAGCCTTTCTGCGATCTTGGCGCTGTAATCCAAGACGGGTGCTTCAAGGGTGAAGGGTGACATGGTTACTGTGTCAGTAGAGTCGCAAGCCGAGCGTGAGCAGGGCATTCGCGATGTTGTGCGCACGATTACGCTTGCAGGTCTGGTGACAATTTCAGCGGCTGCCTATGACTTCTATGTAAGTGGTCTGCCGGGCGAAACATCCGCATTTCAGTTCTTTCAGGTCGGAACCCTGATTGCCTTGCTGACGTCTGTTATTGTGGCGTCTTGGCTCGGCCTCGTCGCGTCCAGCCGTTGGGCGGTCGGCCTCATCTACGGGCTTATCAGTCTGTTTCTCATCACGGTGGTCGCCAACCTGCTTTTTGTTGTTGAGGCGCCTACGGCGGTGGGGCGTTACACACCATGGATCATTGCGACACTCATCATTCCCTTCTTGACGGTTGGTCGATCCTTCGCTCGTGTCCTGGGTGGCATATTTGTGCTTTCAATGCTGTTGCTGATCGGCGCACATGTTCTGCGCATCGGTGCTAACCCTTTTACAGAACCTTGTTGCGCGGACCTCATTCTCTTCAGCCTCGCTTTGATCGTTGCCTTCGTATTGCTGGACGGCTTCGCTATGTTTCGGGAAGCAGCAATAAAATTCCACGCCCGGTCCGATGCCTTAGAAGAACATGCAGCTGAAATGCAGCAGGCATTTGAAGAGGCTGAAGCGGCGCGCGAACAGTCAGAAATTGCCCGTAAAGAAGCTGAAAAGTCGATCAAACTCCGCGAAACCTTCCTAGCGACTATGAGCCATGAACTTCGCACGCCACTCAATGCGATCATTGGGTTCTCGGAAGTCATGAAGTCAGACGCATTAGGCGATGGGGAGGGGGCGACAGAACAATACCGAACATACGCCGAAGATATTCATCAAAGCGGTGAACATGTGTTGAGTCTGATCAATCAGCTGCTTGAATATTCCAGGATCCGTTCAGGCACGTTCGACCTTAACCCTACCGACCTGCAACTCGACGAGGTTGTGCAGTTCGTTCACCGCATGTCGCTGTCGACGGCAAAAGCAAAAGGTGTCGAACTGAGGATACAGATTGCCAGCGACTGCAATAGGAAGGTGAGAGCTGACCGTCAGGCCCTTATTCAGATTGGCCTTAATCTCGTCGGCAATGCCCTTAAGTTTACGAATGCAGGTGGCAGCGTCACACTCAAAGTCGCGCAAGAAGATGATGGTCGCATATCCTTTAGTGTGTCGGACACAGGCGCTGGCATCCCGGCGGATAAGCTTGAAGAGGTCTGCCAGCCGTTTGTCCGTCTTGGTGACGCCAGTCTGGCGAGCGAGACCGGTACCGGGCTTGGTCTTGCAATTATCACGGCCCTGGCGGAGGCAATGGAAACACCCTTCACCCTGGAGAGCGAAGAAGGAAAAGGGACCGTCGCCACGCTTATGC
>Ga0189286_100190_pt1 | contig 28085 bp, 23 predicted proteins | sample UW69minimetaG_FD_130330 | JGI IMG/M metagenome (GOLD analysis project Ga0189286, IMG submission 130330) | Marine microbial communities from the Costa Rica Dome - UW69 mini metaG | ecosystem: Environmental > Aquatic > Marine > Oceanic > Photic zone | place: Costa Rica: the Eastern Pacific...
CAAAATGGCGGGAATCGGGCAAGAAACACACAACTAACGGGAAAATAGTGTCTGAATCTTCGATTTTTTGCCGGTTAAACCCAAGATCGGCAAATATCAGCAGTTATTCAGACCTTCCCTAGAATCAACACGCAAGGTAGCCAGCGGATTCTGGGTTCCGGAAATCAGGCAGTCACCGCTGTTGAAGAAATGCTCGATACGGGACGCGGTTTCCGTCCGGTTGCAGACGGTCAGCAGCACGGGTGGAATCGTGTGACCTTCTGCCTCCCAGCTTTTTGCCGTCTCTTGCCAATCGTAAGCAAGGATCGCATAGGCCTTCTGAACCAGATCCGGTAACGGATCAGTGGGCTGGGCTTTGCGGGCAAGATCCTGCTTTACGGACTCGTCCCGATACAGATGGTAGAGCTTGCTGGCGTATGTCTTCGCATCGGGTAGCGCGTCATCTCGCACGACAATTCGAGGTGTCTTGACCAAACCCGCTTCAATGGCGTCATTAAGGCCAAAGTCAGAGATAATCCACTCAAATAGCCCTTTCTCCGTGTTTTTCTTGCCCGTAGGTGAGAAAGGAGTTGCGGTTACATCAAAGCATCGGCGGATTCTGCGGGTCTTGTGAATGCGATCCAGCCCCTCGATCCAACGGGTCGCCTCCTCCAGATCGATCCCCATTTCCTCCGCCTCTTTCTTGCTGACTTTTACCTCAGCCTTTTGGCGGTAGGCGTGGTGGGCTTCATCGTTAATAACCAAGATATCTTTGTAAGAAGCCAGCTTGCCAAGCACCCGTCGGGTAAACGCCTCATCGCTCTCTTTACCCTTTTTCACGACAGAGCGTACCTGCTCTTTGAGGGGCATCAGGCTGTGCCAGTTTTCGATAACCAGAACCACCTGGTTCAACTTTTGGCGCATTGCCTCGTTCGGGCACAACACGAATTCATCGTAAACATTACTCTCGTTGCCAGGATTGAGAACCTGCAGCCGGCTTTTTACTGTAAGACCTGGCGCCACGACAAAAACGGCCTTTGAGTAACGTTTATCTTTCGGATAGGTGACGGCATTGAGGGTCTGCCAGGTAATGATCAGGGCCATCAGCGAGGTTTTGCCGGAGCCTGTCGCCATTTTGTTGCAAATGCGCTCCCAGGGACCGCCATCGCCTTGCAGAAAAATTCCTTGACGATAATCCTCTGGAGCTTCCAGCCACCAGATCAGAGATTCAATGGCTTCAAGTTGGCAGAAATAGAACGGAAAAGGTCTTGGGCCACCAATCCAGCGCTTCGAGTCAGAGTCCCACTCACCCCTTGAGTACCAGTGGCTAAGCAGTTCGCGGGAAACACTCGTCACCCCTGGCCAGCCAGCCTCCCTCCACGCATCGACACGCTGACGGATTCGGTTAACCGTTTCCAGTTCCTCAACTCGACGCGTATTGTTCCGCGAATCGTAAAGCTCGTAGGCGGCAGGTCTACGACCACTTACGACACTGGCAACGCGTCCATTGTCGTCTTGAGACCAGAACTGATCTGGCTTGTCATAAGGCGAATTGATTACTAGGGAATTCGGTTTATCAGCCATGCTTCCCTCCTCAATTCAGCCTGATGACTTTTAATGACTCGATACCCCGGTCATCCACGATCTTAACCGCTATGCAGCGATTGTCGCCTGGCTCGAAAGGAATTGACTTAGTTCCGTGAAATTGGCTAAGCAGATCCTCATTGAGCTCAGCACGGATATCTTTCTTCAGCTTATACCAGCCATCTTTTTTGCCTGCCATTGGGAAGAATATCTGGCGTGCAAAAAGTGAGCGGTTGTCATAGTCAGTATCGAGCTGCCACATTGCTATGTTTTTCTTACCACCGGATTTCAACTCACCTGTCTTGGTATCGAAATAGTCGAAACCATGCACCTCGATCTGGAGTTTGCCACCTTTCAGCTCATGTACCTCAACGTCCGGCTGTCCCATTAGCCAGAATGACTGGTTGCTGGCCCGTCCTTTCTTGAGGTCTTCCGTGAGCAAGTCCGTATTCATGTGAACTTTCAGCGCATGAATACCCTTAATATTGTCAATATCCTTCGCTGCCTCAGGATCAAAATTAAAGGCACAGAAAACCAGCATTTTAGGAAGCGGGAAGAGATCACCTGCCTCTCGCATTGCGATCTCCACCTGGCGCTGTTCCAGCGCCGCATGCTCCGGGCCAAAACTGACTGCCACGCGATCACCGCTCTCGGCAGCAGTGCCGATGGCATGAACATAGTGAGCACCGGGAAGTGCTTCGAGATCCAGAAGTTTAATCTGTTGTCCGCCTTTGCCCCGGATACCGGCCTTCAAGAGCTCTTCCTGCCAAAAGCTATGTCGAGAAGTCGCGCCAGAACGGGCCACAGTGACATCTGCGTCTTTTGGCTGATCCGCTTCATCCAAACCCAAAACTGTTGCGAAAGGTACAGCTTCAACTGTGAAAGGGCCGGTTATCCGAAGTTTATTACGACTTATTTCGGGCCGATCATAGAGGAATTCCTGACCGGCATGATTAGCAATGCTCTCGTCGATGCGGCGTTGCATCGCAGTCCGAGCAGCATGAAATTCATAGAACCAGTACTCAATCCCGGATAGTTCGCCGCTTTTAGCTCGATCCCCTAGCTCAACACGTTGACGGTCTTCCTCTGGCACCCAATCTTCCGGGAGCGCAAACGGCACCTCCCACTCCAGCAAGCAGTTGTTTGGGACGTCCTCCCCCGTGGGGAGGGTGTTCAAAGTTTCGTTGCCATGGGAGAAATCTAACTGGGTACCTTTTCGCCCCCCTTCTCGGACTTCAAAGCTATTTAAACTCGCTTCCGAGTGCTGCAATTCGGAGTTCAATCCTGCCAGAGACCTTTCGACAGTCGGATAATAGCGCTCATAGATCTCTTCAATCTCAGGATTGTTCGCTATAGATTTCAGAGTGACGTGTGGCACGGACTGGTAAATAAAACCGCCAGCTAGTCCTTCCTGAGGATATTTCAACTCATAGTAGTCAAAGCTGGAGGTCATCAGTCGCTGCTTTGCTAATGTGATGGCAACTCTTGAAGTGTCACAGGTTATCCAACGCCTCCCCCACTTTTCGGCAATGTAAGCTGTTGTTCCAGAGCCACACGTCGGATCTAACACCAAATCTCCGGGATCAGTAGTCATTAGAACGCAGCGCTCAATGACTCGTCTGGCAGTCTGCACAACATACTGCTTATCCTCGCTCCAACCGGCAATAGCAGTGTCATCCCACATGTTACTCAGAGGAATTACCGGGTAATCGAAGAGAAACCTTCGGTAATTCAGTGACGAGGTTCTTATGTGCAATCGTCCAGCCTTTGCCAAACGATCCATACCCAGAAAGTTGGTTTTCCAGCCGCCGCTAGTCGGTCTGAACTCAGCGCCCTGATAGATGGCTTTAAATGTTGTTGAGTCTCCTCCCGACTGAGAAGTTAGGTTGTCTACTCGAAGCGAGCCTTTCAATTTTTCTTTATTGACCCTGTCCTGGTCAGTAAGGCGTTGCATTTGGCCATTTTTATCTAGGTAGTAAACGTACTCACCTGCCCCCTGAGTATCGTGCGATTTTTCTCGAACAAGCCGTCGAAACTTTGCGTTAGATTTATTCTTCGAATACCAGACTAGATGATCAAATGTGCTTGGGACAAAGCTCGACGTTGCACTGGAAGTCTTTAAAAATGCGATTACCGCAACAAAGTTATTTTCGCCAAAAATTTCATCACACAGCTCACGCACATGATGAATGTTCTCATCCGAAATCTGCACGAATAACGAACCGCTCTCACTGAGCAACTCTTTAGCCAACAATAATCGGTCACGTAAGTAAGTTAAATATGAGTGGATTCCGAGTTCCCAAGTGTCGCGGAAAGCTTTGATCATTTCCGGTTCTTGGGTCAGGTCCTCATCTTTACGATCTTTCACATCACGATTATTTGTAAATGGCTGGAAATTGGAGCCATATTTAATACCGTATGGGGGGTCTATAAAGATCATTTGCACATGGCCAGCCATACCCTCTTTCTCCAAAAGAGAATTCATAACTAGCAATGAATCGCCTGCAATTAATCGGTTAGCCCAATCCCGCTCATGCTTATAGAAATCAATGGCATCCCTGAGAGGCAGATTTTCAAAAGGAGCATGAAATAGATCGGGCTGCAATGCTGGTGAGGACTTACCTTTGGCATCGTTAACACGCTTCTGAACAGCAGCAAGTATCGTCGCTGGATCAATACGCTCATGAACATGGAGCGACACAGTATCCACCTCGAAACTCGTTCGCTCCGCCTTTCCGGCCCAGTTAAGATAGGGAGCTTGCATACGTTTAATCTCAGCAAGATCCTCGCGCTCCCGCTCCAGAAACTCTTTGTCAGCCACCCTTTTTCTCAGATTGGATACTACCTCCCGAACGGCCTGCTCGTTGTCTGCCGCCAAAGCATGGTCCAACCAAGTCAGCAGATCATCTTTGGCCTGTTTTGCTTCCACCTCTCTGGCTTGCAGAGCATCTTCAATCAGGTCTTCAACGCGGGATCTAGCTGGATCGAACTGCAACTCTGGCGAGAGGTGCGGGTCATATTGCCAAGTCATTTTCTGCTCAACACCATCAGAATGAGTATCGACCATCCCCACGTGAGGATTATTCTTCCGCTTCTCGTCGTACCGGTACGACAGCACCTGGTTGTGCTCGCCTCTTTTCTTACCGGGCTGACGATTAGTTTGAGGCCGAGCAGGTTTCTGCTTCTCGCCAAAGGTCAGATCTTCCTGGGACGGGGCTACCTGCGCCTGCAGCTCAAATCCAGCAGGGGCTGACTGCTCAGAGGCCCTTGCCTGGTCAAGATACGTTGCACCGCCACGACCACGCCCTTTGCCGACAACCCCCGCGGTCAACAGGCTCTGTCTCGCTGCATCAAATTCCTCATCAGAAATTTCCAACTGATGCTGGGTGCGCAACTGCTCTTTGAGGCTGAGATTTCCGACAGTAGAGCCATCTTTCGGTAACAAAGACAGCAGCAGGGATTTGATCTGCTCGATGTTGGTGCTCATGGGATGCTCGCTACGAATTTAGTGGTTCCGTCCTGCCTCAAGCCTTGGCGGAAAGGCATGGGCTTGGCAAGCAACGACTGACGGAGAATGCCGCCATGCTGCCAGCCTGTTTTAGACCGAGTAGTGCGGGTAAAAGTAGCAGAAAGAGCCCTCCGTATCAGGTGTTTAACCCATTTAGTCGGGGATCAGCTATTTTAAGAGTTATTCCCCCAACCCCACTGAGGGCCGAACAGGCACAATTGCACGGCTGAAATAGAACGTTAAATGAACAACCATAAGACACCTAACTCAGATATAGCCTTTCTTTGTTCGCAGTAGTAACTAATACAGTCCTGACATTCGGACGCTTGCATCACCCATCAGTAAAGGGCTAGACTAAATTCACTGTGTTATCGCTATGTCAGGTTAAGCCATGTCTACGTCAGAAAAAATAACCCGTCGATTGCGGCATATGAGGCGGGGCGTCCCGTTTTCAATTAGTCAGTTCCATGAGCTGGGTTCGAGTGCGTCTGTGCAAAAAACACTAAGCAGGCTCACTCAAGAAGGCGTGGTCGAGCGCGTGGCCAAAGGCATGTATGTTCGCCCAAAGCCCCTGGCTAGCATGCCATCCATCAAAATCACGGCTAGCGCAGAACAGGTCGCTAAAAAATGGGCACAAGAACATGGTTACACGCTGGTGAGGCAAGGTGTTGAGTCCGCTTATCGACTCGGCCTGCAAACACAGGCCCCCGTCAAAACGGTATTTTGGAGTAACGGGGCGAGCAGAACGTTTTCAGTTGGCAACGAGGTTGTTGAGGTGCGGCACGTCGCGGAGTCAAAGCTACGATGGAAATCACGCCCGGAAGGTGAATTACTGCGAAGCCTAACCGTCACTCCAGCCAATTCCGTTAAGCTCAGCGGACTGAAAAAAGCCATTTCCAGGCTGAAGCTTTCCGAATCAGAAAGCCGAACGGCCATCAGAAGGCTCAAGTCGACGCATCTGCCTGAGGGGTGGCATGCCAAATTAGAGCAGTTCGAAAAGGAAATGATGGCTTGACGGATATTTTCGACCTTTATCGCGATCCCCAAAAGCATGACGAGCTGAAGGCCATCCTGAACCTTGGTGCCCAAAAGCATCCCGCTGGATTGGCCCAGAACTTCCTTGAGAAGGATATCTGGGTAGCGGAAGCCCTTCGCCTGCTCTACGACGAAAACCTGCTTGGCGCTCACTCAACCGCCTTCAAGGGCGGTACCGCCCTGAGCAAATGCTGGAGAGCCATTGAACGCTTCTCGGAAGATATTGATCTCTCCATTCACTGGAGTGATCTTGCCGGTGAACCTGATGAAATCGCAGCGTGGGAGCAATCCACTCAGAGCAACAGCCAGAAAAAGAAATTCCGCGACCGACAGACAAAGTTGCTAACCGAATGGTCTGAAAACCTGGTTGATCGTCTCAACGAAAGACTGGCCGAGTATGAGATTGAGGGGCTACGAGCGGAGTTGGAACCTGACTCGAAAGGGGAAAAGGTCAACGTTCATTTTCCGAGATTGAGCAGCTACGACAGCAACTACCAGCTCGACTACATCCTGCTGGAATTCGGTGGCCGAAATCGGGGCCGACCAACAGTAAGCCATAATGTCGGATGCTATCTTGCAGAACTGGAAGAGCTTCAGGCCATCACGTTTCCTCAAGCGACGGTTGCCGCATATCACCCAGGGTATGTTCTTTGGGAAAAGCTTACCGCACTGCACCAATTTTCGACTCAGGAAAAAGACCCGGACCCTCACCGACTGGCACGGCACTGGTACGACGTGGACCGTCTTCTTCAGCAAGATGATTTCATTGGCCTCCTCGATACCATGGAGGCAATGGCTGACGTAGTGGCTATGAAGAGCCAGCGATGGGCGCAAAAAGGCGTGAGTTTTGAGGCGGTGCTGGAGGGTAAACTGGTTCTCGTTCCCGAAGATGACCGACTTGACCAGATTGCAGCTGATCACACGGCGGCAATTGAGGGCAGGATGTTTTTTGGTATCCCGGATGACTTTGAGGCCATCATTTCACGGCTACGAGAGGCTCAGGATGGGATAAATGCCGGAATCAAAGGTGAGACCTCCAACCAATAAAACTGACTTTACAGCAAACTTTTCAACGACTAAGTTGAAATTGGGCATCAACGATTCGTCTCTACAGACTTTCCCCTTCAAAGAATCGCGTGAGTCTAAAATCAATCTCCAACCAGCTTTGCATCAATTTAGCACGCGAAGCATAAAGGACCTGCCCAGCATGAGCATTTTGAACGATGACGAAATCAGCGCTCTCGTTATTGAGCGAATGATTTTTCACGTTGTTAAGCCAGAGTCGACCGACCCAACTTATCTGGCAGAGGTTCAACCTCCCCAGTGTGCAGATTTCTTTTCCGAGCGCGTTAAAGAAACACTAAAGGGCTCGAGTTATGTCTTTGTTCCTGGGTCAGGTATTCCGGATCTTCTGCGTAAGACTCTCAAAGGAAGTGACGCAACGGATCAGTTCGTCAAAGTCTCTAAAGACCTGGCCGCGCGCTTTAAGGACAAAGTAAAGCAGGACAAACGTCTTGCTCCTGGTGTGCTGATGTTATTTTTACTTCGCACCTCAAACGGAGAGCAAATTTGTGCAGTGATCAAGTATGAGTATCAACAAGTGGTAGCCTCTTCATATTTAAAAGATGAGAAGGGCTCCCCTAAACTTGACCCAGATGGGAACCCCATCCCAGACCTTCAAAGCCTTGTAGAAACGTTCACACAAGATCGCAAATCGATGCAAAAATCTGCAGTTATTCGATTTGGACAATCAGCAGAAGAAGATCAAATCGTTGTTATTGATCATGCTTCGGGTCGCTACAGAGATGCCAGTCAGCACTTTGCTAATTTTCTCGACATAAAACGCGCGATGGAACCTTCCGAAATGACAACACGATTGGCAGATGCGGCTTTTCATGCAATAAAATCGCATAAAGACGAGGTGCCAGCTGAGATTGCTAAAGCACCCAAGCGCCATGTTCGACAAGCGATGGCTAGATTAGATGGTTTTGATCACGAAAAACCTGAAGAGTTTCTGGGATCGATTGTTCAGGGACTTTCTCCGGATGCGAAAATCCTAACCACTTTTCGAAGTCGCTTGAGTAGCTGCGGCCTCGCCAGTGAAGCATTTGCTTTCGAAGGAACTTCCCTACCGCCAGCAGAATACCGCCGCGTAATTACAAACGAAGGGATTACGGTACTCTTCAATAAAAATCATGAGAAGGACGACAAAGTTCAGGTCCAAAACACAGATAACGGTGGCGTGACGATCACTATCAATGCGACTGGCCTGGAACGAGACGATGAACTCGAAAAAATGCCTCGGCTATCTGACTGAAATCTTCAGCGGTGAGTACAGCTTCAGTGAAACGCTTGATCAATTTTCTGTCAGTGGCACTGTCGCCAATTTTAAAGCAAATGCCTTGGAAGCTATTAAACAAGAAATCAACAACTCTGACGGCTGGCAATTAACAATTCGCGATGGTGAGTATAGCGAAATCAGCATTGAGGACTCACCAGGTAGTGAGGTCAACATCAGCGTTTCCAAGCCGGTGGAGGGATCAGCTTACTTTCTTACTGCCAAAGGGTTCAAGGCTGCACTTCAAGACAACAGTTTAGAAGCATTCTATGAAATCAGAGTCTTAGATGAAGTTAACGGCTTTAATACACGCCGATTTCGCGTTCTACCTTGGACCGGCGAAGCGCTTCCTATTAAATGCACGCGACCGCGCGACCATAATGACATCGACCCTCGCCGAGCATTGGTAAGAGACCTTACCGGCTCTGTCGTTCCAAAAGATCCATATATGTGGATGCTGCTTGGTGAACCCGGCTCGGGTGATATTTGGGAAACCTGGAAGAGCCTCGCATCGCAGCGCTTATCGTGCTTATTGACCTCAGAAATATGGAAAGAAGATGGCCGAACAAAGGTGTCTCTCAACGGCGCACGTCGGCGAACCTTTACACTTGAAGCAAACCCAGAGGAAATCTCGCCCAATTGGTACCCAAAACTTTGCGAAGCCGTTGAATGGATGCTGGTGCACCATGACACAGAGGCGAGGCATGAAGTACTCATCCGAAGATTGGCTACTCTAGCTCCTGACAACGAACACTCGAGTCCATCGTGGCCCAATATCATTGGACACATCATCCTTGAAGCGCTTGATGGAGCCCGGCTGGACCATAGAGCATACGTGCGATCAAAATCCGCCGAAAGCGTAAAAGCCATGGCTGACCTACGTAAAGTAATTGGGGAGGATATTTCAAAAATTATCGAAAAAGCTCATCGACTCTCGGGAGGTTTCATAGCTGGTGTTGCAGCTCTTGCTGCAGGGCTTGGCATACGCCTAATTATGTTTACCGGAAGAGAGGTATCTACGGTTCTAAGTTTGGTGTTTTGTTTCATTTTTCTCGCGGTTATTTGGTCAGGCTTACTCCTTCAACGTCGAGTAAGCAGCAAATCTCTCGTAAACGACCTGCGACATATGCGCAAGTGGCACAGAAATACTCATCTGGCTTTATCCAGGGCTGACTATGCGGAACTTGCTCTCGGCCCAGTGCTGGATGCTGTAAAGCTGTATAAACAGACTTTGCGGTGGACCCATACTGGAATGGTCATCGGCTCACTGGTTTTTCTTATCGCAGTTGCGGCGTTACCTGAAATCATTACCGCGTTAACAACAGCGGCGCCACCAACAAAACCAACAGAATAACTGGGCATTTGGACGTCACTCAGGGGGCGGTCAAAATTAGACGATTTCAATCGCTAGTTATCAAAATGCCTCAAGAGTATGGTCAGCACGCCTCTGAAGAGCACTTTCGCACCTGCCACTACCAGTTAAAACAAAAAATCAGGGAGCGTAACGCTCCCCCCTAGTTACTCCCGAGAATGTGACCGAAGCAAAACCACACTGTGAGTTGCTGGCGTACCCGCCAGCAACTCAAGACCAATCAATTGCCGAAGGTGAGGGTCAGAGTACCGACCGCATTACCTTTCACCCAATTAATAACATCGGTGTCTCGGACGTAAATGTACTGCACAATGTTACCTTCACCGTCCTCATAGCTGTCGTTCAGCTCTTCCCAGGTACAGGCGTCAAAGCCACTGGCGCACTCCAGTGCCACGTTGCCACTGTCCCGAGGAAAAACGTAGGCACCACCGTCCACCGTCTGGGTATCGGTTGCGGAAATGAGCTTTTCCACCCACTCGCCCTGAGTCAGATCCACAGTGTGCTCCAACGCCACTTTACGGTTCATGACGTCCTGAACAAAACCGTTCTCCTGGAAGCCTGTGGCCCGCTCGGCCGTTGGCGCTGGCGCGAATGACGCGAAGAAGTCACGCTTTACTCTCAGGAGGCGGTCACCACCCAGACGATCTACATAGGTCACCTCAGAGTAGCCAACAACCGGGCCGTTGTGCTGATCGCTCTCTGCACAGTAGTCGGTGTCCTGACCAAAGTTTATCAGATCACCTTCGCTCTTGGTTGCGTAGAAATCATCGGCCAAGCAACGCTCTTCCCAGTCATCGATAGTGCCCCGCAGTTCAGCCAAGGTGCACTCCGGACCACAGTCGAAGTCCAGCGCACCGTTATCGGCGATCAGCCACTCAACCCCGGTCACACCGTTGTAGGTCGCTTTGCTAACACCCGGCCAGTCACTAGTGTCGGCGTTGGCGTAGTCCTCACCGGAGCAAGTGGTAACGCCCCCGCTGGTTTCGCTGTTCAGCTCAACACCAGACAGGAACACGGTTTCGTCCCCGACGACCCAAGTTGCTGGGCCCACATCCACGCACGAGGAGTCAGGCGTGGCGCCAAACTCGCTCAAATATGTGGAGGTCGCGACCCACGTTCCTCGCAGGTCGATGACATTGTAGTCGAGGTTTTCGAGCGTTTGCTTGAGGTGAGCTGCAGCGACACTCCTATCAACCAACTCATCGCCCTGTCTGCCGGCTGCGGTCAGGACGGTGTCCACCTCATTTGAAGCGGCGAAGTCGGCTGTGCTTTGCGCAAAGTTCAGCCCAACCAGGCTCCCGTTGCGATCAGCGTGGAAGCTATCGGGAATGACGATTGTCGCCTCATCAACACCGGAGTCGATGGTCTGCAACAGCCTGAGCACGTTAAGGCCCTGATTGGGATGTCCTGAGCCTTGCTGGGTGATGGTGCGTACGGAGAGCGTGTCCATCGGCGTGGAATACAGCTCGGCATCGGTCAGCGTGACCAATTCATTACCCAGGTACAGCGCGACCACTTCGCCAGGTTCAAAGTTAAAGGCACCGTTCTCTCCGGTTTGACCCAGACCGTTTGAGGCGGTCCAGTAGGTCAACCCTTCAACAGCGGCATCCTGGAAACTCCCGGTTTGCTTGCCACTCAGTTGCGATGTTGGCGTCATTAGTGAGCTGCTTTCTTCGCCCGTATTGGGTGAGCTGGAATTTCCTGAACTGGATGAGCTTCCTCCGAAGCATCCTGAAAGACCAAGGGTGAGTGTTCCCAAGGTGGCTATGGCGAACGGTCTCAGCGCTCTAGTTTTCATAAGTTATTCTCCATTGGTTACAACGTGCAGCTCACGAACCAGAGCCAGCTGTCGCTGAATCTATTCCCTGTAACTGCGACTTATCGCCCGATTCTGGGGCGAAATGGGTAGTATATGCCGTGGAGCAATTAACCTCAAAACCTCATATTCGAGCCAACTAAACGGGGCTGAATATGAGCGAAAAGTTAAACACGGCTCTTGGTAGACGGCTTGTGGAAATTCGGAAGGCGAGAGGGTTTACGCAGGAACAGCTGGCGTACACTTCCGGTATTGACAGAAGCTATGTGGGCAAGATCGAGCGAGGCCAGGTAAACCTGACCATAAAGAAGCTCTACCTCATTGCCCACTGCCTTGGCTGCCGCCCTTGCGAACTGTTACCGGATATTGATCAGCCCGGTGCCGATTGCTGACTTGAGAGGTTAGTTCTGCCTCTTCTGCCAGAAAGCTCGCGCTGAATCGCTTGCAGGTGGCTCTGGGGGCTTTTCTCAGAACCGCTGGTCTCGGGCTTGGCGGCATCAGAGCTGAAAAACTCCTCAATGACATCACCCAGCTCCCCTCCCAGTTCTTCAAACAGGCTGTTCCCGAAGCCACTTTCTGCGGATCGTTCCAGCGCTTCCTGGTCATAGCCGGCTTCTTGAAACTGGCATGATTTGTCCCGGGCATGAGTGATGGCCTCTATCAGGCTCATTCCGTCCCGGACAACCAGATCGACGTAATACACGGGGGTTCCATGGCTCTGCCGAGTGCTTTTGCCCCGAAGCTTCAGGTCCAACGGCATGAACGCCAATAGACCACCAGAGACTGCCTGGTAGTAGCTCAGCCTGGCCGCAAGCGTTCGGATACTGTTGTAGCCGGTCGTGCGAAAGATGAAGGTACCGAGGTCATCATCATCCCCTACCTTCATATTCAAGCGCCCATATGGCTTACACAGGCCTCCTTTGCCGAACTCACACAGCGTCGGACCCGGGCATGGCAAAGACTGTGCTCCCGATTGAGTCAGGCGCTGACAGGTGTCGCCGTTACCCACGCACATAGGGCGCCCGCTTTTTCGGTCAAACATGGTGTATTCAGCCCTGAGGTTGAGATCCGCATCGTTGAACAGCATGCGCACCGGGATGGTCCGCAGCTTGCTGCCCGGAGATTGCTTCCGCAGCTCCTCGTCGAGTGGATGAGGAATCCATCCACCTTTCTCCTGGACCTGTGACGTGATGGTGAACTGGTCGTCTTTCTGAGGCAGCCGGATGCCGTTCTTTTCAACAACCCGGCCAATGCTGATACGCCCCAACATGGGAGGCGTAATGGCTAAACCTTTAATCATGATGACTCTCCTGAGAAAAAGGACCACGGGGCACTCGTCACGCCCGCGTGGCCAATGGGGGGTTATGCTTGAATGAGAAACCGCCGACTGCCCGGCTTGGTAAGTGGGTACTGCTCCAGAAGCTCTGGCTGATCCTTCAACAGTTGCTTCACGTTGAGTCCTACGGAATCCTTGCTCCGCTTCCAGCTGACGCTGCCACTGGGGAAGGTTACTTTTGAGGCTTCGCCCATCTGGCTTTCGATTCGCTGTCTCAGGTGGGATTCGGTGGATTTGAGACTTTCCATTTCCGAGCGAATGGCCAACAGCTCGTCGAATACATCGGATAGTTCTTTGCTTTGGCTGAAGTCCAGGGTCTCGCCTCTGTCCAATGGATACAGATGACGCAAGGCTCGTTCTGCAGAATCGGTTCCGTCAACGGGTGGCGGCGTATCCGTTTCCACGAAATCCCAGAATTGGCGTTCAAGCACATAAAGGGCTTCGATGAGCTCCTCGTTCCGTTCGAGGCGATAGATCTTCAACTCCTGGCCACACAGCAGAACGCACACGTCTGCCGCCTGTTTGCCAGTGACAGCCAGTTGGTGCTGAACCTGGCATTGGATGTAGTCCGGCACGCCCTCCTTCCAGAGACGTGACCCGAACTCCCCTGCCGTTTTGCACTCCAGAATCTGCACGTCGTCATCAGCCACCACGGAGTAATCCAGGTTGGCCAACATCCAGTGCTTTTCCGTATCTGGGTGCTGCAGTACTGCATTCACCCGGCGAACCTTTCGTCCAGTCTGTTGGCTGTATTGCTCAGCTACAATCGGTTCCAAGATATGGCCCCAGTAAACCGGCGAAGCGGGATCGTCCGAATCCGGTTTTGGTAGGCCAGCATCCCTGCCGGTCTTGACCATCCAGAGTTCCAGTTGGGATTGATACGGATTCATGCCGACGGCGGCAGCGGCATCGCTACTGCCAATGCCCCGCTTGCGCACCTTCAGCCACTCATCCCGGCTGAGGCCATTGGTGGAGACCAGGCGCAATGCCGGTCGTTGTTTCTTAATGGTGTTCGCACTGATGCCCATGGTGTTTTCCTCCAGACATAAAAAAAGCCCACCAGAGCATCAGGCTCAGGTGGGCTTTATGGCGGTTTCGAGATTTGTAGTGTTGGCTCAGGCCACAAGTGACATGGCCTGCTCTAACGCGCGGTTCTTAACAGCGGCACCGGTTCCGAACCAGGCGGAATCCAGTCGGTGGTCCACGGTTTTGGCGCGGCGTTGGTGATCGATGAACTCGGTCACGGCGTTAAGCAGGCCATAGGCCGTGCCTTCGGAGGATGCCAGGTTGGCACCCATGCCCTCACCTTCATACAGACCCATAGCCTTCGCCATGGAGCGTTCGTTGGTCTTGCCTACACCAGTGCCGAAATCGTCAGTGAACACCTTTAGGAAGTAGTTTCTGGCTTCGGTGGTTTTCACCTTCCGTTCGCTCAGGGTCTTCAGGCGATACATGAAGTCATCCCAGGCGGAAACGGAAATGCCGAGCTGCTTTTTGACCTGGTCCGCATCAAAGGTGGTGTTATGCTTCACCTTGACGGCATTGGCAGTGCCCCCCTTCAATGCAACTGCGAGGGTGTTGTTACACACCACACGAATACTGGTGAACTGACATGTTGTTGCCATGGTGCCGTCGCAGGCGGTCGCCAGCAGTACGTAGGCATTGGTCTGGTCGTTGCCCTTGAGCATGCCGGACTGACCAGTCCGGGCTAGTGCCCACATCTTACGACCACCTTTCAGAACACCGGCGGTTTCCAGCTCAAAACCAGACACCTCTGTAAGATCCCGGTAGAACTCCAGGATTTCCTCGGGCTGGACCACCTTGAAACGGCTCCCGACGACCGATAGCGGGGCCTTGGTATCTGAGCGGTAAAGCACTTTGGAATCCGGGTATGACCGAATCTCGCCTAGGGTTCCGTTGGCACTGGCGATGTAACGCACAGGGCTTTCCTGAATCTGCCAGTCAAGACCGGCCTGCCTTGCCCAGACATCCAGGGGTTGGTTGGAAGTCAGTTCGTTCCCCAGGCCATGCCAGGGAGTCTGGCCAACATAAGCCATTTGCTCGATGAGATGAGCCATGGTTTCTCTCCTTTGAATTGAAATGCGGAATTAACGGTTGTCGTCGGGGGACTTTGGGGCTGCACTGAAGGAGTAGCCGCAATCGAGGCAGCGGAGGTTATCCAGTACGCGCTCATCCAGGACATCACCCAGAATCACGCCAGCAGAAGCGCCGGTAGCACCGCCTAAAAGCGCGCCGATGAAGGCACCGCCTATGCCGCCGATGGTTGCGCCTCCTGGACCGGCGACGATTCCGAGCTTTGCTCCGGCATGGGCACCGGTAGCCGCTGCCACATAGCCGCCATAGCCACCAGCAGAAGCGCCAACTACGCCAGCGCCCTTCTTACCGAAATTTTTCCTGCCTACCCGCCGAGACAGGCAGTTTGGGCATTGTTCAGACATGGGGAATTCCTCTGTGAATTGAGGGGGAAGGCACAGCTGGTGCCTCGGCTCACAGAGGTGATATAGGTTTGAGATTTAATTGAATGAGAGGAGTTCACACCCATCAACTTCGGCGGTAGCGCAATGCCAGTCGTTGACAACGCAAATAATCGGCACGAAGCACAAGTGGGCATTTCAGGCGGTGGGGAAGTTCAGAAGAGGCTACCGAGTTCACATAGCTCGCTCGATAGCCCAGAGACGAAATTGCTCAGAGAGTTTTACAACATCTTCTTCAACTGCCCGTAGTCTCCTCCGGTGCGAAGTACCAGAGTGATGTCATCGTCGTTCCGGTTTCTGAAGAACCAGCCATGGTTACCGGTAAAGGCTGCTTCCAGCTCGCCTTCATCTTCCGGTACCCCCCGGCCTTTTTCGTAGGAAATGGACTGGCCGCCTCCGTCACCATGGGTATCGAAGTTGATCGGGCCTCCTTCAGACACCCAAGAGAACCGAGCTACAGCACCTTCCTCCATCGTGAGCTTGAATTCGGTGCCCTCTCCCGGGGTCAGAACAACGCGCACTTCATCCTGCCACTGGGGTTGGGCAATTTCTGGTTCAGGCGCTGGCTCGGCAGGCGCAACCTCGGCTTCCGATGCGGGAGCTGGTTCCTCAACGGCTTCAGCCACGACAGGTTCCGAGACTTCCGGAGCCTTCTGATCGACCGAGGATTGCACCGCAACCATCTGGGCAGCCTCGTCAGCCGCAGCTTCTTCGGCGAGCTGTTCCTTGATCTCGCCCATTTCGGTCAAGCCCAACAGTCCGCCCGCGCCAGTCGGGTCCAGGGCGTACTCGGCGGGCATGACCACGGATACTAGTAGGAAAACCGCCACAATCGCCGCAATGATGGTTGATCGAATCAACTTGACAGTGCTGGGCAGTTCTTCACGGTTGGGTATATCGGTGTTGTACATAGCAAATCTCCAGAATTAGGCGACAAAGTAACCGGTGAGCTGATAACCAAAGAGCAAAAAACCTGCGCTCATCATGGCAACGTTGGCGGTATAGGCGTGCCGGAAAAAGCCATCGCTCTTTCGCCAGAAGCTGATGGCAATCAGGATCATGGCAAGGGCGATGAGCTGGCCGATTTCCACGCCCACGTTGAAGGCGAGGAGGTTCGGAATCAGGCCGTCCGGCGAGATGTCGTATTCGATGATCTTCGTAGAGAGACCGAAACCATGGAAGAACCCGAAAATCAGCGTGGCGGCCTTGGTATTGGGTTGGAAACCAAACCAGCGCTGGTAGGCACCGATGTTGTCCAGTGCCTTGTACACGATGGACAAACCGATAATCGCATCAATGATGTAGCTATTGATGCCCACGTTGAAGTACACGCCGAGCAACATCGTCGTAGAATGCCCCAGAGCAAACAGACTCACGTAGATCGCGATGTGCTTCATCTGGTAGAGGAAGAAAATGACCCCCAACAAGAACAGCAGGTGGTCATAACCGGTGACCATATGCTTGGCCCCCAGATAGATGAACGCAATGAGGTTTACACCGGTAATTTCCTGAATGTACCCCTTGTCACCCTGAGCGACTGCGTGGGCGAGTACATCGGTACTCATCCCCAGCAAGCCCAGGGTCAGAAATATCCAAAACAGACGACTGCCGGTGCGCGTTGAGGACACGCCACGACAACCGTCAAGCAAGCTTGACAACATAAAGACTCCAATCAAATTTGTTTTCTTGGGCCGCTCAAGCGGCAGGAATCAAGTAGGAAGGGAGCCTTTTGGAGGGCGTTCAAGCCGATAGCGCAAACTGCGGGGGGAGCCTCCGACAAATGGGATGGCCTGCCGGAATGCGGTGGGGCTTTGGGAAACGAATGGAATCCTCAGTTGGTCCACGGTCTCGTGGGTGTGATTGCCAGCATCGTGATGCAGTGAAGATGGTTCTGGTTCTTCGTCGAAATCGTGGGTGTGTCCGTGTCCACCATGACTGCCAGCGTGGCCATCCGACTGGAATTCCCAGTCGCCCGATATCTCAGCCACACCGTGAGAGAACGACTCGCCAATCACCGACAGTGACAGGCCCGCTAATGCGAACAACATAAAGAGAGTTGGAAGCAGTTTTCTCTGGTGAATGGCCGAAATCATCAATTTAAATCGTCGAGCTTGTGGTTGGATTTCAACGAAAACAGAGGATACCATCCTCCCATGGGGGATAGGAATTAAACATGGTAAATGATCACACGCATCAATCTCACCCGAATATCATCAAACGCCTAAAGCGAGCTAACGGCCATCTTGAAAGCGTGATTGGCATGATTGACCAGGGAAAACCCTGCCTGGAACTGGCCCAGCAGCTTCACGCTGTGGAAAAAGCCATTCAGCAAGCCAAGCGCGTGTTGGTTCAGGATCACATCGAGCATTGCCTGGACGATGCCATCGGGCCGCTGGAGCCTGAACAGCAGCGCCGTGTCGACGAGTTTAAGACCATCGCCCGTTATCTTTGATTTCGTTCCTTTCTACTCTTCGATCTTGACCTCAATCACACCGTAGAGGCTCTACCGTCAAGTGGACCAGGGACCGGCAGCGGGCCTGAATGCGTTCTTTGTAAACTGTCGGCGATTCTGGCTGATGCGAGACGATTGAGACAATGGCCGCGTGAATGTTTGGGCCTATCGCCCACACATGCAAATCGCTGACCTTGGTATCGTCGACTTCGACGGCTTGCTTGACAGTTTCCTCAATGTCCTGGTGCTGCTCGTCGAGAAGGATCTTGGAAGTGTCTTTCAACAAGTGCCAGGACCACTTGGTGACCAGAAACGCACCAATAATCCCCATCATCGGGTCCATCCAGTTCCACCCGGCATATTTACCTGCCAAAAGGGCAACAATGGCAAGGACTGACGTCAGCGCATCCGCAAGCACATGCAGGTAAGCGGCCCGGCGGTTGTGGTCATGGTGATGATGGTGGTGATGGTGGTGACCATGATCGTGCCCGTGACTGTGACCATGCTCATGGCCTGCATCCCCCAGTATCCAAGCTGACACCCCGTTGACCACTAGGCCAATGATGGCCACGAAAATAGCCCCATCGAAAGAAATGGGGACGGGCTGGATAAAACGCCCCACGCTCTCGATGACCATGTAGAGCGCAAAGACAGCCAGCAGGATTGCTCCGGTGAAGCCACCCAGCGCATTGACCTTTCCTGTTCCGAAAGAGAAACGGTCGTTGCCTGCGTTTTTCCGGGCATACGCGTAGGCGAAGGCCGCAATGCCCAGAGCCACTGCGTGGGACCCCATATGCAGGCCATCGGCCAGTAACGCCATGGAGCCATAAACGATTCCGGCCAGAATTTCCCAGACCATCATCGCCAGTGTCAGGCCTACCACGATGAGTGTACGGGTTTCGCCAGAGCGCTTCTTATCCTGACCAAAGACGTGATTATGTTGCCAATGGTCGAGTCGTTCATGGTGCATAACAGTGTTCCCGGCAAGGCTGATGGTTGGCAGACCTGAAGGCAATATCTCACTTTTGACCTATCCCCCCTGGGGGGATAGCATGGAATGCTACTGGAGTCAGATTTCTACCACAACCTTTTTGCTTCTTATGCTTTCATTGGTGAAGCCATGCTTGAGATTCTAAGACACCGAACCTATCGCCATTTGTTCCTGGCACAGGTGGTTGCATTGCTGGGTACCGGGCTGGCGACGGTGGCATTGAGTCTGTTGGCGTTTGATCTGGCCGGAGATGAGGCGGGCCAAGTGCTCGGCACCGCCATGGCGATAAAAATGGTCGCTTATGTGTTGATAGCCCCGTTGGCGTCGGCCCTGGCGGAGAACATACCCCGTCGTGCTCTGCTGGTCTCACTGGATGTGGTTCGGGCAGCGACGGCGCTGGCTTTGCCTTTCGTTACCGAAGTCTGGGAAGTGTACGTGTTAATTGCTGTCCTTCAGTCCGCGTCGGCGGCCTTTACACCAACCTTTCAGTCCACGATTCCGGAGACTCTCCCAGATGAGGATGACTACACCAAGGCGCTGTCGCTCTCCCGACTGGCATACGATCTGGAAAACCTTATCAGCCCGGCACTCGCTGCGCTGATTCTGCTTGCCACCAGTTGGGAGGCGCTTTTCTCGGGCACGGTGATCGGTTTTATCGCGTCAGCCTTGCTTGTAGTGTCCGTTGCTTTGCCATCCGGGGCCAAACCGGAGAAACGGCGAGGCGTTTATGACCGAGCAAGGGCCGGTTTCAGAATTTTCATGGCAACACCTCGCCTACGGGGCGTAATGGCCCTGAACCTCGTTGTCAGCCTTGCAGGAGCCATGGTAATCGTAAATACGGTTGTGTTGGTCCAGGGACGCTTCGGCCTCACTGAGCAGCACACAGCCATGGCTTTTGCGGCCTTTGGAGGCGGATCCATGTTGGCTGCATTGGCGTTACCGGCTCTCTTGAAGCGCTGGCAGGACCGGCAAGTCATGCTGACTGGCGGGTGGATTCTAATTTCCGGGTTGATTCTCACAATGGCGGTGGGATCACTGGAGTGGCTATTACCCGTGTGGGTTTGGCTAGGCGTCGGTTTCTCGACTGCTCAAACCCCCATTGGCAGACTCCTTACGAGGTCGTCGCATGCTGAAGATAGGTCGGCTCTGTTCGCAGCCCAGTTCTCTCTGTCGCACGCCGGATGGTTGTTCGCGTATCCATTAGCTGGGTGGCTTGGATCTACTGCGGGTATGACCGTTACTCTGTTGGTACTTCTGGGACTTGCTCTCGAAGGGCTGATTCTTGCGTTGAAGCTGTGGCCCTCTGTTGATCCGTCAGAACGCTGGCATAACCACGACGACCTGCCAGGCGACCATCCTCATGTTGCACGAGATTCTAACTCTCGCGTTCATAGTCACAACTATGTCATTGATAGCTTGCATCCGAAGTGGCCGGATTGAGCTTTAAAGCTACCCGTTCGACAACGCTCGAAATGGACTTCTCTGAGTTATTGTTCATTCAACGATGAGTGAGATATCTTAGATCCGGAGGCCTCGACAACTCCAATCAACACTGCCACTGAAATGAGGATGGTTATGGCAGGGGCACCTCTTAGGCAATTGGAAACCTCAAGGAAGGCTTGCGAGTAATGACCAATTAGTTGCGGGTAATTTAGCGGGTAACATGACAATCGCAGAACATTTTTTTCATTTATTTCAAAACCCTGTAAAGGTTATAAGCGTGACGCCGTCTCCACCAACCAACCGCAAAAAAGCCCCTGATTTCAGGGGCTTTTTTCGTTATCAGACTCCCGAACTTCCACAGGCTTGGTCGCATGCCCATCTTCAACCACAGGCTCCCCTGTCACTGACCGCACCAGCCGGCCCATATAGCGCAGCGTGAAGAAGTTTAGCGCACTCAGGGCAATGGCAATTTCAAGATGGTGGTAGGCTACCGCCACGCCGATGGCGCCGCAGTTCCAGATACTGGCGGCGGTGGCAGTGCCGATTACGCGGCTGTCGTCCTTGAGGATCGCGCCGCCACCAATGAAGCCGATGCCGGTGACGATGCCTTGCAGGACCCGGCCCTGTTCGCCCGGGGAGTCGATGACAGCGCGGCCAACGAGCATGAAGCCGCATGACACCACGGCGACCAGGGGGAAGGTTCTCAGGCCGATTCTGGGCCCCTGCTCTTCCCGGTCGAAACCAATAGGGAACGCCAGCAGATAGGCAATGGCCATCAACAGCAGGTTGTTGAGGGTGAGCATCCAGTCAACGTTGAATAAATCTGCCATGGGGATTTCCGGGTTCTGAAGTTTTTGTTATCACTGGGTCGAGATTAGTCCTGGTCTGCAAAGGCTTCAATCCTTTCCGCCGCTGTTCGGCCACATTCGCTGTTTTCCGATTACTGGGAATGGTAGGTTTTAAAGGCCCGATTTGGCAGACGTTACTCTGATTCGAGGAAGAGCCCCATCTATGCGCAATAATGGTGACCCTACCAACATGCAACAGCTACTGGAGCAGATTCGCGAGTCTGCGACCGGGGCCGGGCGAGTGTCGGTGCACGATATCCTTAATGGCGTAGGGGAACGTTCGTTCGGGCCCGTGGTGCTCGTCGCTGGGCTGATCACCCTGGCGCCGTTGATCGGCGACATCCCCGGGGTGCCAACCATACTGGGGCTGGTGGTTCTGCTGACACTGGGGCAACTGTTGTTCCGCAGACACACCATCTGGATGCCCTCGTGGATTTCCCAGCGCTCCGTGCCCCAGGACAAGCTCTTGAAGGGGTTGGACTGGCTGCAAAAACCGGCTCGTTTTCTGGATCGTTGGACGGGGCCGCGCCTGGTGTTTCTGGCAGATGGGCCAGGGCTCTATATGATGGCCATTATCTGCATGCTGGTGGCTCTGGCCATGCCCGCAATGGAGGTGGTGCCCTTCAGCGCCAATGGCGGCGGCGCTGCGTTGACGGCCTTTGGGCTGGCAATCGTAGCGAGGGACGGGTTGTTGGCGATTGTAGCCACGTCGTTCACGCTGGTGACCGCCTGGTTTGTGGTTACCGGGCTGGCAGGGTAATGCCAGAGGCGGAAAAAGGAGCCGTCCGTTGGCCCAAAGATGCAGTGGAGCAGGTGCTCCTATAGTCGCTTTCAAGGACTAACACATCTTCAGTACACCAGAGCAATATGACAGTTGTATGACTCAGGGTTATCACCCGCTTCCATGAAGTTCTTCAAAAAATGCCCGGGTACGCTCCGTGATTTCGTCCAGTTTGGCGTCCCAAGTGCGCTTGTAGCTTTTGAAGGTATCGTCACTCAGGCGCGAGAAGTGCGCTCCGGCCTCGGCTAACGCGCGAGAACTGTCGGCAAAGGCGTCGAAATCCGGCTCATCCAGCCTGCCGCTGCTTCGATTGAGGTCCGCCGCGGTTCGCTGCAGGGCGCTTCGATCTCTCTCTGGCGCCCGCTGGTTGTCTTCCAGCGCCTCTTCGATGGATTTTTCCAACTCTTCCATCAGCCCCCGTAGGGCTTGGCCGTACTCTTCCATGGCCTGCTCTGCCCGGCGTTGGGTCTGGTTGGAATACGCCTCGAATTCGCGGGCAATGGCGTCCATCTGGTGAGAAAGGTCATCGGAGGACTGTCCGAAGCTGGCCGTCAAGCGATCGCCCAAGCGGTTCATTTCTCCGATTAGACCTGCAAACGGAGACGGATTCATTATCGCCTCCCCAGTGCGGTCGTAGTCCACCAGCCAGTCGCCGCCCCGCTCCACAAGGTAGGTATTTACTTCCCGGCGCTCGCCGGGGACGCCGTCTTCAGCGGGCAAGCGGGTTACAATCGTAGCTTCGCGATCGTCGATGACCACCCGACCAAAATCGGGCACGATGTCAGACCAGTCCCGGGCGTAGCTATCGAAGGCAGGCGCGGCGGCCAGCGTCGATAGGTCAGCAACGGTATCCGCATCTTTTTCGGACATGGCCTGCCAGAATTCGGCAGCCACTTCCTGGGGCGTTTCCGGCTTGCTGCACCCGGTGACCACAACGGCTGCCAGCGTTAGTGCCACCACTCTGAACCACGAGTAACTCATTCGCCCATCCTCAATCAACGTTCAATACTGGGCGAATGATACTATAGGCCTTAGAGGTTACAGGTCAGGTTTACCAATTCTTCATCAAACACACGGCGGTTTTCGCTGTAATCCACGGGGACATCGATCAGGTGTACACCACCCGAGGCCAGTGCGTTCTTCAGCGTCGTCCGCAGGTCTTCAGTGCGGGTGATTCGATGGCCGGTGGCACCGTAGGCATCGGCGTATTTCACGAAGTCCGGGTTGTTGTAATCCAGCCCGAAGTTCTCGAAGCCCTCCTGGGCCTGCTTCCATTTGATCATGCCGTAGGCATTGTCGTTGATGATAAGTATCACCAGGTTCAGTTTCAGCCGCACGGCGGTTTCCAACTCCTGGCTATTCATCATGAAGCCACCATCGCCACACACTGCCATCACCTTGAGGTGCGGGTATAGCATGGCCGCCATCATGGCGCTGGGCAGGCCTGCGCCCATGGAGGCCAGGGCATTGTCGAGCAGTACGGTGTTGTTGTCGTAAGCCGGGTAGTTGCGGGCAAACCAGAGTTTGTACATGCCGTTGTCGAGCGCGATGATGCCGTCATCCGGCATGACCTGGCGTACGTCGTTGACGATGCGCTGGGGAATGACCGGGAAACGGCCATCGTCTGCTTTGTCGGCCATATGGCGGTCCACAGAAGCCTTCACTTCCATAAACCGGCGGAAGTCGTGTGAAGAGCACTGGCCACATTGTTCAGCCAGGTATTCGACGCTGTTGGCAATGTCGCCCACCACTTCGTGCTGGGGAAAATAGACCGGGTCCACATCGGCGGCACTGAAGTTCACGTGGATAACCTGTTTGCCGCCGGGATGCATGAAAAAGGGTGGCTTCTCAACCACATCGTGCCCGACGTTGATCACCAGGTCAGCGTGGTCAATGGCGCAGTGCACAAAGTCACCGGCCGAGAGTGCCGCATTCCCCAGGTAGCGGGGGTGGCGTTCATCCACTACGCCCTTGCCCATCTGGGTGGTGAAGAAGGGAATGCCGGTCACGTTGACCAGATGGATCAGGGCCTGGGAAACCCGTTTTCGGTTAGCACCGGCGCCAATCATGATCAGCGGGTATCTGGCTTTGCTGATCATGTCACAGGCAATGTCCAGGCTTTTGGTACTGGCAGTGGGTCGCCGGGCATCACTGGGCTGGAAGATATGGGTATCGCTCTCTGACACCTCAGAGGCGATGTCTTCGGGTAATTCGAGATGGACCGCACCCGGGCGTTCTTCCGAAGCCAACCGGAAGGCTTCCCTCACCTTGGCGGGGATGGTGTTGGCATTGCTGATCTGGCGGGTGTACTTGGTAAGCGGCCGCATCAGGTCCACCACGTCCAGAATCTGAAACAACCCCTGCTTGGAGGATTTAATGGGCTTCTGCCCGGAAATCATCATCATTGGCATGCCGCCAAGCTGGGCGTAGGCGGCGGCTGTTACCAGGTTGGTGGCACCGGGGCCCAGGGTCGACAGGCAAACGCCCACGTGGCCTGTCAGGCGCCCGTAGGTCGCGGCCATAAAGCCCGCCGCCTGTTCGTGGCGATTGAGAACCAGCTCAATGCTGGATTCGCGCAAGGCCTCAAGGAGATCCAGGTTTTCTTCACCCGGCACCGCGAAGATGTACTGAACACCTTCGTTTTCCAGGGCGCGAACAAACAGCTTGGCGCCGTTTCGGCAGTTACTGGCCTCAGCGGTCATCATCTCTCCCGTTCTGTCTTGGTTGGATCTATCCTTCCTGCGGGGGCTCTGCCTGCAGTGCCTCTGCCGGCAACCGGTCCCGGCCCCAGCTGCGGTGAATGCGGCTGATCACCCGCGCCAATTCCTCCTCGCCCACGTCTGCGGGTTCACCGCGTTCGAGGGGATCGAAGTGAAAAATGTACAGCCGCGAGGCGAACTGTTCAAAGGGCAAGGAAGCCTCACCGAACCGTTCACCTTTCCTGGAGGTACTGACCACCACGTCGTCACCCCAATTCTGACCGCTGTCATTATTCGGGTTAAAGAAATACACTCGCATGACGTCTTCCGGGTCCAGGGTCACACGGAGAATGGTGATGGCGTGCCAGCCAATGAATCTAGCAGCGCTGTCAGTAATAGCTACGCCGGCCGGTTGCGGGTGGATCAGGGGCTGGTTGCCATTGTAGTAGGGGTGGTAGCTGGCATAGAAATGCCGCAGGAACGTTTCCAGCTCTTCCAGGTCCCCGGTTGCAACGTCCACGTTAATGCGGAATCCACGGCCGGCGGACCAGCCATGGAATTCGGGGTTAACCCACTGGTGGGGGTCGCCCTGACGGTCCATACACAGGCGGCCCATTTCTGCGTAAATCCGGTCAAGGTGCGGTACTACCACCAGCGAAACCGGGTCCAGGTCAAGCGTTACTTCGGAGGCCACACCTCCCTGACTGCTGGACGAAGAAACCGGGACGCCCTCGAAGTGCATGATAATTTCGTTGTCGCGCGCGGCCCAGGCCACCATCTGCAACAGATAGTCCGGATCGTTGTACGCCCACATGGACAGCGCCCGGGCTGACTGGCAGGTAGGGTTGTTTCCCTGCCCCACGCCAAGGGGCTGGCCCAGCATGTTTAGCACCCCCTGCAACAGCCACGCCTTCGGCTGTGGCTGATAGCCGTACGCCAACTGGATGCGCTCACGGGCTTGCGTGCAGATAGAAAGCTTGGCCTGGCGCCATAGCGCGGGCGCAAGCGGCGGCTGATAGAGAATGCCTCGCTCCAGCATTAACGCAAGGCCATATAGACCTTGGGCTGTTTCCGGATAGACACCCTCGTTGATCAACTCGTGCACCAGATCCTTGTAGCAAAGCAGGCAATCACGGCCGGTACTGGACAGGCCCAGGGCTTCCGTCAGCAGCGCATCCTGCCGCTCCAGAATGTGGCGGACAAAGGTGGCGTGATAGGGAGATACCAGTCCGGTGTCATGCATGGAACGGGCAAAACCGGTCGCTTCGCTTTGCAGGGCCACAGCGTCCATGGACTGCAGCCGTTCCTGGTACACAGAAATGCCAGGGTCTTCACGGCATGCCTGTGTCGGCCCGTAAAGGCTCGAAATCAGACGTTCAGCACCCTGCCCCGCACCACCGAGATCCACATCGGGATCAATGCGGCACAGCGCAATCTGGGTAATCATCTGCCGCACGCTGCTGACCTGGATCGGGCGCTGCTGCAGGATTCGCCAGATCTCTTCGATGAGCTGATCGATGACATGCTCATAGCCAATCTGAGTGGCAATATGCTGCACCACCGCGCGGCTGACAAGTGCCAGTTTTCCCTGTTCCCGTTCGGCCTCGCCAGACTCACCAAACAGCAAGTTCAGGTTGATGGCCAACACCTGAGTCAGGTAGTGATGCGCCTGTTCCGCGGAGAATGATTCATGCTGATAATCGCCTCGGGCAACCGCCAGCAGCCGCAATTCACTGAGCGCTTCGATGATGACTGTATCGGCATGGGGGCTTTGCAGGGAATAGGTCGTCAATGACGGCAACAGGATGGCGGGATCCGCCCAGTCGGTTCCAAGAAACACACCAGAACGCTCAAGCCATTCGGATCGCTCCTGCAACGCAAGGCAACCCTCAGGCTGAAGCAAAACCCGTCGAACTGTGTCAAACAGTCGGGGAAGCTTACCTGGCTTGGCGAAAGCGCGACTCTCATCGAGAGCCGCAATCGCGTCGTCCAGTCGCTGCACCAGCTTGTCGAAATTGACGACGGGGGCTGGGTTTCCAGCGTCGGAATTGCTCAAACTGTCTTCCTCAGGGCCTGGACCAGGCCCGTTGTTGTTAATTCCTTCCGGAATTATACATAGAAATCCAGTTCTTCCTGATGTTTCAGTAAATCACGCATGACATAAGGGTCTTCACCGAAGAAGTAAACCAGGCCCCAATGCGTGCCAAAGGCGGTACGCTTGGTAACCGTCTCTTCCAGCGGCGGCGTGAGTTCGTGGGATTCGAAGTAATCGTGGTTCTCGGTCTCTTCCGGCATTTCCAGTTGGCTGACCACCCGGCGGCGCGGATACACGCCGAAACAGCCGGCATAACCTTTGGCATCCACGACCTCTTTCGGGAAGAAGGCTTTAACCTCTTCGGCGGTGGTTTTCGGGTCGAAGGTCATGATCAGTGCTTGATAGGCATTGAAGCCGTATGCACGTTCAAGCAGCTCGAACACCTTGAAGCCCGGTGGCCGATACGCCACCTCACCGAAGTACATGGTGCTGTCGCTGGTCACGAAATACTCGGGGTGAATGAACCCGAACTCGATATCGAACGTTTTGATCAGTTTTTCGATCTCGCGGGTAATCTGCTCCCGGTATTTCTCCAGGTCCGGCGTAGCCGGTACAAACACCGAGTAACCCAGGGTCACATACTCCGAGATATTCAGGAACGCAATCTTGCCGTTGTGAATCCAGGCCTCGACGGCAAATTCCCAACCGTCCAGGTGGGATTCCATGAGCACCGGAAATTCTTCCTCGGGAATGGTATCCACTTCATCCGGGGTACGGATCACCCGGTGGCCCAGACAACCGGCCTTGTCGAATGCTTTGAGGTGGATCGGGTCATTCGGGTCACCGTCCAGCTTCAGAAGGGTCTGGTTGACTCGCTTCAGGAAACGGATAACGTCGTCCCGGTCGTGGGCTTCCTCGAAAATCCCCACACGAATACCGCCCAGCTGGGCGCGGCGCTTCATCAAAGCTTTATCTCGCAACAACATGGACTGGCCAAACAGCTTTGGCTGATCCATCAGAACCGAGTTGATAGCACCAGCCCACTCCACGGTTTCCTCAAACAAGGGAATAGCCACATTAACGCCCATCTCTTTGAGTGTCTGAGCAATTTCAACAGACCGGTCGTTCAGCCGCTCAAAATTCCATGGCACGTAGGGAATGTCATGTTCCTTGCAGTATGCCTCTGCCCAATCGGGGGCAACCACCACATATCGTCGATCAAATTTGTCGGCCGCTTCCACCGCGTTCAAGCTCCATCCCAGGAGTGCGATATAGCCTTTATTCGGATCGAATTCTTGCTCGCTCATGTTCGTTCTCCTTGGTGGTGTTTCCTTATAACCTAACGTTTCAGGCGCAAATCGCAACCGGGCCCG
>Ga0189286_100192_pt1 | contig 27915 bp, 33 predicted proteins | sample UW69minimetaG_FD_130330 | JGI IMG/M metagenome (GOLD analysis project Ga0189286, IMG submission 130330) | Marine microbial communities from the Costa Rica Dome - UW69 mini metaG | ecosystem: Environmental > Aquatic > Marine > Oceanic > Photic zone | place: Costa Rica: the Eastern Pacific...
AAGGGTCGGCAGCCGTGATCTTCCTGGTGATGGTGGTTGTCCTGTTGATTCGCCCGTCGGGCCTGTTTGGTAAGGAGGCATAGTCATGGCGAACGCAACCACGCAGACAGATATCCAGCAAAGTATCGTTCAGCAACAGAAGTCCGAGCAACGCAAGAAACAGATACTGAATCTTGTGCTGCTGGTGCTGCTCCTGCTGGCACCGGCGGTGATGTACCCCGTGTTCCTGATGAAAATCCTGTGCTTCGCCCTGTTCGCAGTGGCGTTCAACCTTCTGTTGGGCTACACCGGCCTGCTGTCATTCGGGCACGCAGCGTTCCTGGCTGCGGGTTCATACACCACCGGTTACCTGCTCTCGAATTTCTCCGGTCTGACAACCGAAATGGGGATTATCGCGGGCACAGTCGCGGCGACGGTGTTGGGGCTGGGCTTCGGAGTTGTAGCCATACGCCGTCAGGGTATCTATTTCGCGATGATCACCCTGGCGCTGGCGCAACTGGTCTACTTCTTCTTCGTGCAGGCGCCCTTTACCGGTGGCGAGGACGGCATGCATGGCGTACCCCGCGGTCATCTTTTCGGCCTCGTTGACCTGAGTAACAATTACGCCATGTACTACTTCGTGCTGGCTGTCTTCCTGGGAGGCTATCTGGTGGTGCAACGCATCGTCGGTTCCCCCTTCGGGCAGGTGCTCAAGGCGATCAAGCAGAACGAGCCACGGGCGGTGTCCCTTGGCTACAACGTGGATCGCTACAAGCTGCTCGCCTTCGTGATTTCGGCAAGCCTGGCCGGCCTGGCCGGATCGGTGAAAACCGTGGTGTTCCAGCTCGCGTCCCTCAACGACGCCCACTGGCACATGTCCGGCGAAGTCATCCTGATGACGCTTCTGGGTGGCACTGGCACGTTGCTGGGCCCGGTGGTCGGTGCCACCTTCGTGGTGAACCTGGAATATCAGCTGGCCCAGGGGCCGTTGGGTGACTGGGTAGACCCCATCCTTGGCGGTATCTTCGTGCTGACGGTGATGGCCTTCCGCTCGGGCATTGTGGGGGAAATCCAGAACTTCATGCGCAAGAACATGAGTTAGTCGTCACTGGCCGCCCAACTGCCATATCCCAGCTCCATGACCCGGGCCACTTCGGTCTCGGGTATGGCCGCCAGGTCGCCAAGTTCGAGGGTGTCGTAGTGAAAGGCGTAAAGGCGGGACGTGAATTCTGCCACGGGCAGGGATGCCTCACCCCGGATTTCTCCGTGTCCTCGCGTTGAGCAGGTGATGCCCTGGCCCCAGTCCTGCCCGCTATCGTTGTTGGGATTGAAGAAGTACACCCGCATCTCGTTGCTGGGGCTGAGCGCAACCCGCAGGATGGTGATGGCATGTCGCCCCACAAATCGGGCGGCGCTGTCTGTAACGGCAATTCCGGCAGGCTGGTGATGAATAACGGGTATGTTGCCATTGTAATAAGGATGGTAGCTCGCGTAGAAATGGCGAACAAAGCCCTCGTAGTCCTGCACCTCCCCGGTATGGATGTCCGCTACCACCTTGAAACCATGGCTTACCCACCAGCCATAGAATTCCGGGTTGATCCAGCGATGGGCGTCATCGTCCCGGTCTTCACAGCGCCGCCACATCTCACCATAGATCCGGTCCAGGTGGGGAATCAGGATCAGTGATACCGGGTCTACGTCGACGGGGGTGTCCTTGATCAACCCCGGTTCCAGATTCTTGGACGACACTTCCCACCCTTCAAATCGGCTCAGCACCTCGTTGTCGCGGGCGGCCCAGGTCAGTACCTGGAGCAGGTAGTCAGCCTCGTTGGCGGCCCACATGGATAGCCCGATGGCGGACTGGCAACTGGGGTTGTTGCCCTGCCCAACGCCCAGTGGCTGGCCCAACAGGTTGAGCACGCCGGCCAACAGGAAAACTCTTGGTGGAATCTCATCACCGAACGTTTCTGACAGCGCCTGCTCGGTTTCCGCCGATAATTTGAGCTTGATCTGCCGCCACAGGGCCTGAGCGACGGGTGGGGTGAACAACGAACCCCGCTCCAACATCATGGTCAGCCCGTAGACCGCCTGACAGGTTTCCGGATGGATGGCTTCATCAATCAGCGCATCCACGAGTTGGTTGTAACAATAGAAATCATCCAGCCCGGTCATCGTCAGCCCCAGGGCGGTGGGGATGAGCTCTTCCTCGTCGCTGGTGCGCAGAAACCGCAAAAATACCGCGTGATAGGGCGACGCCAGCCCGGTATCGTGCATGTTGCGAGCAAACTCGCTGGCTTCCGCGGACAGCTCAACGTCGTCCATTTTGGCCAGGCGTAGCTGGTACAGGTCCAATCCGGGATCTTCACGGCTACCGGGCGTGGGTGCAAACAGCGCCCTCACCAGGCGGGTGGCGTCGGCGGTGCCTGTGGTTTTCAGTTCCGGGTCATACAGGCATTTGGCGATCTGGCCAATCATGTCGCAGATGCTGTCCACCTGCACAGGTCCTTGTTCCAGCAGCCGCCACACCTCAGCCACCAGGCTGTCCAGCAGGTTTTCGTAGCCAAGGTGGGATATCAGGTACTGGTATAGCCCCAGAACGAGGGGGCCGAGTTGTTTGGGCCGTTCGCGGTCCGCTTCATTGAGGTTGCCAGACAGCAGATCCAGGTTCAGGGCCATCACCTGGGTGAGGAAATGCCGAGCCTGCTCTGAGGAAATACCCGGGTGAAAATAGTCGCCGCGCACCACCGCCAGCAGGCGAATTTCACTGATGGCCTCGACAACCGTAGTGACGGCGCCGGCTTCACGCAGTGAGTGCTTGGCCAGGGCGGGTTGTAGAATGGCGGGTTTTGACCAGTCACTGGCGCCGAAGATGCCAGCTGATTCCAGAGCGCGAACCCGGCGGTACAGGACATCGAAGCCCCCCGGCAGGGTCATCAAAAGACGCGCACGTTCCAACAACCCCAGGCTGGAGGCTTGTGGCGACGCACTACGGGCGCGGGCAAAGTCTGCCAGGGCGGCATCAAGTTGCAATGAAGCCTGGGCGAGATCCAATGGTCAGCTCCTTTTCCGTTTTCCCTGATTCCGTCGTATACGCTGCCTGGTAATGGATTTAACAACAGGCGCGTCGAGGGCAGTTATAGAGGCCAGTGTAGTCCCCCTCGATCGAGAAACGAAGCTTCCGAAAATTGATACGGTATTTGCCTGTCTCGTCAAATGGCCAGGAAAGCTCGATACAGGAAAGCTCGACAAAGGAACGTTGAATCTTTGCCTCGAACATTCAGGGCACTACAGTGGAAGAGGCTGGATTGGGCCTGGTATTACGCATTGCCGGATCGGTAGGGGGTATAAGCAAACAGCAACTTATGGGTTGCTGTAAATCGACAGCTCCCGGGCGTGTCGTTCGGGCTTCGGATCATCTATGGACTCCACGGCTTCAATCTGCGCAATGTAGTCTGCCGGAAGGCCGTTTTCCCGACGGGCCGGTTTCCTACGCGTTGCATTTGGCAGAACCGTCCCCGGCGGATTTGTGGAAGCGGAGCCGGTGAGCGGGGAGTTCTGCCACAGCTATGAACCGGGCCGATGGAACCCTGGCCTTGAGTCGTCGTTGCGACATGTTGGAGCCATAGCTGAAGCAGAGCATGGAATGTCCTTGTTGGCGATTACACAGAGCCTACCAGTGATGATGATGTCATTGCAGGTGCGGCCTTTGTGAGTGACCCCTGCAACTGCATCACCAATTCATCCACCCGCCGTTCTGCCTCAGCAACGGATTGCGCCAACACATCACCGCCTTCCTCCTGATTTTCAACAGCAATGCTGTGCAGGTTGGTAATACCGATAAACTCAAGCACGGTGGTCAGGCTTGGCTCCAGGTGATTCATATGTGCCAGCTCGCCCCCAGGTTCAAATCCAACCCCGCCGCGGGAAGACAGGATAACCGCATGGCGGGGGCGGTCTGCCAGCAGTGCTGTGAAAGGGGCTTCGGGGGTGGATGGGTCGTACTCCACGGTCCGGCCCATGCGAACGATCTGGTCCACCCAGGCCTTCAGAGCCGCGGGCATACCAAAATTATAGAGCGGCGCACCAATGACCAGGATGTCCGCGGCGACCAGTTCATCAATCAGTTGGTCGCTTTCCGCCAGTGTGTCGTTCATCCAGGGCTCGTGCTTTTCGGGTGGAGCAAAGGCCGCCTGTATCCATCGCTGATCAATGAAGGAAGGCGGTGTGTCACCGATATCTCGGTGGGTCACGGTATCGCCGGGGCGTCGGGCCTGCCACCGGGAAACGAACCGGTGGGTCAGGCTGCGGCTGTGGGAGCCGTGTTCGTGGGTGCCGGCGCGGCCAGGGCGGGCAGAGGCGTCGAGTTGCAGGATGTGAGTCATATCGGGCTCCAGTCTGTTGTGAGATAAATTCATCTGTGGTTGACAGATAATTAAGCCTAAATCCATACTTTCAGGCTCACAAACGATGATTTTTTGTGCCTATAGATGAGGTGTATTCATCCATGAATCCCCGGCGCCTGCCTTCGCTGTCCGCCTTGCGAGCCTTCGAGGCGGCTGCCCGCCATGAGAGTGCCAAGCAGGCTGCTCAAGAATTGTCGGTGACCGCCACGGCGATTAGTCATCAGATTCGTGGGCTTGAGGAAGCGCTTGGGGTGGAACTGTTCGTTCGCAAACCCCGGCAACTGTTGCTGACGCCTAAAGGGCGAGAATTGCAGGAGGTTCTGGGAGCTGCCTTCGACAACATCGGCAACGCCATCGAGCGATTGAAGGCAGTGCCGTCGCGCCAGGCAGTTACTCTGTCGACCACGCCGGCTGTAGCGGTGCGTTGGCTACTGTCCTGGGTGTGCATGTTGCGGGACAGCCATCCGGACATTGACCTGCGCATCCACGCTTCCCACGAACCGGTGGCTCTGGACGGGGTGACGGCGGATCTTGCCATTCGCTATGGGGATGGCCATTGGCCGGGTTTAGTCGCGGAGAAACTGTTCGATAACACGTTTATACCAGCTTGCAGCCCCCACCTTGGGCTGAAACGGCCTGAAGACCTGCGAAACCACCCATTGATTCATTTCCGTCCCCAACATGCGTCGATAACGCCATTGGATTGGGCCGGCTGGCAGAAGCTGGCGGAGCTATCCGGCCTGGATGTCAGCGCTGGATTGGTGTTTTCAGACGAAACCCATGCGATCTCCGCTGCCGTGGGTGGCCAGGGCGTGGCACTGATGAGCCGGCCGTTGATCGAGGATGAGTTAGCCGAAGGGCGGCTGGTGCAGCCCTTCGGCCCGGAGCTTGAAGGTAAGCCTTTCTATCTGGTGTACCCGGAAAGCCGCCGGCAGGACCCGACGATACTGGCCATCCGCGATTGGGTACTGAACGTACCCGGTGGATTGTGCTCAGTATCGCCGACTGCTACCGCCTGAGGGTCAGGCTATGGCGGATTTCATTGACTCCAACAGTGCGTCATCCAACTCATTGGCACGCTTGGCCGCTGGCCGGCTTTCCGTGCGCTGGATGTACTCCTGGAACACCCTGTTTGGCGGAATGTTCTTCTGCATGGTTTCCCACCACAGGTAACTGCTGACCAGCACATCCGCCGCACTGAACGTATCGCCACAGATGTACGGAGTCCTGCCCAGCACTTTCTCCAAAGTATTGATGCTGTTTTCCACGTGGCCGCAACCGACGGACTGGGCGTTGCTACTGTCGATCTTCCAGCCGTGGGCCAGGGCACTGGTGGCCATCTCGAAGGGGCCCGCCATGAAAAACAGCCAGCGATAGTAGGCGCCGCGTTCCGCAGAGCCTGACGGTGGGGCGAGCTTCCTGTCCGGGAACTGGTCCGCGAGGTAAGCGCAGATGGCCGCCACTTCAGTCACGATGGTACCGTCGTGTTTGATGGCGGGCACCTTGCCCATCGGGTTGATGGCCAGGTATTCCGGGGTTTTCATGTCCGGGCCGAAGTCCATCGTCTCGACGGTGTAGGGAATACCAACTTCTTCCAGCATCCAGCGCACAACACGGCCGCGTGACATGGGGTGGGTGTAAAAGGTGAGTTCCGACATGCTGATCTCCTTTTCAAGCTTGTGTTTTCAAGGGGATGGGTTACTGCGAGATCAGATTAATGTGGAAATAGGTGAATATCTGTCCTATATAAATGGGAAGATGCATTTTTAATGTAAAAAATCGGAAAAACTGCCAGGAGGATGGTCACGATGTCTGGTCCCACGACCCGCGTGTTAACCGTGCTGGAGTTGTTGCAAACCCACGGACAGATCGGCGGAGCCGAGCTGGCGGAGCGGCTGGGTGTGGATCGGCGCACTATCCGGCGCTACATCACGGTGCTCGAAGAACTGGGCATTCCGGTGATGACCGAGCAGGGGCGTTATGGTGGATACCGGCTGGTGGCCGGCTTCAAATTGCCGCCGATGATGTTCACCGATGAGGAAACCCTGGCGATCTCCCTCGGGCTGCTGGCGGCCCGACAGCTTGGGCTGGCGGATGCCGCGCCGGCCATTGCCAGCGTACAGGCGAAGCTGGAACGGGTGATGCCTGCCAACCTGAAAAAACGGGTACGCGGCGTCAGCGACACCACCCGGGTGATCCTGCCGCGGGGCGAGCCCAACCTGGACGACCGTGCCCTGCAAACCCTGACCGTTGCCACGGAAGCGATGCGCTCGGTGGGGTTTACCTACCACTCTCCGGATCATGGCGGGATCGACCGCAGCGTTGATCCCTACGGTCTGGTGTTCCGTCAGGGGCGCTGGTACCTCACTGGCTTTTGCCATCTCCGCCAGGCCATGCGCTCGTTCCGGCTGGACCGCATCAGCCATGTCCACCTGTTAACGGCCACTTTTCAGCGGCCACCGGATTTCGATGCGGCGGATTTCCTGAGTGAGAGCTTCCTGTCCTGGGGGCGCACCCACGAGGTGTCGCTGGTGCTCCATACGGACCGTGAATCGGCCTCAGCCGTGTTTGGTTTTCATTCCTCCTGTGCGGAGGGGTTCGAACAGCGTGATGATGGCCTGCTGCTGACCACTCAGACTGACAGTTTCGAGTGGTTTGCCTGGTGGCTGGCGCAACTTCCGTTTCGATTTACCATCCTCAAGCCGGATGGGCTCAAGGATGCGTTACGGGAGCATGCCACGCGGTTGCTGGAATGTTGTGAGTGAGGACTTACCCCACAAACATCCTCTTCGCCAATGGCAACCCCTTCAGGCCACTGACCGCCACGGTCGCCAGTAACCCACCGATCATTGCCCCGGCCACGCCGCAGGTCATCACGTCCTGGCCGGTCAGGTACAGGCCGGGAATGCGGGTCTTGGGCTTCAGCCAGTCCTGCTCAAAGCGGCTGGGAGTGTGGTTCAGGCCGTAGATCTCGCCCTTGCTGTAGCGGCAGAAGTAATCGGTAGACAGCGGCGTGGACAGCTCGGAGTAATCCACCTTGCCTTCCAGATGAGGGAACTTCTCATACAGCTTGGCCAGTAGCCGCTGGGCATAGGCTTCTTTCTTCGCCTCGTACTCGTCGCCACGCTTGCCCCAGGTCTCGTCGGCCCAATCCTCGTACCAGTCATACGGCCCGGGGGCCACGATCTCGATCGTGGCGCGGCCTGGGTAGCGCTCGGCAAAGCTTGGGTCTTTGGCGGACGGGAACGAGATGTACGTCAGCGGAATGTCGTGTTCATCCGGCGAGGCCACAAAGTCGCTGACCTGTTTCTCATAGTTGGTACCCGGATAGATCCAGTAGTTGGTCTTTGGCAGCTTCAGGTTCTCGGCGGTATCTTCCAGGCCGATGTACAGGCAGTTGCTGGCCATGGAGCGTTCCACGGTTTTCAGCTTTTCCTGGTAATAGTCCCGGTGGGGCGCGGTTTCCGGCAGCAGTTTGTCGAAGGTGTTGAACACGCCGGCATTGCTGATCACCAGCGGGGCACGAACATCCTCGCCGTCTGCCATGCGCACACCCACGGCCTTGCCTTTTTCGATCAGGATTTCTTTCACGTCGGCGTAGGTGAACACTTCTCCGCCGCTCTGCTGGATGACTGGAATAATGGTCTTTGCCATTTCCGAGGCACCGCCGATGGGGTAGTAGCCGCCGTACAGGTAGTGGCGGGCAATCAGGGCGTGGATGATGAAACTGGATTCTTCGGGTGGCAGGCCGTTGTCGCCCCATTGGCCGGTAAGCACCGCGATCAGTTCCTGATTGTTGGTCAGGTCTTCCAGAACTTCTCGTGTGGGCTTGTTGAGGAATGCGGGTGCTGTGCGGTCGACCAGCTTGCGCAGGGGCCCGGCGGCCAGGTCCGGAAGTACTTTGCCGATCACCAGCCCCGGCATGGCTTTGGCCACTTGCCGCAGATAATCCAGGTAGGTGTCTATGGCCTGCTCCTCGCCGGGAAACTCCTTCTTCAACTCCGCTTTGAATGCGTCCGGGCCGGCGACAAGATCCACGTGGCGATTACCAATAAAGATGCGGTCAAAGTGGCTGTCCATGGGCGCCCACTTCAGCTGCCCGTCGGTAATGTGGTCGAACAGGCGTTTGCTCAGGGTGTGGTCCGCACCCACATCCCCAATGTAATGCACACCTACATCCCATTCGTAGCCGTTGCGATCGTAGCTGTGTGTAAAGCCCCCGGCGGTGTAGTGCTGTTCGAACACCACCACTTTCTTGCCCAGTTTGCTCATGCAGGCCGCTGTGGTCAGCCCGCCAATACCGGAGCCGATAACAATGGCGTCGTAGGGGCCGTCAAGACGATTGGCGCGATAGCGGCGCCCGACACGGATAGTACTGGGTTTGGGGCTACTCATGATGTGGTGTCCTTTTTGTGTTGTTTGTTTTCAGCAATAGAGCCATCGAGTAGGAGAGTGACAACACCTTCGGTCAGGTGAGGTTCCGCTTTCGTGCTGGGCAGGTGCCCGTCGATAGACAGCTGGGACAGGCCGTGCACCAGGGACCAGGCGGCGGCGGTCATCAGTGATAACGAAATGGGTTTGACGTAACCGGCCGCTTGCGCTTGTGCAATGGTGTCTTCCAGGACCTGGAAAGCCCCTTTGCCGGCTATGTCCAGGCGCGGATGAATACCTTTGGGCAGCACCCGCCCGCCAAACATCAGCCGGTACAGGTTGGGTTCGTCCCGGGCGAATGATACGTAAACCAGGCCGATATCAATCAGTGCCCGCCTGGGGTTACTTTGATCGACGGCGAGCAGTCGTTCCCGCAGAGCCTCGAATCCGGTCACGGCCAGTTCTGCGAGCAGGCTGTCCCGGTCAATGAAATGTCGGTACAGGGCAGGGGCACTGACCCCGATTTGCTTTGCCAGGGCTCGCAGACTGATGGCCGCATCGCCATGTTCACGCAGGACTTCCAGCGCCAGTTCATGAGCCTGTTGGGGCAGGTCGCCGTGGTGGTAATTGGTTTTGAGCGGGGTTGGGCTGTCAGCCATAAGTTATCACCAGTAACATTGTTACTGGTGATAACATCACAAAGTGAAGGCGATTGTCAACTGATTTGGATGTCGCCAGTTTCTTCTGCTGGTGGCGCCAGACCGGGAGAGTTAGATGTTTATGAGTACGCTGCGGGTTTCAGGCATTCCGAAAGATAAAGGAATCCATCGACAGCACGCCATGCTCAATACCACCCTCAATAACTGAGCCACGGGCCTCGGGGCCGGCGGCACCCAGTGCAACCAGCAACGGTAGAAAATGCTCCGTGGTGGGATGTGCGCGCTGGGCATGGGGCGCGAGAGTCAGAGTGTTTATCAGGCGTGCCTGGTCGTTTTCCAGAACCGCTTCACGAACCCACTGGCTAAAGACCTTTGCGTACTCTGCACTGTTGTTGTCCCTCCAGCGTACCTCGTAGAGGTTGTGGGTCAGACTGCCCGAACCGACGATCAGCACGCCTTCCTCTTGCAGCGGTGCCAACACCTGGCCCAGTTGGTAAGCGGACTGGCTATCAAGGTTTGCGGGCAGAGACACCTGGAACACCGGCACCGAGGCGTCCGGGTACAGGTACGTCAGTGGCACCCAGGCACCATGGTCCAGGCCGCGTTGGGCATCTGCGACCGGTTGCCAACCGGCGTTATCCAGTAGAGACAATGCCTTCTTGGCAAGCGACGGATGACCATGCGCCGGGTATTTCAGTTCGTACATGGCGGGTTCAAAGCCTCGAAAGTCATGGACGGTAGCCGGTACTTCTGACAGACCCACCCGTACCTCTTGCGTCATCCAGTGAGGTGACACCACCAACACGGCAGTCGGTCGGGGTAGTTCCGCTCCGAGCTGCGAGAGAGCCGGGCCCGCAAGGCCCGGCTCCAGTGCGAAGGTGGGAGCGCCGTGGGATACGAACAGACTGGTCATGGCGCGATACTCCTGTTTATTTCGTTACCAAACGGTCTACGGAAGCGCGCCCGGCACCGCTAAACAGCAGGGACACCGAAGCCGCCAGTAATGCCAACCCGAATTCATAGCCGTTGTTGCTCATGAACAGGCCATTCTGGATATGCACGCTAAAGATGGCAATCAACATGGCGAAGGCCAGCGCTGCGCTCGCGGGACGAACCAGCAGGCCGATGATCAATGCCAGGCCGCCCAGAAACTCGGTGCCGCCTGCCAGAAGGGCCATGAGGTAACCCGGGCTCAGACCGATGGAGTCCATCCACTGCCCGGTGCCTTCCAGGCCGTAGCCGCCGAACCAGCCGAACAGCTTCTGGGCGCCGTGAGCCACGAAGATGATGCCAACGGGAATACGCAGCGCGAGGGCTCCCCAGCCAGCGTTGGTGTTGAGCAGTTTGTTGACGAATGCGTTGTTCATGATCGGGTTTCCTTGTGTATGAGTCGTGTGTTGAGCATGAAGATACTTTACGAGTATCTTTTTTTGGGATAAACATGCGATTACTGAATTGACTGTCTCGGAAAATGGAATAATTAAATGGATCGATTACTGGAGATGCAGACCTTCTGCACCGTTGTGGATGAGAGCAGCTTTGTGGCCGCCTCGGAGGCAATGGGGGTGTCGAAAGCCGCTGTATCCCGCTATGTTGGTGAACTCGAATCCCGGCTTGGGGTGCGACTTCTTCATCGCACTACCCGGCGACTGTCCCTGACGGCAGAAGGGGAAGTGTTCTACGTACGTTGTCGAGAGTTGCTGGCGGGGGTGGAAGAGGCCGAAGCTGAACTGACCTCACGCAGCGGCGTCGCCAAGGGTGTGTTGCGCATTAATGCCCCGGTGAGTTTTGGCATTCGCCACCTGGCGCCCCTGTGGGGGCAATTTCATGGTGAATATCCGAATGTGGAACTCAACATCGACCTGTCCGACCGCATTGTGGATATTGTTGAGGAAGGCTTTGATCTGGCGATCCGAATTGCCAGCTTGAGAAATTCCACCCTGGTGAGCCGGCGTCTCACCACCACGCGGCTTGTTGTCTGCGCCTCTCCCGAATACCTCAGCGCCCACGGCACGCCAGAACATCCCGGGGACCTGATCCATCACAAGATCGTCGCCTACAGCAACCTGGCCACGGGTAACGACTGGCATTTTGACGGTCCGGATGGACCATTGAGCACGCGAATACGCCCCTGGATGCATGCCAACAACGGTGAAACCTGCTGTGCCGCCGCCCTGGCCGGTCAGGGGGTGATCCACCAGCCCAGTTTCCTGGTGCAGGATGACCTGGACGCAGGCCGGCTGGTGGAACTGATGCCGGATTACCGCTCCGACGAACTGGGCGTATACGCGGTCTATCCCACCCGGAAATTCGTGACGCCGAAGGTGCGGGCATTGGTGGATTATCTGCAATCGACCTTACCGGACGTGGTTTAGGCGCCGGGTCGGTCACTCAAGGTAACCCCCCACCGCCTGTAACACCTGCTGTGAATCGGTAGGGGAGACCCAGATTGCCAATGCCGTGCGCTGCTGGCCTTTGTCCGGTGCTGCCGGCAGTTTTAGTTGCCATTCGCCTTCACCGGGTAGGGTTGTGACATCAAGCACCACAAAATCGTGAGTGAGTGTTTTGCCTCGGTTCTCACCCGCTTTCACTTGAGTCTCGATGCCCATGCCCAGGTAAGCGACGTGAAGGTGATTGCGGGTCTTGTCCGCAAAGTTGACTTTCAGCCGGTTGCCCTGAAGGTCAGCGGTCAGGTTGCCGACCTGTTCGTTTGACGTTTCCCAGTTGCGCTTGCCCCGGAACCATGGCCGCCATTCCTGGCTGTTAATGACAAAACCCGGTGTGTACACTTGGCTGATGTTGCCATCCCTGGCATATCGGCGCTGCCGCTGGCTGTACTCGCTGCTCGCAAAGCGGTCTTTCCAGCCAATATAGTTCCAGTAGTCAACATGAAAGGCCATCGGGATGAACGTTCTGAAAACGCCGTCGCGGTTTTTCAGGGAACTGAGGAAGGCGTCAGCCGGTGGGCAACTACTGCAACCCTCCGACGTAAACAGTTCAATCACATCGGTCTGCGTGTTACTGCTTTGCCACTGTTCGGCGTGGACGAGCAGGGGGAACAGAACTAACGCAGGTATCAGCATGCGCCTCATAACGATCTCCACAGGTGACAGTTCTCAGTTTCCCGACGCTCCGCGTCTCCGCAGAGCATCGTTGTCATGAATCACAGTCCCAGCATGTCAGAGGCATGCCAGCGAATGGTTCAATGAAGCTGAAACTTTCGATCACAATTCCGTCACGGAGATCGTCGCTATTATCCCCGACGTGCCGCCTCAATAGCCGCAACATCGATTTTACCCATCGTCATCATCGCCTCGAACACCCGTTTCGCGGTTGCACGGTCCGGATCGGCAATGGCGTCTGACAGAATCTGCGGCGTGATCTGCCAGGAAATGCCCCACTTGTCCCGGCACCAGCCGCAGGCACTTTCTTCGCCGCCGTTGCCCACAATCGCGTTCCAGTAGCGATCAGTTTCCTCCTGATCCATGGTGGCCACCTGGAACGAAAACGCTTCGCTGTGCGTGAAGATGGGGCCGCCATTTAGCCCGAGGCAGGGAACGCCCAGTACGGTGAACTCCACCGTCAGCACATCCCCTTCCGAGCCTGATGGATAGTCTGCCGGTGCATGATTTACGGCATCCACCGATGAATCGGGAAAAGTCCGGGCGTAGAAGTTCGCCGCCTCTTCGGCGTCGCCGTTGTACCAGAGGCAAATGGTGTTTTTTGCGCGTTTCGTCATACCGTTTCTCCATTTGTTGGTTTACAGGATAGTAGTTAGTCGTTCAGCGTTTCCGGAAATCGACATGGCCTGCGAACGAGCCCGACATCAGCTACTCTTTTTATAGACGTAGTTTGCCATCGTTCCGTAGCCAGGATCCTGCTTGGTTCGTAGCCCGCCCGATTTACGAGGTGATTATGAGCAACGCGAAAAAGCGCCCTCTGTATATACCCTACGCCGGCCCCACCTTGCTGGAGATGCCGTTGTTGAATAAGGGCAGTGCCTTCACGCAGAGGGAGCGCCTGGACTTCAACCTGATTGGCCTTCTGCCGCAGAACGTGGAAACCATCGAGGAGCAGGCAGAACGCGCTTACAAGCAATACCAGCTATGCCAGACCGACCTGGACCGACATATCACCTTGCGCGCCATCCAGGACGACAACGAAACCCTTTTTTACCACCTGCTGGAAGACCACCTGGAAGAAATGCTTCCGATTATCTACACCCCCACCGTGGGCGAGGCGTGCGAGGAGTTTTCCAACATCTACCGCAACCATCGCGGGCTGTTCGTGTCCTGGCCCGACCGGGAACACATGGACTACCTCCTGCGCAGCGCCACCAAGGAAAACGTCAAGGTCATTGTAGTTACCGACGGCGAGCGCATATTGGGATTGGGTGATCAAGGTATCGGCGGCATGGGCATTCCTATCGGAAAGCTGTCGCTTTACACCGCATGCGGCGGTATCAGCCCGGCCAATACGCTGCCTATCACGCTTGATGTTGGCACCAACAACCAGACCCTGCTTGATGACCCCATGTACATCGGGTGGCGCCACAAGCGCATAGGCCAGAAGGAGTACGACGCCTTCGTGGCTGAATTCCTGGCGGCGGTGAAGCGCCGCTGGCCCAAGGTGCTGGTGCAGTTCGAGGATTTCGCGCAGAACAACGCCATGCGCCTGCTGAAGAAATACCGCGACGACGCCTGCTGCTTCAACGACGACATCCAGGGCACCGCCTCAGTGTGCCTGGCCACCTTGCTGGCGGCGTGTAAAACCAAGGATGAGAAGATCAGCGACCAGACAGTTGCGTTTGTGGGCGCCGGTTCCGCCGGCTGCGGCATTGCCGAACAGATCATCGTGGCGATGACGAACGAAGGGTTGCCGGAACCCGAGGCGCGCCAACGGGTTTATATGATTGACCGTCCCGGGCTGCTGACCAGCGACATGACCGACCTGCAGGATTTCCAGTTGTCGCTAGCCCAGGACCCGGCCCGGCTCGAAGGCTGGTCAGGCCGGGCATTGATCGATGTGGTGAAGCAGGCGAAGCCGACGGTACTGATCGGCGTCTCCGGCCAGCGCGGCCTGTTCAGCGAAGACGTTATAAAAACCATGCACTCCACCTGTGCCCAGCCACTGGTGATGCCCCTGTCGAACCCCACCTCCAAAGTCGAGGCAACGCCCGAAGAGATCCTGACCTGGACCCACGGCGAAGCCCTGGTGGCGGCCGGTAGCCCCTTCAAACCGGTGGAGCTGAATGGCAAAGCCCACCCCATCGCGCAATGCAACAATGCCTACATCTTCCCGGGCATTGGCCTGGGAGTGATCGCCGCCGGCGCCTCCCGGGTGACCGATACCATGCTGATGGCCGCCGCCAATGGGTTGGCGAAACAGGCGCCCATCGTTCAGCAAACCGGCGAGCGGCTATTGCCGGACCTGGCCCGTATTCAGGAAATCAGTCGCAATATCGCCTTCGATGTCGCCAGGCAAGCGCAGGCGGATGGTGTCGCCTTGCGCTCCGATGACGACACCATTCACCAGACCATCGAACGCCATTTCTGGCGCCCCCGTTACCGGGATTACCTCCGGCGTTCGATTTAAAGACCTACTGGCACTGCTCGAGCCCGCTGCTGATCATCCACTGGACCCCAAAACGGTCCTTGGCCATTCCGAACCGATGCGCCCAGAAGGTCTGTTCGAACGGCATGATCTCTGCGCCCCCTTCGGAAAGCGCCTGGAAAACCCTCTCCGCCTGCTCGGTATCATCATATTCAAGGTGGATCTGCGTACCCTGGGGCGCTTGATAACCGTCTCCCGACATGTCCGCCCCCATCAACCGGCGGCCGCGAATATTAAGGGAGGAATGGATAACTCGATCGTGCATCTCTTTCGGCACATCCTCTGCCGCTGGCGTTTCGCCGTAGGTAATCACGGCTTCCAGAGTGCCGGCGGTCACCTCTGCATAAAATTCCATGGCTTCCCGGCAGTTGCCGCCAAACGCCACGTGCACGTTCATCTCTCGTGGCAGTTTTTCCTGCGAACGATGCTTCTCAAGTGCGGGGCTGGGCGCGAAATCCTCCAGCGTGAAGTAACGGCGTAACTCAAGGGTAACGTTGCCGTCGGCATCTTCTTTTGGCCACTGTTTTGCCCAGGCGATGGCGTCCTCGAAGGAATCCACCTCAAGCACACTGTAGCCGGCCAACAGCTCGCTGGTCTGCTCGAAGGGGCCGTTGATAACGGTGGGCTCACCGTTGCGGAACTGAATGCGGCAACCTTCCCGGGTGGGCCACAGACCGTCGCCACCGGTAAACACGCCGGCCTGCGTCATCCGCTCATTGTAGTCCGCCATTGCCTGTAGGAGGTCATCCGTGGGCATTACGCCATTCTCGGTGTCGGCATCGGCCTTGCGCATCAGCATGTATTTCATGTCGTCGTTCTCCAGTGATTGTTGGTGGTTTCACTGGTTAGTCGCACGGAGCGGGTGGAAATCGACAGGGGAAGGAAAAATTATCAGGAATGTCGTTTATTGTGAGTCTTTTGCCTGTTCCGCCGCTCGTCTGTTGTCCCGTGCGGTAAAGCCCCAGCCAACGGCGGCAAGGAGAATCAACCCGGTGATGATTGGTGACACCTCTCCGAACGAGACTAACGCGCCAATGACAGACGCTACGGCCGCCACGGCAGACAGTTTCCATGAGTAGCCGCTGGTTCCAGACTGCTTTTGGGGTACTTCTTTCATGCATAATCCTCGTGAGCTATCACCAACAGTAGCAGGAATTGATTCACGATGGTGCTATTGAAGCGCGGCTGTCGTCATCCTGATGGAATTCACCCAGTAAAGGGGCTATTGGCAGCTTCGCTCTCCATCGCGGCGAACGCTTCACGGATGGTGATGGGAGCCGTAGGCCGGGCATACATTGCCTTGAGGTAGTCCCGCAACCTGGGCGCGCCCGCCAACATATTCTCTTCGCTCGCCCAGTCGAGGGTGTACGCGGCGTTGAAGTCAGCCACACTGAGAAGATCGCCAACTATGAACTCGCGCTCCGCCATGTGCCTCTCCAGCACGGCGAGCATGTCTATGCATTCCTTCGTCGCCAGTTTCACATCCTGCGGCAGTTGGTTTTCTTCCGGGTAAAGGAACGTATGCCGCGCGATGCGCCAGAGAGGCTGTTCAATCTCAGTTACCAGAAAGAAGATCCAGCGATACATCTGGGCCCTGTTTTCCAAGGATTCCGGGATAAAGCCCGCCTGAGGGTGTTTCTCGGCGAGGTAAATCTGGATCGCGGCCGACTCGGTTAAAACCAGATCGCCGTCGACCAGCACGGGCACCTTGGCGGCGGGGTTGAGGGAGAGAAAGTCTTGATGCAGGTGTTCACCCTGTAAGAGGTCTACCGGGTGTAGTTCGTATTCAAGGCCCAGTTCATTGAGTAACCATATTACGCGCAGGGCTCGGGTTGGGGGTGTTCCGTATAATTTCAGCATTTCCTGCTCCTCCGATGCGTGGGCACCGTTTGTTCGATGGGTTCTTAATTAAGTCGAACCGGAGCATGTGAAATCGACATCACATTGTCATTTTCACTTTGAGCAATGATTGAAGTTAACGAGTCACTTCCGGGCGATCAGGAAAACCGATGCTTTATCCGGTTGCCACTCATAATCGATGCTGAACCCTGCATTGGTCAGCATCGTCACCAGTGATTGCCGACTAAAGCGGTTCACAAACGGCGCCAATCCCACCGCCTGCATGGCTGGAATCAACAGTCGCCAGAGCACCATCAGTTCGCCCACCAGGGCGGTGCTGGAAACAAAAACGCCACCGGGTTTCAGCAGTTCGTGAGCCCGGATAATCGCTGCTTCCGCATCCTCCAGCAGGTGCAGGATATTCAGTCCCAGCACCGCCTCAAAGCTTTCCGCCTCCAAGTCCAGACTATCCAGCGTACCCTGCTGAAAGCGCACGTTCTCAACGCCGGCATCGCGGGCTTTCTGTGCGGCGATCTCCAGCATCTTGCCGGAAATGTCGGTCGCGAGAATCTCTTTTACATGAGGCGCATGTACAAGGGCGGTACTGCCTGTGCCGCAGCCAAATTCCAGTACCGACCAGTTGGGCTGGAAATACCCCTGAGTGATGGCCAGTTTCTTCTGATAGCTTGCCTCATCCCGTACCCGACTTTTGGCGTAGCGCTGTGCGCTCTTGTCCCAGAACTCCTTAGAGCTTTTCATTGGACGCGGTTACCCACCTTCACGAAAACGGCGGATAAACGCTTCGGACTCTTCAATCGACTGCTCCATATTGCGAATCAGTGCGTCTACGTCCTCGCGGATGCCCACCAACTCGTTTTCCAGTGAGCCAATCGCCTGGGCGTTCAGGTTATGCTTGAGATACAGCACCTGGTCCTGAAACGCCTGCAACACAGGGTCCATACGCTCCTCGGCGTCGTGCATACGGCGGATCAACTGGCTGTATTGCGCGCGAGTTTCGTCAAGCTGCTGTTCACTGCTACGGCGCAGAGAGTCGCTCTGGTATTCACCCAGTTCATCCTCCCATTCCTCAAAAAGGGCCTCAGCCACCTCTTCGACTTTATCGATGCGGTCGCGGACGTCTTCCGCGCTCGATTTACTGTCTTCGTAAGCATCGCTGATCTCGGCGTAACGGTCCTTGAGCTCTGTATCCGGCGTATCCACCACGCTCTGGAAGCGCTCCAGGGATGAGCGGAACGTCTCCTGGGCGTCGTTCTGGCTATCCCGCGCGTTTTCCACCCGATCTACCAGGATATCGCGCTTCTCATACCCGAATTTTTCCATGGTGTTGTAGTACAGCGAGGAACATCCACCCAGCAGAGCGACACTGAGCAGCACCAGCCACAGCCGCCGGGCGATGGATGGCATTATTGAACTGGCAGTGACTGAGTGGGGCATAACACATATCTCCGGTTGGGAGGTGGATGGAAGTCAGGAAAGTGAAGCATGGGGGCGGCCTGCTGACAAGCAGCCATGCGAATTATGGCCATGGCATCGGAGAGTCACCCTTGCAGCTTTCAGCGGTTAGATACCATATTCCCGCTCAACCTTCGCAATCCGCACCTGGAAACTGGAATACCATTGCTGATGGCCAAGCCGCTGGGCCTCCTGGTGCTCCGCGTTTTGCTTCCAGTTGCGAATAGCCTCAAGGCTTTCCCAATAGGACACTGTAATGCCCAGACCCTCCCGGGCGGATTCCATACCCAGGTAGCCGGGTTGTTGTGCCGCCAATTCAGCCATTCGCGCAGCCATTTCGCCGTAGCCGTTGTCGCCGTCAGTGCGGTGGCTGGTGAAAATAACAGCGTAGTAGGGGGGCTTGGGGGTGTTGGCGATTTCTGACATGGCGTGCTCCAGGGTAAGTCCAGTACAAACCGGGGCTAATGGTCAGGCTTTTCTACTTCCCACTGCTCTCGTCGCAACCGGTAAAGTACATGTGGCCGCAACAGGCTACCCTCGGGCAAACCGGGATGTTCAAACTTGCCACTGTACGTCATGCCGATGCGCTCCATGACACCGCGTGATCGCTGATTACCAACGGTGGTGAAGGAGACGATTTCAGAAAGCCCCAGCTGTTGAAACCCGACAGCTAAGGCACCGCGAGCAGCTTCTGACGCATAGCCATTTCCCCAGTGGGCGAACGATAGGCGCCAACCAATTTCCACACACGGAGAAAAAGGCAGCGTCACAACTGGGATGTGTAGCCCGCAAAAACCAATAAAGGGCTCGACGCCCTTGACCTCTACCGCCCAGAACCCCCAACCGCGCTGTTTGATGAGCGAACGAATTTTATCTGCCATTTCGTTGCTTGCATGCCCAATCAGCGGCTCAGGGAAGAACTCCATTACCTTTGGGTCTGCGTTCAGAGCGGCGAACGGCTCGAGATCGCTGTCGCGCCATTGGCGCAAGCGTAGTCGTTCGGTCTGAAATTCCACTAATTCTGCCATAGCTGGATCAGCCTTACTTCTGAAGACGAGCGTAAGAAGCTACGAGCGTTGGGACTTGAGCCCAAGTAAGAATGCTGCACCAATCATTCCCGCCCCTGAAGCTTTCTCGACCCATGCCTGTGTTTTGTTGCTCAATTTGGTCGCAAGCCAGCTCCCGCCTTTACCGTAAGCGCTGAGAAATATCCCGTCGATCACGATGTAGGTAAAACCCAACACGAGAATTTGCGGGAACAAGCTATGAGTAGAGCTTAAAAATTGTGGGAACAGGGCGGCAAAGAATACAACCGCTTTGGGATTGGCAGCGGATGTGATGAAACCACGAGCCCATAAAGCTTTCAAAGATGCCCTCTTGGCAGGTGTCGCTGAACCATGAGCTTTGAAAGAGTTAATGATCTGACGAGTGCCTAACCAGACCAAGTAGCTCACGCCGAGCCATTTGATAATGGTGAACCCGTATTTGGAAGCGTTCAAAGCCGCCGCTAAACCAAGCCCCGCCAAGACTATTTGAATAGCATTTGCTGTTAAGTCACCTGCGGCCGTGGCAAGCGACCTCTTAAACCCATTCGACGTGCTTACAGAGAGCATGAGCAGATGGCTCGGTCCCGGTGTACACATGAACAGAAGTACGGTGCCAACATACAGAGCCCATGTTTCAATAGTCATTTGAAGTTCCCTCTAGTTCACATATGGCACGAATATCCTCGAGATCCACTGGACGTGATAGCGCAGATTTATACTGGACTAGATCGTCCTTCAGCATAAGGGGAAGCGCAAGACCCATCAAAGGTAAGGTCGCGTAGCGAGAAAAATCTATGTCGAGTGGAACCCGGGTCCCGCTGCTCTCTAAGTAACCCCACAATCCATTGGGTTGCTAACTGATGCACGCAGCCTCCGCTTCGTGGATCGCGGGGCAGTGGTCCATCGGGCGGAGCTCGATGCCCCAGCCCAGTTCCTCGCCCATACGCGCTGCCGGGTGCAGTGAGGCGAGCTTCACCGCTGCGTCGAAGTCCGGCGCTTCGATGATCACCACTCCGCCCACAACCTCCTTGGTTTCCGCGAACGGCCCGTCGGTGACTATCAGTTTGCCATCCTTGAGGCGCATCGACTTTGAGTCCCAGCTCAGGCTCCCGCCCCACGTGACCTCGCCCGCCGCCTGCATTTCGGCGTCAAAGCGCTCGCATTTCTCTCCAACCTCGGCCAGTTCGTCTTTGCTCATCTGGTTGAATTTTTCTTCGTTTCCGTAGGCCAATAGCATGTATTTCATGACGTTTCTCCCGATCGTTGTTTTATCAAAAACCTTTGATAGGCTCATCGGGTAGTCGATTGGGTATCGCGGTTTTCGACAATCGAGCTATTTTTTTCGATACGGTCAGGAAATAAAGCTGTCCCGGTTTTCTCAGGCGCATCATGGTTATGTGGTAGACGTGAGCTCATTAAACAGAATTCTGTTAGAAAACGGGTCTACCACCTCGAATATCCTGTCGCCCCATGGAGCTGTGGTTATTTCCGGGCGACTGTAGCGGTAGCCACGCGAGGTTATTTCACCGTACAGGCCCTCGATATCATCCATATTTACGAACGTTTTGGAGCCGGGCGTGCAGTCCCCTGAGTGCTCGCTGAGGTGAAAGACAAGGTCACCTCTGGAAACCTGCATATAGAGGGGGAAGCCTTCCTCGAAGCGGTGCTCCCAGTCGACCGACATGCCGAGGAACTCGAGATAGAACGCCTTGGCCTTTGCCTCATCAAAAATTCGGATTATCGGGATGGTTTGAAATTGCATCCATGCTCTCCATTAGCGATTTAGTGGCCAGTGAGTTTGCCAAGGCTATGTGGCTTAGGCACTCGCCGTACGGCGTTTGCCTAAGCCACATAGCCTGGCCCCGCACTCCGTTGAGGATCGATGGAGCTCAGCGTTGTCTGCTACCTGATAGCTTGTTCCAGGGGTGAGCGTAAAGGAACGCCCGTCCTTGAGTTCGGTATCGAGTTCTCCGTCCAGGCAAAGAAGAATGTGCCCTTTAGCACACCAATGGTCGGCGATGTAGCCAGGGCTGTACTCAACCATACGAACGCGAATGTCTCCGAAAGTACGGGTCTGCCAGTAAGCCATACCCCTCTCCCCTGAGTGTTCCGTTCTCTCAATGTCAGACCAGTCAGTCACCCCAAAGGGTAAATCCGTAATGTTCAAACTGCTTCTCCTTAAGCAAATAGCGTTGGCAGCATGTGCAGCCGATTGTTAAATATCTATCTGTACTGGCAGAAAACGGACAAAAAGATCCTGAATCGAATCAACAAGCTTATCAAGGAAACCAAACGAGAACCGTTCGAGGGTGTCGGCAAACCGGAACCCCTCAAGCACAGCCTCGCTGGTTACTGGTCCCGCCGAATTAACGAAGAACACCGCATCGTTTACAAGGTCACGGATGACGCTTTGCTCGTTGCCCAGCTTCGGTACCACTACTGAAATAGGTGCCGCGGTTTTCGACAATCGTGCGATTTTCATCGATGCGGTAAGAAAATAAACCTGTTCCAATATCTTCAGGCGCGTCCGACAACAGCCGCTGGTTAAGCTGCTTCGAAGTCTAGGGGCTGAATGCCATCCAGATTCACCGTGTTGCGGGCCACCCAAAGATCGTACATATCCTGCATCGCCAGCCAGCTTTCAGGGCTACGCCCAAGGACCTTGGATAGCCGAAGAGACATTTCCGGACTGATACCGCTATCGCCTTTGAGTAGCCGAGATAAGGTAGAGGGAGAAACCCCCAGACTCGAAGCAAGCTGACGAGAACTAATACCGAAAGGTGCCATGTACACCTCCCGAATAAACTCACCAGGGTGCGGTGGATTATGCATCGTCATTAGTGATAATCCTCATAATCAAGAATGTAGGCGTTGCCGTCCTGAAATTCGAACGTCATGCGCCAATTTCCGTTAACCCGAATTGACCACCGCCCTTTGTCTTTGCCCTTCAATGGATGAAGCCGAAAACCAGGGATGTCCATGTCTTCCACCGAAGTGGCAGTATCCAGAGCAGCCAACTGCATACGCAGTTTCTTGGCGTGGTCGGGCTGTATGCCGGACGTGCTACCGGTCGAATAGAACCGCTTCAGTCCTTTGTGACGGAACGATTTAATCATGAGGGGATGGTAGCATGATGCGCATCACGCAACAATGGAGCTTAACGCCCGGTTATGCCCTGTGCCCGATTTCGGATACAGCAGTCCACGGACGAATATTCTTCAACTGATCCTCTAGGGCATCTTCGGCAAGCTCAGTGTCGTAGGCTGCCTGAGCTCGCAACCAGTAGCCGTTAGACAAACCAAAGAAGCGACAGAGTCGCAGGTCCGTGTCTGCGGTAATCGAACGCTTTCCCGCGATGATCTGGCCTATTCTCTGAGCAGGCACCCCAATCTCTTTAGCCAAGCGGTATTGAGAAATACCCATAGGCCCAAGGAACTCTTCTTTCAGTAACTCGCCTGGCGTTACAGCATCAATGTTGCACATGAGTTACCTCCTAATGGTAATCAACAATTTCGACATCTGACATGTATTAACTGCAATGTTATGAAGTATCCAGCATGCTATATTCATGGGCTGCTAGATATAGTTAAACACCGGGTAGCCAGGAGGCAACCTGTAAGAGAAAGGAATTCTCACCATGAGCCAACTCATCACCGCCTGCGTAGGCGATACGCACGTTTGCCCGATCCCAGGGCACGGTTCTTCCCCCATCCTGCCAAACGGCTGCAGTATTCTCGCTGACGGCAAGCCCGTAGCCCGAGTGGGCGATGCCACGGGCTGTGGCGCCATGATCACCCAGGGATACCCAATGGCATTTGCCGATGGCATGCCCGTGGCGTATCTCGGAAGCCCCACCAACCATGGTGGTTCAATTGTAAGTGGCAATCCCCGAGTGATTCTTGGCATCGCCACCACCGCCGCGCCAGTCGTGGATTTTGCAGTAGCCGGTGCCCTGGATGACAAAGGCCAACTTACGCCAACGGCAAAAGAACTGCTGGACACAGACCCACAGGAATTCGTACGCCGGGCAGCGCAGAAAGGCGCGTTGATTGACGAAGGGTTGCCTGACAAATCACCGGATGATTCGCCCGAAGAAGAGAACCGCCCCAAAGTCCGGGTGGAAGCCGGCATCTTTTTTGATGGCACCGGCAACAATCGCAACAATACCCAAACCTACCAACGACAAATGGATGAATGCCTGACGGCCAATGCCGCTGGTGCCATGTCGGAAGATCAGTGCAGTAGTGAGCTGTCGCAGATCATGGAGGGCAGTTATCTCAATGCTGAAACTAATGTCTCCAAACTTGAAAGCCTATACCAACGCGGCAGAGTCAAAGCTGAAAGTGGTGAACCGGTGTACCTGCTGTCCACTTATGTTCCAGGAGTGGGCACAAAGTCCGGCGAGCCCGACGATGCCATGAGTATGGGAATCGGGCTTGGTGAACAAGGCATACTCAAAAAAATCGGTCAGGGGAGCGGCGATCTGGCGCAAGAGATTGGTACCCTGGTCCACGAACCGATAGATGAGTTGGTTCTTGATGTGTTTGGCTTCAGTCGGGGCGCGGCAACGGCTCGTCATTTTGTAAGCCGGGAGGTTGATGAAAGCGGAGCACTGGCTAAAGCCTTCAAACGCGAAGGTGTCTCCTGGCCAAAGAAAATCACAGTTCGTTTTCTGGGCCTGTTCGATACCGTCGCGGGGATCGCCGACCTGGGCAACCTAGACTTCTCAGCCCACGACGAAAGGACTGGCCGTATCAACGTCAATCTGAGACCGGGTCAGGTACAGCGTGCGGTTCAGTTCGTGGCCCGTGATGAGCGCCGGCACAATTTCTCGTTGAACAGCCTAAGGGGTGATGATGGAAACTTGCCCGAGCATTTCAGCGAATGGGTATTGCCGGGGGTGCATTCCGATATTGGCGGGGGCTATCCGGATCGGTTTCAGGAACGTATCGAAGTTCGTCCACCTCTGGTAGTCACAGGTAGAGATCGTCGCAACCCCGAGGCGAGCTTCGAATTCTCGCGCATGTTGCAGGAGCGTGCACTGGTAAAGAGCGAGGGATGGATCGGGCCCCTGAACCCACTTGCGACTTTGGAGATTGAACAGGAGAGGCCACCTGGCCTGCCCGGAGGTGACATTACTCTGCGCCTGTGGCTGAATCGTGAGGTCCGGGGAGAATATTCACGTATTCCTTTGTATCTGATGCACAAGTTGGCATTGGATGAGGGAGTACCGTTTGATGTCATTGACCCTAAAGATGCTGCCTATTCTTTGCCTGAGGAACTGATGCCCATTGCCAGAAATCTCGCCGCTCACGTATGGCAGGGCAACAAGTTGTTGCTGTCACCCGAGTCCAGAGCGCTTTTGCGACAACGGTACATTCATCATTCCGATCATTACGTGAAAATGGGGCTGCTTTACCCGTTTCAGCCAGCCAAGAATGGCCTCCGTGCCATCCATCCGAATAAGGGACAGTGGGTAGATGGGCAATATCATGACTACTAAGGGGGCGTTCAGCCTATGTGTGCTTTTGCTCCTGGGGGGCTGTTCTAAACCAACAGAATCGGACGAGTCCTGGAAAGAGGACAGGGGAATTGGGGTTGTAGCTCCTGAGCACTACGATGTATGGGTTGACAAGTTTTTTATTGAGTCCTTTTCTGAAGACATCGGCTGGCGCCGCCCCTTTGGAATCGTTTCCTGCTGCTGGAAACACCCCCCGTTTTCCAGGGCACAATGGCAGGCCACTCCCGAGCTAATTCTGATCCGCTGGTTCTCTTTTGCGGAGCAGCAGTCCTATGAGGCTGTGATCAAACTGGAAAACCCTGATGAGATTTCGGAGAAAATGAAAGAGTCTGCGCCTTTCGAACGCTATGGGGAAATGGTTGATCGCCCCCGATATAACCTGGTGCTCGGGCTGGCACCGGGGGGAACAGTGGTTATGTGGATCATGAATAGTGAAGAAAACGCAATTGAGGTTGGGCGATATCAGGCTAGACCCTATGATCACAAAGAGGAAGGTGAAGACTACACCCGGCGCACCGAAACCTATCTTGAAAGACAAGGTAATTATTTACGACAGCACGGAATTAGAATGGATGGTTGGTAGGAATTTTGGTTGAACAGACCTGGATGCCTGGCCTTCGTTACCAGACGTTATCCACGTGGTCGAAGCCAGTGCCGAATCGGCAGAAATTCATGCGACGGATGCACGGACCGATGCGGGCACTCAGGGTATCCGAGCATCTCGGGCCGATTTTTTCCGATCATGCTTCGCGGCAGTTAAGCAGAACAGTTACGTATGCCCTGGCTTTTACCCTCTATGTGTTCGAATATCGGCGGAAACGTTGGCCACATTGGCGTGGCCCCTCTTGGTCTCGATGCAGATAATCTATTGACTGCAGAATATGTCAAAAGACTTCGCCAGTGAGACTCAACAGAAATGGAGTTAAAGGTGCCTAATTTATGCAAGGATTGGTTTGCATTGGGAGCTCGTGTGTAGAGTTGATAATTATTAGGCAAAGTGGAAATCGTTGTGCCTTTGCATTGTGAGTTAAGGGGGAAGTAGGGTTGCAATGAGTTTCCGAGAGGTGGCGCGGGAATGAAAGCGACCGGCCGGGAGGTTGGTTGAAAAGTCGATGAATAGATTAACCACACTCACCTTCGTCAGTAGAGATATATGAGTAAAGCTGGAATTCAGTCGAATCGAGGTGATGGGTATCAAACACTTGTTGCATTTGATTGGGCGCTGACCGTCTTGTCCGATCCTGATTACCAATGGATTGAAGTCGATTCGGTAAACTGGCCAGTAGATGATGTGGTGATTGGCAGAGCTGATGGAAGCATTATTTGTTGTCAGTGCAAAAAGAACCAAACGCAGCACAAGGCTTGGTCCTTGGGTGATCTTGAAGATGAACTTCGGAAAGCGATTGCTCTATTCGAAAGCAATTCCCAGACAGAGGCTTGGTTTTATTCCCGCACCGCTTTTGGGGAACTTGCTGCATTACGAGAGTTTAGCAAGAATTACTCAAACGAAAGTAGTTTTAAAGCGAATCTGAAGGGGGCTAACAAAAAAACTGATGCCAAAGTGAGCCAGCTTCTTGAGGAGGAGGGCTCGAACTTGTCCTCCTATCACTTCGTGCAGCGGATAATTTTTGAAAACTCTCCAGAACTTGAGCGAATGGCTGAGCAGATAAAGGGACATTTGCGTCAAGTGGCAAGCAACTGCTCTGCAGCATTTGATGCTTTATGGCGCCGAATCGATAACCTTGGTATGCGTGTCAGTGATTCTGGAAGTAGCACAGAGGTTCAGCACCTCCTAACTAAGGAAGAATTGAGGAGTTTGCTTAATCAAGCTGGATCGGTGTTGACGCCACCTATGGCTACAGGAGAGATTCTCAAAGAATTTAAAAGAACGTCCTCGGTAGGTCGCGCCTGGAAAACTGATATAGGGACAGAACACCTTTCGAATTCTGCGGTAGATGAGTTGCTCGACGCAATAAAAGCACAGCATCGCTCAGTATTGTTAACCGGCATGCCGGGCTCTGGAAAAACCTGCGTCATGTTGGAGGTTCAGGAATGCCTCGAAAGAATAGCTAGAGATTCAAATGAGCTTGCCCCGCTTTTTGTCCAATCCCGGGAGTTTGTCGACGTAGTTAGTGAGCGGGATCGAGAGGCTCAAGGGTTGTCCGGGGATCTGGTCAGTAAGGTCGCGCGCTTAGGCGAGACTGCTCATGTAGTCGTGATGATCGATTCTCTTGATGTGCTTTCAATTGCTCGTGAACACACCGTGCTGGCCTATTTTCTGTCGTTGATTGATCGCCTTTTGATCATCCCCCGGGTAACCGTCGTTACAGCTTGCCGTGATTTTGATCGCAAGTACGACCGTCGTATCGCGCAGCGTGACTGGGAAGTAGAAGTAACCTGCCAGCCGTTTGACTGGAAGAGCCAAGTGGCCCCGCTTTTGTCTCGGCTTGGAATAGATGCATCGGTGATAGATGACACGACTCGAGACCTTATTCGTAACCCACGTGAGTTGGCCCTGTTTGTTGATCTAGCTCTGCAAGAGGGGGGCTTCAATGTAGTTACTAGTCAGGCATTGGCAGAGCGATACCTGGCTACTTTTGTAGAGCAAGACAGTTCACTGGGCGATACTGCCCTACATGCGATTGAAGAGATGGCCTCAGAAATGTTGAGGCTTCGTACGCTTACCCTGCCTCAACAACGCTTCAGCGCCTCACAGGAAATAAAGAGGGCTTTGCTTAGCAACAGCGTTCTGCATGAAACCCAGGACGGCCACCTCACTTTTGGTCATCAGACTCTGCTGGATGTTTTAGTGATCAGCAATGCGGTTAGGCAGTGTATGAGCTTAAATGATTTCATCCAGGGTTTACCGCCTGTGCCGTTTGTTCGTCCTAGTGTTCCGTGCGGTTAATTCGCTGACTGATATCGGTTACAATGTAAGCCTATCGATCAACAAGAATAGGTTTCCACTGTGCCCAAACCTGCAGCGCCCTTTAACCTGACGGTACACGATC
>Ga0189286_100193_pt1 | contig 27721 bp, 28 predicted proteins | sample UW69minimetaG_FD_130330 | JGI IMG/M metagenome (GOLD analysis project Ga0189286, IMG submission 130330) | Marine microbial communities from the Costa Rica Dome - UW69 mini metaG | ecosystem: Environmental > Aquatic > Marine > Oceanic > Photic zone | place: Costa Rica: the Eastern Pacific...
GCACCCGCGCACGGCGCGCACCGAGTGGCCACGCTCACGCTGGGAACAGGCGCAGGCGGTGCAGGAATTTGTGCAAAGCCGTGGTGTCGTTCACCCGCGCGAGGTGGACTCAGCCTTCGAGCATGGCACCACCAAGAATTGGTTCGGCGGTAATAGCCGTGCCAGTACGCAGCTCTTGGACGGCATGCATTATCGCGGGCTGCTGCGTGTGGCGAGGCGCGAAGCTGGGGTACGCCTGTATGCGCCGCCGCTCGCTGATGAGCGCGACTCTATGGACCCGGATACCACACTGGACGCATTGATCGACGTGGCAGTCGCAAAATATGCCCCGCTGCCTGCGGCAACGCTCAGCCGCCTGGTAACGGGCGTGAGTTCTTCAGCGGTCCCACAGTGGCGCGAGCGTCGTCGTAAAGTACTCGAGCGCGCAAAGGCTCGGCTGCCCCAGGCTACCGTGGATGGCTGTCGCTGGTTTTGGCCCATCGGCGAGAATCCTGGCAGCCGCCGCTTTGCGAGTGACGATGTGCTGGATGACGACCTGCGCCTACTGGCGCCGTTCGACCCGCTCGTTTGGGACCGCGATCGCTTTGAGCACTTCTGGGGCTGGGCCTACCGTTTCGAGGCCTACACTCCGGCACCGAAGCGGGTGCGTGGTTACTATGCACTGCCTATGCTGTGGCGCGGTCACGTTATCGGCTGGGCAAATGCTGCCGTACGTGATGGGCAGTTGGAGCTAGAGCCAGGGTATGTGCGCGGACATGCCCCAAGCGATGCCGCGTTCAAGCCAGCGTTGCAGGACGAGCGAGTACGCCTTGAGCGCTTTCTTTGCTTGTGAGGCTCGGTATGCGGTGGCTATGGTGTGTACCACGATGGCCTTATGTTCGGCCTTGTTGCAGACGATGTACTGTATTTGAAGGTCGATGGGGAATCGGTTGATCGGTTCATCGATCTTGGGCTGGAGCCATTCGAATACGAGAAAAATGGCGCTAAAATTAAGATGTCTTACTACATGGCACCTGAGAGCATTTTCGAGGATTTTGAACAGGCGAAGGAATGGGCGGCTCTGGCGTTCGATGCAGCGCTCCGGGCCAGGAAGTCAGCAGCAATAGCCACCGCAAAGAAGAAGAAAGACCTGCATGGGTCCACGCTATGAAATGCGTTCTCACCGTACTTTTGGGTATCGGCCTTAGTGGTTGCGCATCGCAGCAACCAGCCGTCAATCTGAACAACCCGGATTCTGCCATCATTGGTGAAAAGCCCGAAGGTTATCCAAAAACCTTCATCAAGCGCCTTCCTGATTTGCCCGGCTTTTGTATAGAGGTGACAGAAGACTGGAGAGAACATCCGTATCAGAGTGATACGATTTGGCTGAAGGAAAAAACGATAAAGAGTCTGAACTGCCCTGAGAAGTCCTTCCCAGGCTCTACGAATGTCTTGAAGAGATAAAGAATGATTGACCGCAAATATCACAGAATCGTGTTTTCGTTTTTCATGTCACTGTTGATGTCCTGCATCATGTCGCTGGTGATCAGTGTTTTTAACGTCGGCTGGGTCAGCAATATCGTGTCGATCTGGCTGAATGCCTGGCTTTTTGCGTTTGCGTTCGCCTTTCCCACCATCATTGCGGTGTCGCCAGTGGTTCACAAGCTGGTCAGTCTGGTTTTGAAGGAAGAAGACCGATGAGTCTGAAGGCCCCCTTCCAATTATTGGCCGCTTAACAATGTAGGGCTTGCTGAGTGTCTAGCTCTCCCTGCATCCATATCGAAGGTTGGTTCGTTCATACGTCATCTCTTTTTGAGTCAGCCTAAAGAAATTACGTAGAGTTCTGAACACAACCCGCGGGCTTCATTCTTGTTCTGGCAGAAACACCGGATCAGTTCCTGGTGGTCTCTTCGAACTCTTTGACCTGCTTATCGGCTTCATCCCTGGTAATGCCATAGGCCTGCTGAATCTCGCCTGCCAGCTGATCCCGTCTACCGGCAATTTCGTCAAGCTGATCATCAGTCAGCTTGCCCCACTGCTCTTTTACTTTGCCCCGGAGCTCTTTCCAGTTGCCTTTAATTGTGTCCTTGTTCATCGGTCTTTTCCTCGGCCTTGCGATCCGCTGGTGGGTTGATTTGGCGGAGACCCGCGCAGTACATAACAGTGTCGCCGCCAAAACATTATTGATCTGTATCCAACCGATGTCCGTGCGCTACCGAACCCACTTGAGCCGGGTGTTTAACACCACGAAACCGGGGCTTCCGTCACCAAAAAGGACATATGTAACATGTTGTAAGTGTGTCTATACTGCTTTTCAGCGCAACAGCCACATTGATCCATCAGACCGTTGGCTGACAAGGAGATCAAAGTGATTGTCATTGATGAACGTGTTGCCGACGGACGCCAAATATCCGGCGCCGCCAGCCCAAAACAGAACCAGTTACTGGCAACGATCCTGAAAAGATCCAAGTTAGAGTACTTTCCAAGCCTTGCCCTGGTGGAACTGCAACTGGGTGATGTTATCTACGAGTCCGGCCAACCCATTGAGTTCGTTTATTTTCCGACCAACTGTATCATTTCACTGCTTAATGTCATGACCAGCGGGGCATCGGCCGAAATAGCCGTCATTGGAAACGAGGGTATGCTGGGCGTCTCGGTCGTCATGGGCAGCGACAGCACACCAAGCCGTGCTGTTGTGCAGAGCAAGGGCTATGCCTATCGCCTACGGGTGGCTGAACTTAAAAAAGAGCTTGAGGCCCGCACCGACGTATGGGTATTGACGCTTCGTTATACCCAGGCGTTGATTACCCAGATGTCGCAAACAGCCGCGTGTAACCGGCATCATTCCATCGATCAACAACTGTGCCGTTGGCTACTGTTGTCACTTGACCGTTTACGTGGCAACGAACTCGCGATGACCCAGGAGCTGATCGCCAATATGCTTGGCGTGAGGCGTGAAGGCGTGACCGAAGCCGCAGGCAGGCTGCAGAAAGCGGGCATTATTCAGTACAGGCGCGGCCAAATCACTGTCGTAGACCGCGCGAGGCTGGAGGGGCTGTGCTGCGAATGCTACGCCGTGGTGAAACGCGAAACGGACCGACTGGGGTCCATCTCGGTCAAACCGTAAACCCGCGACTGCTGCCCCGGCAGTCTGATTTTCTCCTTGTTGCGGGAGCTATCCAAGCCAGGGACGACAGGTTGTGCGGTATATATAAAGTGGATTAATCGGCGTAGCATAAGGCGTATTCTGATCTGAACGAACGCTGACAAGCCTATGAAAAACAGAGACGGTCGCACTGATACAGAGCTCCACGCCTCACTGCGCACCCGGGCCGAGACATTGATGGGTAAAGGGACAGCGCCCTCGGCAAATGGAGGCCGCCTGAACCCGGATACACTGGAGCTCCTATATCGGCGTGCCATTAATCCCGAGTCAGCTCCCGACGTGTTGAAACTTCTCCACGAACTGCAGACTCATCAAGTGGAACTTGACATTCTGTTTCAACAGCTTCAATACGACGAAGACGAAATTGCCGAAGATCTCGCCCACTACAGGTCACTGTACGAATGCGCACCCATGGCCTATCTGATCGTTGCCAGCGACGGTGGAGTCATTAGAAGCAATCAGGCGGCGGGCCCGCTGTTTGGATGTTCAGCATATCAGTTGCTCGATCACTCAGTTGCAGAGCTGTTAACCCCTGCAAGCGGTGCCGCCCTGGCCGGTGCGATTGAGGCGCTTGAGCGACCCGGCGCAGGCGTTGAGTTTCTGGCGGAACTGCCCGAGCGCGCTGATGCCGGAAAGACAGAGCCGTTGCGTGTGCATGTAAGGGCCCGACGGCTTGAGTCAGAAGACTGCATACTGATGGTATTTTCCCCGGTTTCTGACACTCTGCCGCCGACTCGATAACGTGGTGGATATCACCCAGACGAAGAAACTCGAGGAACCACGCTGACCAGCGCCGTCTGGCTTGGACTGATCGAAACCCCTGAAGCCTTTTTCAGCCTTGTGTGTGCTTACGAACAGACACGCTGTTGCCCGATAACCGAACCTGAGACCGTGCGTTCGCGTCTGCTTCGTCTGCTTATATAACAGGCACCCGGTGCGGCGCAGTCCGCGCCAGTGCGGTAATGGCGCATTTCGGAGTGAGCTTGAAATTCGGTTGGGGAAACTATCATGATCAAAGTTAACACTGCGACAATCGCCCTGTGTTTTCTGGGTGCACTACCAATGGCTGCAGTCGCTCAGTCTTCACAGTTCGGCCCGGATCAGGGCGAACGGGAATTCTCCATCTCCGGTACCGGTTCCAGTGACCAGAATGTCGATAGCGGCAGTTTTGGTGTGACTGGCGATTTGGGTTGGTATCTGAAAAATGACCTGGTTACCGGTATTCGGCAAAGTGTCAACTACGCAAGCATTGAAGGCGAAGGGATTGAGGATGACTTCTGGAACGGTTCAACTCGGGGATACCTCAACTATCAATTCCTTGACCAGCGCGCTCGTCCGTTCGTGGGCGGAAGCCTGGGCGGCATCTATGGCGACGGCGTCAATGACAGCGCCTTCGCTGGCCTGGAAACAGGCATGAAGTATTACGTGCAGACGAAGACGTATTTCATCGCACGGGTTGAGTATCAGTTTTTCTTCGATAACGCCGACGATGCGTCCGACTCGTTCCAGGATGACGGCGCGTGGGCTTATTCAGTGGGGCTGGGTTACAATTTCTAAACCGAGCTTAAAGCACTGAGCCAAAAATCCGGGTGTCGGTGCCAGCAGCCAACTCGCTGTCGCTGGCCCATTGCCCGGAAAGGTACCGGATGCCCCGCAGGTCCCCTGGCAGTAGTTTGTAAACGAGTGTTCAGCGCTTTCGCCTGCGGAGAGGAATCATGCCCCAATTACCACAGTTGACCTTTGACAGGCTGCGCTTTGCTTTCAGCCGGATGAAAGAGCGTTTGTGGGTCAAGCCGCTGGTACTTTGCGTACTCTCGGTCTGCGGTACATTCTTGGCCATGCTGGCCGACGATCTTGGGCTTGCCGGCACTGTGCCACGAATTAATAGGGCATCTGTTGAATCGCTGCTGTCGATTATGGCTTCCAGCATGCTAGTTATCGCGACGTTTGCTGTAGGTTCCATGGTTGCCGCTTATGCGTCCGCCAGTACCGGTGCCACCCCTCGTTCCCTGCCGTTGGTGATTGCAGACGATGTCACCCAGAACGCACTGTCTGCGTTTATAGGGGCTTTTATTTTCAGTATTGTTTCGTTGATTGCCGTCAAAAATGACATATTTGACTCTGCAGGCCTGTTTGCAATCTTCATACTCACCCTTCTTGTATTCGCCATTGTCATCATTACGTTCGTTCGCTGGGTGGACAGAATAGCCCGACTGGGACAGGTGGTGAACACCATTGAGAAAGCGGAAAAGGCTGCTGGTGATGCGCTGGATCGTCGCCGCCACGCTCCTACGCTGGGCGCTATGGCAGTCTCCAGGCAGCAGCCCGGGCACATGGGAGTTCCCGTATGTTCCTCGACGGTTGGCTATGTTCAGCATATTGATTTGGAGACGTTGCAATCCTGTGCCGAAACGCTTAATTGCCGGATAGTCGTAACCGCGCTGCCAGGCACATTTGTGAGCACATCGCGTCCCCTGCTCTATGTTGAGCGGGACCCTCAGCAGGACCTTGAGAAAAGTGAGGACACAGAGGTTTTCAAACCAGACGCCTTTGCCAGCGCGTTCACGATTAATATTAACCGCAGTTTCGAGGATGATCCTCGCTTTGGGCTGCTCGCGCTTTCGGAGATCGCCGGCAAGGCCCTGTCGCCCGGCATCAACGACCCAGGGACCGCGATCGACGTCATTGGCACGCTGGTACGATTGTTCACGCTCTGGCAATCCCCACTCGAAAAGAACCGTTTGCAGGCGCTCTGCTATAACCGCGTGTCGGTTCCGGAGCTGGTGACCGACGATATGTTCGACGATGCCTTTACGGTCATTGCCCGTGACGGCGCGGGTATGGCTGAAGTTGCCATCAGACTGCAGAAAGCGTTCTGTGCGCTGGCAGAAACCAATGATCAGGCGATGGGCGCCGCCGCCAGAAACCACTCAAGGATGGCATTAACCCGCTCAGAGCTGGCGATGGGACTTCAGGAAGATATCAATGCTGTGCGCAGAGCAGCTGAGTTTTCAGCCGACGGAAACTGACAGGCTCGTTCAGCTATTTTGCGATTCACCAGCCTGGATTTTATCCTCTGCCTACTCACTCCACCCCGCTCGCGTATACGGAGCACTAGCCGTCGGTTTATACGTCAGTACCAATCAGGTTGCTCGCCTGCATGCATTTTGCCGGCGCCTGCTACGTGCCCACCCGCTTATCTAAGCAGCCTCGGCCGCTTGCGCTTTATCTGCCAGCGCCAGAGCCATTCCAGGGGGCCCTGGGTGAATAGCCGGAGCCAGACAGCGCTGAACATCATCTGGGCAACAAAGAGCCCTGCGGAATACAGCATCAGTGCGGCGAGGGAGAGTGAGGCGAAGCGGTCGCCCCACATGCCGTAGAATACGCTGATGCAGACGGCGGACTGCAGAATGTAGTTGGTGAGTGCCATACGACCGGTTGGCGCAAGGGCGGAGCGGACCGCCCCGGTCAAGCGCCCACTGCCCCGCCACCAAAGCAGCAGAATGGCCCCGTACCCCATGGCAAGCAAAGGTGGAGCGCCTACCCTACCCAGCAAATTTACAACCCTGTGGGCCAGGCTCTCTTCACCCAGTTTGACCTCGGCCATGGCCAGGGCGATGCCCACCACCAGCCCGACCAGTGCCACCGTACACAATAGCCGGACATGCCCCGAATCGCGCTCCGCCAGGTGCAGGCGGGCAGCCGCGGCGCCGAACAGAAACATCGCCATCACCCGAAGGGGGCGCAGGTGTTCAATTCGATCCAGAAACACGCTGACGCTGAGGTAGGCATTGGCTTCCACCACCTCCAGGTAACTCCCGCCACTCAGGGCCGGTACATTGTCCTGCAGAAGGCGCAGTGAAAGGCCGCTCCCCAGGTCCGCCAACCCTAATTGGGGCGCGAACCAGAGCCCCACACCCGTTAATACCAACAGCCCAATGCCACAGGCAGCCAGTGTTTGGGCGCCAACGCTCAGGAAGGCGCCAAGGACGATTCCCATCACCCCATACAGCATGAGAATGTCCCATGGAGAAAGGAACAGGGAATGGGCTGTGCCAATAACCAACAGCCCCAGCATTCGCCGCAAATGGTAGCGGACGGGGCCGTGCTGTACCCGCTGGGCCAGCATCATGAAGCTGTAACCAAACAGCAGGGAGAACAGGCTGTAGAACTTGGCCCGCACCAGGATGTCCAGCCAGGTAGCAATGGGTTCGTCCCATTCCGACCAGGTTAACGCTTGCCTTGTGTCAACGGAGACGAATCCCCAACCCGAGAACACTTGAATATTGATCAGCAGGATACCGAAGATGGCAAAGCCCCGGAGGGCATCCAGACTATCAATCCGTTCGCCACTGCTCGCCATGTCGTGTCCTCCCTGCGGCCGCCGGTTGGGTTCTTTCCATCGTTAGTAGCCACCTTCGCATATCATGTTTAGCGGTAATAGATGAATATCGCTTGAAGGCTACCGGATCGTAACTGGCGGTGCGTTGACAGCCCTCGGACTGTGCACGCAGCATTGGAACCCTCAGCATTCGTAACACGGCGCAAACAGGGAGCCCCATGAATCTGCAACCTTTCTTCTCGCAGGCCGGTGCGGCACTGTTGGCCCTCTTCGCTCTCGGCATAGGTTCTGTAGCCCAGGCCGATGACTGGTCCCCGGCGCTGCAGAAAGAAATCGAACGCATTGACCGAGCCTTCTCCGGCGATCTCGGGGTCTACATCCGTCATCTGGGGACGGGCCAGAAGGTCTCCCACAACATCGATCAGGACTGGTATCTGGCCTCTACCGTCAAAATCCCGCTGGCCATCGTGTTGATGCAACGGGCCGAGAACGAAGGCCTGGACCTGAAGCAGAAACTCACTCTCCGGGCTGCGGATTATGTGGATGGCACCGGGGATCTGCTCTGGGTGGACCCCGGGGCTCGTTACAGCCTGGAAGAGCTCAACAGACGTTCTATTGTCGACAGTGACAGCACGGCAACCGACATGTTGATACGTTTTCTCGGCGAGAAATCGTTCGCGGAGGATGTGGCACGGCTGGTTCCCGAAGGGCTGGGGCCGATCACCACGATCCTTCAGGTGCGCTACGACGCTTACAGAGAAGTTCACCCCAGTGTTTCGGTGCTGACCAATCGTGATTTCATCGACCTGAAAACCGCCCACACCTACCAGGCGCGGTACGATATGTTGTTGAAAAAACTAAACATCACTGCGAGTGAGGCGGAAGCCAAAGGCGTACGTGAAGCCTTTGAGGGCTATTACCAGCGGGGCATCAACTCAGGCAGTCTCGAAGCTTTCGGGGCATTGCTGGAACAACTGGCCAGGGGCGAACTGTTGAATGACGCCCACACGGCTCGATTGCTGGGTTATCTTTCCGAAATCACCACGGGCGATCACCGTATTGCAGGGGGATTGCCGGCAGGCACCCAGTTTGCCCACAAAACCGGCACCCAGGTGGCTCGCTCCTGCGACATCGGCCTGCTCAATCCCCAGGCACCCGATGAGGCAGTTATCGTCGCGGTATGCGCACGCGATTATGCAACACTGTCGGAAGCGGAAAGGGCCTATCAGGCGGTTGGCAAGGCGCTGCATGAGTCGGGGCTAACGGGGGCCGTAGATTAAGGCGCGTCATCCAATTCCAAACTCACCCAATCATGCTAGGCTGACCTCAAACAACCTGAACCAGCCAAGGCATAACCAATGAGAAAGAACATTCTGATTACCGGGGCCAGCACCGGCCTCGGTGAAGGCATGGCCCGCGAATGGGCCGCCAAGGGCTGTAATCTTGCGCTCTGTGCGAGGCGGGCGGATAAGCTGGAGGCGTTGCAGCGGGAATTACAGCAGGCCCACCCCGATATTCGGGTACTGGTCCGCGGCCTGGATGTGTGCGACTACGATCAGGTGTTCGAGGTGTTCCGCGGCTTCCAGGAGGAGCTGGGCAGTCTTGACCGCGTGGTGGTGAATGCGGGTATTGGCAGCTCCCAGCCGATTGGGCGTGGGCACTTTGCCGCCAACCGGCAGACGGCGGAAACCAACTTTATCGCCGCCATTGCCCAGAGCGAGGCTGCGATGGAGATTTTCCGGGAACAGAACAGTGGGCATCTGGTGTTGATGTCGTCGGTCAGCGGCGTTCGGGGTTTCCGTGGTCCTCTGAATGTCTACGCCGCCACCAAAGCCGCCGTAGCTTCGCTGGCCGAGGGGTTGCAACTGGACACCAAGGGCAAGCCCATAAACGTCAGTAACATTCTGCCCGGCTACATCCTTACGGACATCAACCGCGATACGAAGAACGCGCCCTTCCGGGTGGATCTGGAGACCGGCGTCAAGGCACTGGTGAAAGCCATTGAGTCCGAGAAACGCCGCGCCTATGTGCCCTGGTGGCCCTGGACGCCGCTCAGCTATGTGTTGAAGGCCCTGCCTTTTGGGTTGTTTGCAAGGGCGATGTGAGCGGATTCGGAAGGAAGAGGCTTGAATAGTCGGGGCTTGCCACTTAAGGCCTACTTCACAGCTGCGCACCTTTGAGAAACGGGGTTTTGCTCCTTGTTGCTGCCCCTGGGTTCGCTTTGATTTCCGGAAGCTTTGCGAAAGCCTCCTTTAGGGCGGCGCCGGTGATAGGTTTACTGACCCACAGGTCAATTCCGACATCGTTCGCAGTGTTTATTGCATCGGTGGTAACGTCGGCCGTTAACGCGAAGATCACCGGCTGGGCGATGTCGCTATTGTCACGAATGCTGCGCGCCGCGGTGAAACCATCCATGACGGGCATATGAATATCAAGCAGCACAAGATCCACCACCTGGGCGCCCATGACATTCAGTGCCTGTTGACCATCGCTCACAATGGTGACATTGGTGTACCCGAGTTGATTCAGCATTGCTTCAATTACGAGCTGATTGGCCAGGGAATCTTCGGCCACAAGAATCCGGGTTTCGGCAACACTGGGACCGTTCTGCGTATCAGCGTCGGTTTTTCCTTGTGCCGGGGCCAAGGCGCTGGCGGTGGTTCCCGTGACGGGTATCTGTACCTTCATAACGGTCCCACGGCCTAGCTCACTGGTGGCCTCAATGACACCGCCGAGCTGATTGCAAAGCTGTTTGCAGATGGCCAGCCCCAGTCCGGTGCCACCGAAATTCCGTGTGATAGAGCCATCCGCTTGGGTAAAGGGGTTGAACAGTGTCGCCAGTCGATCCTCGGCAATGCCAGTTCCTGTATCGGTTACTGTAAAACAAAGCAGCCCTTGCGAATCACTTGAATTGCCGGTTTCAGCCCCATCAGCCAGCCAGTCCGTCCAAACCTCAATACTGCCTCGGGCTGTAAATTTAACGGCGTTAGAGAGCGTGTTAAGTAAAATCTGGCGTAACCGGTGCAGGTCGCCACGCATTGCCGGCGGCATTTTGTCAGAGCCGTGAAGTGTGAGACTAAGCCCCTTATCATCAACCTCGGCTGCCACTAGATCGGCCACCTCCTCGAACAGATCGCTCCAGGAGAATTTGGTTACGTCAAGTTCGACCTCGCCTTGATCGAGCTTGGCAAAATCCAGGATATCGTTTACCACCGAAAGTAATGTCTTGCCACCGTTACGGATCGTGTCCAGACATAGCTGCTGTTGCTCATTGAGTGTCGTGGTTTCCAGAACCGAGGTCATGCCAATGATGGCATTCAGGGGCGTGCGGATTTCATGGGACATATTGGCGACAAAGCGGGTGCGTGCCTGGGATAATTCCTCCGCCTGCTGTTTGGCGAGCATAATGGACTGAGTGACCTGCCAATGTTCCTCGATATCAATGGCGGCACCGGTGATGGTCGACCGGTCCTCAACGTCTCGCCCCGGTGCCTTCGCCAGTACCAGCTCCATGCGGCGCCAGCCGCCGTCGACGCTGGCCATCCTGATTTCCTGACGAACCGGTTCCTTACCATTCAGCGCCCGCCTGGCCGATTCAGAGACTTCCTGGTGATCATCCTGGTGAATGACGTCCAGGAGTTTTATTGGCAGAGTCTGGTTCCGATCGGCTGCGATGGCTTTGGTCCAGGCCTCGTTCATGAATGAAATCGTCAGTTGATCGTTGCAACGAAAAATCGGTTCACTGACCGAGCTGAGAATCTGACGATGCTGCCGTTCGCTTTCCTCCAGAAACTGTTCGGATTTTTTCTTCTCAGAGATGTCTCGCTCGATGGCAATAAAATTGGACAGTTCGCCCTGTTCGTCAAACACTGGAGAGCAATCGATGGATATCCAGTAGGCACGGCCTTGTTTGGTATAGTTAATCACTTCCACCGTGAAGCCGGTTTGTTGCTGAATCCCGTTAGCCATCGTTTGAATAGCCTCGTGATCGGTATCCGGGCCTTGGAGAACCGTTCCGGGAATCTTTCCTCTGACTTCTGCGAGCGTATACCCCGTCGTTTGTTCGAAACTGGCATTGGCCCAGTCAATGCGGCCTAGAGCATCGGTAATGATGACGAGATTGTCGGTCCGGCTGGCGACCAGTGACAATTTTTCGGCTCTTGCCTGGCTGGCTTCCAATGCTTCGATCGCCCTGGAAAGTTCGGTGACGTCTTGCAGGGAGCCGTACCAGTCGGTATCCCTTTGAGCTCTTAGCCTGAACGTTCGGCTTTCCTGAAAACGGGTGAATAAACGAATGTCCTGGGCAATGGGTTGGCCTGCCTCAAGAGCCTTAATCAGGCAATCTCTGGACTCCCCAGCCGCGAGAAAATCACAGAGGTTCTTCCCCAGGGTTTCGTGTTCGGACCAACCCATTATTCTGGCCCACGCCGGATTGATCAGTGTTAGCTCGCCCCCTGGCTTGCAACGAAACACCACCTCCTCCAACAGGTTCATGTGCGTCACAAACTCGCGTTGCTTGTTCAGTACTTCTTCGAGAAGCCGCTGATGGACCTGAATCTGAAGTTCACCGTTGGTAGGGCCAGGCATGTGTATACCTCCAAAACCTGATTCAAGCAGACAACAGGTTTTGCGATTGGCGCACACTGGCATAGAGCGGAAATATGTTCTCGCAGTAGAAATCCTGTTCGAATACGGTTCGTCCTGATGTGCAATCGGAGAGCACGACAACCTCGAATCCCAGATCCGCGGCGTGACGGGCTGTGGAGTCGATGCATATAGACGTCACGGTACCTGCCATGACGATCGTTTTGATGTCATGGGATCTCAGTATCTGTTCGAGATGGGTGTTTGAAAATGCGTTGAGTCCGCGTTTGCCCAGTACCTGAGTAATGAGACCCTCGAATTCCTTCAACTCATCGATTTCCTCACAACCATGGGTTCCTTCACGAAAGGCGCCCACTTCTTTAATGGTTTTGAGAATGCCGGTGGGGGAATCCAGCTCTTCGTAATTCTGAGTGAAAACAATGGGCGTTGAGACTACGAGCCCAAAGGCAGGTCCATCGTCCCGAAGCAGATGGAGGGTGTTCTCAAGTACCCCACTTACCTGAGAGGATTCATCTATGACGCCATGAAGAATCCCGTCTTTTGAAAAGTAGTCATTTTGAAATCCGATCAACACCAGTGCAGTTTGGCTGAGATCCATAGTGACGCTCCAGTTACCCGCGTGATGGGTTTAGTAAGGGTGTGAGCGATCTTAGCAAGGCCGATGCCACCTATGGATCTACCATTAAATCGTTGTTTTTAATATTTTTTTGAAACCTCTTAAAGTAATAAGCATGACGCCTCTCATGCAATACATTATTTTTTGCAAATTCCTTCGCAAATTGCATCGCAGTTTCGGTCAAGACTGAGCAGTCGCTCCAATCAACTTCATTAGCATCCAGTCCCCCGGTCTGTTCACAAATCACCTGGACCCTCCAGAGCTTGAACAATGCAAAAGAACATTCTGATTACCGGTGCCAGTATCGGCCTCGGTGAAGGTATAATCCGGGAATAAGCCGCCAAAGGCTGTAGTCTTGCGCTCTATGCGCGGCGGGCGGATAAGTTGGAAACGCTGGAACGGGAGTTGCGGCTGTTTTCCCCAACCAGTTACTGATATTTCTCGATTGCTCTGATATGGGAATTAAAAACGTCCGCAATGGTTTCACACAGCCACTTGTGGCCAGACTCATTCTCTGAACTCCTGTCCCAACACAAGTCAAACGAGAAAACCACTTCTTCAAGGGGAAGCGGCGCGGCCTTGAGGCTTTTCAGACGAGAATCCAGGGATAAAAGATGGCTTGGCGCGATGGCGATCAGATCCGTTTTCATAACTAGGTCGGGGATCGTATCCCAGTTCGATACGATCAGCGCTGAGTGTCTCTGAAGGCCTCGCTCGGCCAGAGCATCATCAATCACCGTGGTCCCTGTTGAGGATTGTGAGAGCTTTACGTGGGGCAAGCTCGCGTAGAGCTCCGGGGTCATAGGTTCAGATGCGTAGGGATGATCGGGCCGCATAATCACGACGACATCGTCCAGCATTAGCCGCTTACTACGCACTTCCTTTGGTTTCAGCCGGCCCGGCGTCAGTCGGATTTGTACATCAACCCGATCCCACACACTGTCCGTGGTTATGGAAAATGGCAGGATATCGATGGTGATGTTGGGCGCTTCCTGACGGATTCGGCTGGTAAAGCTCGACAGGAAAAACCCTGATACATAGTCAGCGACCTGCATACTGAATACCCTCGTTGAGGCGGCCGGCACAAACTGTTGCTGAGCGCTGATCGCGCCCGCCAGGCACAACAGGCCGCTTTCAACCTGAACGATGATCTCTTTTGCTCTTTCGGTGGGTTCCAGCCCCTTCGCAGTTCTGTAGAACAACTGGTCGTTGAGCATGCCCCGCAGGCGGCCCAGGGCATGGCTCACAGCGGAGGGGGATAATCCCAGTTCGTTGGCAGCTTTGGAAATGGACCGCTGCTCCATAATATTCTTGAAAATGACCAACAGATTCAGGTCAAAATCCCTTAAATTCACCATTGTTGCAAATGCTCGCCGCCGACATTCTGCTTTGAAGTTTCGCAGACCGGGGGGAATTCCGCCACAAACGGAAGGGTCAGCCAAACCTCTCCGGCAGCCAAAGGGTTATTGCAGGGACATAAGCCACCAGGGCGACCACGATGATCAGTACCAGCATGAACGGCCAGATATGCCGTGCCACGGTTTCCACCCGTAAGCCGCTTATACTGGATGCCACAAAGATGGAATACCCGACCGGGGGCGTCACCATACCCACAGCAAAGTTGATAACAACCATGGCACCCAGTTGAATTGGGTCCAGACCAATTTGCTGGCCCAGCCCAATGAGCACACCACTGAGAATCACCATGGCAGAGATATTGTCCATCACCGCACCCAGTAAAAGCAGCATGACGTTGACGATCATAAGCAGGATGATCGGATTATCCGTGAGCAGAAGCAGAGCTTCCGTAAGACGGGCGGGAATCTGCTCACTGGCCATGACCCAGGCGAAACCATAGGCGACGGCGACGATAAACATGATCACGCCGGTGGTTTTCATAGAGCTGACCAGAATGGCGGGTATTTGCCGGAGCTTCAGGTCCCGATACAAAAACAGCCCCACCACTGTGCTGTACAGCGCCCCCACCATGGCTGCCTCGGTCGGTGTGAACATTCCGCTGTATATGCCACCAAGGATGACAATGGGGGCAAGCAACGCCCAGACTCCATCTTTCAACGCAAACAGGGCTTCTTTGCCGGTGGCCCGGTTTTCCTTGGCAACACCGCGATGGCGGGCATAAATTATACTCACGATGCAAAAGCCCAGCGCCGCAATTAATCCGGGCACGATGCCGGCCAGGAAAAGCTTGGCGATGGACTCTTCGGCAAGCACACCCCAGATCACCATTGGAATGGAGGGGGGAATCATCTGCCCCAGCGGGCCGACCGCAGTTGCGAGTGCTGCCGCATAGCCCCGTTGATAGCCACGGCTCTCCAGTTCATCAATCATAATCGAGCCAACGGCAGCCGTTGTGGCAGGCGCCGAGCCGGAAATCGCACCGAAGAAGGTTCCCGCTGCCACTGTGGACATGGAAAGTCCTCCGGTCAGATGCCCGAAGAAGGTTTCTGCAACGCGAACCAGCCTTCGGGACAGACCTCCCGCACTCATTATCTCGCCTGCCAGTATGAACCCGGGAATGGCGAGCAGGCTTGTGACGCTGCTGCCTGCCAGAAATTGCTGGGGTAGAATCATCGGGTTGATGTCCGCCATCCAGATACCGATCGCTGCGAGCAGGCCTATTGTGAACGCAATCGGTACGCCCAGTGCCAATAGGACGATCAGCCCAACAACCATGACTGTACCGATGTCACTCATGTTTCGACTCCACTACATTACGGATCGGCATTGGGCGAAGCATGAGCACAAGAGCATGGACGCTGATAAGCAGACCACACGCCGGTACTGCCGCGTTTTTAATCCAGACCGGGTACCTGATCGCTGGCGATACCTGGCCGGCAGTAAACTCCGCAAAGTTCCACCCTGTCCAAAGCATCAGGACGCCGAACCCTAAAATAAGCAGCATGATGGCGCGTTCAACAAGTTCGGAGACCAAAGAAGGCAAGGCGTCTACCAGCAGCGTGACGCGCACGTGCCCGCCCTCTCGGACAAGCACACTGGCAAAGAGAAACATGGTCCAGTTGAAGGCCAGTGAGGCAACTTCATCACTCCATACCAAGGAATCCCCGAGCACGTAGCGATAGAAAACGCCCAGCAACAGGCTTCCAACCATGACCAGTGCGGTTAACGCCCCGGCTACCTGGGCCCCAAAAGCCAAACCACGTCCCAGGTTATCAAGGTAGTGATACATCTATTTGGTTCCTAGTTCTTCGATTTAGCGTAGCCGGAGTTCATGGGTTCGGTGGCCTTTATTCGGCCACCTGCTCAAGCGCCGTATTTACGATATCCGCCCCGATTTTGCTGCGATATTCATCGTATACACCGGAGACCTTGTTGCGGAAGGCGCCAACATCATCAACCTCATTCACGCTCATGCCCGCTGCCTCGATTTGCGCCAGAACCTCGTCGTTATTGGAGGCAACCGTTGCGCGTTGGCGTTCGATTGCGCGTTTGGCTGCTTGGCGAACGACTTCCTGGTTCTCTGAAGACAGTTTTTGGAAGGTCTGCTTGGACATCAGTAGCGCTAACGCGTTGTAGGTGTGACTTGTTAATGAAAGGTAATCGGTCACCTCCGGGTATTTATTGGCAAATATCACGGGCAGAGGTATTTCCAGGCCATCGACAGTGCCCTGCTGAACGGCCGTGAACACGTCGCTCCAGGCCATAGGCACAGGGTTGGCGCCAATCGCGCGGAAACTGGCGATGAACAACTCACTCGGCTGAACTCGGAGCTTCACTCCGCTGAAGTCTTCAGGCGTGCGAATCGGGCCCTCGTTGCTGATGGTGTGCCGGAAGCCCGCCTCAGGAAACCCGAGCCCCACTATGCCCTTGGCATCGAGCAGGGATAACAATTTTTGACCCACCTCGCCATCAAGAACCTTGTGGGCTTGTTGATTATTGGCATAGAGAAATGGAAGATCGTTGAGTTGGAATGCCGGTTCCAGGGTGCCTACCTGGGTTCCGGTGATAACGCCGGCGCCCATGGTTCCGAATTGCATAGCCTGCAACATGGCCGTGTCATCACCTAACTGATGGTTCGGGAAAAACTGAACGTCAAACTCACCGGGTTCCGCAGACTCGAGTTCTTCAGCGAAGTAATGGGCAGCGATGGCATACGGATCCACTTTACTGTCCGCGGTCGTCCAGCCGAGTTTGATCGTGGTTTGGGCATGACTGACTGCCGCTGATCCCAGCAAGACCGCAGCCACGACGCCGCCCAAAGCAGATGTCAGAGTTTTACGATTGAAATTTGTCATTGTTTTTCTCCGGTGCAAAGAAAACTGAAAATCAAGGTAACATTTGTGGTTTTGTACCCTTTCCCAAAAGCCATATCTTATAACTTTATAATGTTTATTGTTCTCCGATTTCAATCGGCGATAAAAATATAGGCCAAACAAAATATAAGTGCAAACTTAATATAATTCAGAACCAAATGAACATCATTCAACTTGACCATTTTCAGTTTCGTGCAGCTCTAAATGCACGAAATTCACACAACAATAGTACTTTAAATTTAAATCGACTCAGGATATATTATCCATCAACGTTTATATTGTTACTACCGGGTCGTCACTGCTAAACGCCTGAAGGGATACTGACATGCCTGAAGATATTTCATGCAAAACCGAGCATTTAAACGATGAGTTTCGGTGGCCCAAGGATAAGCGGCTGGCGGTCATTTTCAATGTTGCTTATGAAATGTGGACCTCGGACAACTGTTCGAGTGTAAACCCGATGGGCAATGTTCTTTCCGGAAACATCATCGACCCTAATGCAGACAGTTACGGTAGATATAATGTCAATCGCGGTTGCGAACGTCTGTTTAGTATCGCGGAAAAATACGGAGTTGTAACGAGTATATTTACGTCGGGATTGGTTGCTGAAAATCATGCAAACAAATTAAAATCATTATCAGATTTCGGGCATGAAATAATTGGTCATAGTTATGGGCAGGACATGCTCTTTCCCTATTTAAGTAACCAGCAAATAGAAGACAACATTTCAACGTCAACAAAATTGATAGAAACTGCAACAGGCCAACGCCCCCACGGATGGATCAGCCCACGCATAACCTCGGACCTGGACGTCCAAAGAAGACTTGCCCACCATGGTTATAAATGGCACGGCGACGCATTGGATGATGACTTACCCTATCTTCAAAAATTTTCCGACAGCGAAATAATGGCAATTCCGGTCACCATAGATTTCAATGACCTTCCTCATGCAATGCGGTTTGGAAGGACACCGGAACAATTTGTACAAATGTTTATGACCACGCTGGACAAGTTATTGGAGAGCAACCGAGAAACACTTATTCTCGACGTCATTGTCCATGGCCACTGTTATGGCAGACCTGCTGGAGCCTGGGCTTTTGAGGAAATCGTACAGCGCTGTTCGCAGGAAAATGAGCTGTGGCTGACGACGAGAGGAAAGATATTCAATTACGCTAGACCGTTTTTTAGCGGTTGAACCTGACCAAAGGCCAGGTTCCCGATCACCTAGCTGTCCCGCAACAGAAGCGCCGGATTCAGCCGCATAGCCCTCAATGTAGGCAGCAGACCACCCAGTAAAGCCAAAGCGCTTACAATGCCGGCAACCAGTGCGCCAACCCACCACAGATCTCCCGCTGGCAGTTTCAACGCCAGATCTGCCACCGGCAGCGCGATCAACGAACCCAGCCCGGTTGCGAACATCGTCGCCAGCAAGGTCAGCAACCCGGTTTCCAGCAGCATGGAATTCCGGATAGCCTGGTGCCTGGCACCGAGACAATGCAGCAGGTTGGCCTCGTAGAGTTGGCGCCTGCGACTGACACTGACGACGCTCGATAGTACCAACAGGCTTGCCAGAAGGCTGACGGAGGCAACTGCCGCAAGGCCGGCGGCAGCTTTGTTGAGCAGGTCCCCCGCCGTTTCCAGCCAATCAGCGGTGCGCAGTGTGATGACGTTCGGAATGTTGTTCGCCAGCCACTGCTGTGACTCCTTTGCGGCAGGGTCGCTCTGGTAGACCGCGCCGACGTACAGGCTGATTAATCCATCCAGGGCGCCTTGCTGGAGAACACCTTCAAACCAGAACCGGGTTTGCAGGCCCTTCTGGCGATAGATAGCCCGGATTTCGACGACAATCGGCTGGTCCTGGGCCGTGAACTCAATCCGGTCTCCCACCGTTAGCCCGAGTGCGTTGGCTTCGCGGTCTTCCATCGCCATGTAGGCGGGCTCCCCTGCCGGGGCCGGTGTGCTCCACCAGTTGCCTTTTACCAGCTCAAGACCTTCCGGATTTCCCGCCAGATAGGTGAGCTTGTATTCGTCCCCCATGGCTTCGCGCCGGGCTCTGGGGTCGTCAGCGAGTGCGTCTGCGATGGGCGTTTCGTTGATGGCGGCCATTCGGGCGCGAACCAGTGGCAGGAGTTCCGTTGTGCTGGACGAATCCAGCGATTCAAGGCCGGACTTGAGCGGTTCCATCTGGTCCGGGAACACTTCGTAAAGAATGAGCGCGGGGGATTCCGCCGGGATGGTGGTTTCCAGCGCTCGCAGGAGTGTGGTGACCATCAGGGTGCAGGCCACCACCAAGGTCAATGCGGTGCCGAGCGACAACAACGTTGCCCGCAGCGGCGAATCCGGCCGGTGGAGGTTGGCGAGCGCCAGTCGCCGGGCGAACTTTCGGTCGGCAAATCCACTGTTTTCAAGCGCTTTGGCGCCTCGCCGCAACCCTTTGATGATACCCTCCAGCAAGGCCCAGAGCACGAACACCGCCATCAGGAACAGGAAACCCAATTGCGGCGACGGCAACCAGAACAGCGTGGCGCTGATATAGATCGCCAGCAGCACATAGCTCGCGATCCGCCATGTGCGGGGTTCGTTACGGGCGGCCTGTACCTGCCCCCGGAACAGCCCGGCCGGTGACGCAGAAAGAGCCCGGGCCAGGGCCGGCAGCGCGAAGACATAGGCGGTGAGCACCGCAAACAGCCAGCTCAGTAGCAAGGGAATAAACCACAGCGATAACCAGCCCCCAGCCCCGTCTGGGCCGGACAACGCGTAGGCGTCGCCGGCCAGGGATATCGCCACGGCGGAAACCCCCAATCCGATTCCGCCACCGATCAGGCCAGCCAGGCTGCCCAGCAGTCCTATCTGCAACAGGTAGATGGCCACCAATGGTTTTCGGCGCAGGCCCAGTGTCTGCAGGGTCGCGATGGTGCCCAGTTTCTCATCCAGGTAGGCGTGGATGCTGTTGGCGACACCAAGTCCGCCAATGAAGAGCGTGGTGAAGGCGATCAGGATGAGCGCTGTGGCGATCTGGTCCAGCCGTTCGGCGATGCGTTCGCTGCGCTCGGCGAAGGTGGTGGTGTCCCAGTTTGGTTCCGGGAACGCCTGTTCAAAGTCCGCCAGCCACACGTCCAGGTTCTGCTCGGTCTTCACCCGATATTCGTAGTCCACCCTGCTGCCTGGCCGGATCAGTTCCGTCGCCTCGACTGCCTGTTCGGAAATCATGATCGGCAGGCCACGCCAGTTGGCATTCAGGCGACGGTCCGGCTGTTTCTGGATCAGGCCGCTGATGCGAAACGTCGCTGCGCCTATCTCAATCTGGTCCCCGATGGTCTGGCCCAGGCGTTCGGCCAGCAACGGATCGATCACGGCGCCCCATCGGCCATCCTTGCGTGCGGTTAGTTCGGCACGCGACTGGTCCGGCATTAGCTGCAGCTCACCATAGAGCGGATAGGCAGCATCCGGAATCAGGATCTCGGCGCGGAAGAAACCGTCGCCGCTTTCGCCGCTGACAATGGTGTCGAACTCCCGAACCAGCGAAAGAGTCCCGGTGCGTTCCACCCAATCGATCACGTCATCCGGCAACGGTTCGCTGGCATCCAACTCCACGTCACCACCCAACAGCATGCGAGTATCCGCCAACAGGCTCTGTTCGATCACCCGGTAGAGGCTGGCCGTAGCTGCCACCAGGGTAACGCCGAGGATAAGGCAGGCGAGAAAGACCTTAAGCGCGGAGATACGTGATCGCAGATCGGTGATCGCGAATTTGAACATCCACAGCGGCTTTGTCTGGGCGTTACGCTTCATAAAGGCGCCCACCATCCATCCGGACCCGGTGCTGGCAGCGCTCCGCAACACGTTCGTCGTGGGTCACCAGCACCAGGGTGGATTTGCTTTCCTTGTGGAGGTCGAACAGCAGCGAGAGCACTTTTTCGCCGGTGGCGTGGTCCAGGTTGCCGGTTGGTTCATCGCCCAGCAGCAGGCTTGGCTGATGAACCAGAGCCCTTGCAATGGCGACACGCTGCTGTTCGCCCCCGGAAAGCTGTCCTGGATAATGCTGCAGCCTGTGGGTAAGGCCTACCGCCTCAAGCATCGAAAGGGCCTGCTCGCGGGCATCCGCCTGCCCGGCGATTTCCAGCGGCAGACTAACGTTCCCAAGTGCAGTCAGGCCAGGTAACAAATGAAAGGACTGAAAGATAATGCCCAGGTGTTCGCTGCGCCAGTCGGCCAATGCGTTGGCATTCATGTCGCCCAGCCGCTGACTGCCCACCAGAATCTCTCCACTGGTCGGTCGCTGGAGGCCAGACAACAGCAAAAGCAGAGACGTTTTCCCGCTTCCGGAGGGGCCGGTTATTGCCAGTGTGTCGCCGGGCGGGATCTTGAGTGAAGCGTTGTTGAGCACCGCGACGGTGCCGGACTCGGTTGGGTAGGTAAGGTTAATGTCGCTTATCTGGACGCTGGTGGACACAAAGGCACCTTTTTCTTAATAACAGAATGTAGCTTGCACGGCGATTATGACTATAGCGGGCGGCCGCGCAGAAGCTGGAAAGTGATTGAGAGTACGAGCAGTTTTCCAGACTAGCGCACCGTACGAAACGGGTCAGACGCAGTTTTACACGACTTTTGCAAAGTTGGGTGAGCCTGTTCTCAGACAACGTGGTTACAGCACCAACGAGGTTGCAAGGAACAGCATCAGGCCCATACCGATAATGTCGGTAAAGGTCGTCAGAAAGATACTGCTGGCGGTAGCCGGGTCGGCACCAAAGCGTTTTAGCATCAATGGCACCGCCACCCCGAAAATACCGCTTCCCATGCAGGCGCCGACCATGGCAATGAAGATCACCAGGCCGAGCATGGCCGGGTTGGCGGAATCGGTGGACAAGGCGTAAGCAAACATGGCAATCCCGGCAATGACGCCTACGGCAGCGCCATTGAGTGCGCCCAGTAGAACTTCCTTTCGCAGCAATCGCCGGATCGGATAGTCATTGATCTGTCCCAGGGTGATGCCCCTCAGGGTAATGGCCAGTGCCTGGCAGCCAGTGTTGCCGCTCTGCCCCGCAAGAACCGGCAGGAAGGCGGCCAAGGCAACAATCTGGGCGATAGTGCTCTCGAACATGCCGACCACGAAGGCAGCAGCGAAGGCGGTAATCAAATTCACCTGCAGCCAGGGGTGGCGCATGCGGAAGGCCGCCAACACCGGCGTGTTGATCTGTTCTTCCTTCGCCACACCGTATTGGGAACCCGCCTGGGCACTGAGTTCCGATGCGATGCGTTCGTAGAGCTTCCAACCCCGCACCTCGCCTACTACATGCTGTTGCTCGTCCACCACCGGGTACATGCGGTAGTGTCGGTAGAGCACTTCACTGACCGCGTCTTTCACCGGCGTGCCTTCCTGGAACGCAAACGGCTCTCGCACCATGATGGCTGCCAGGGCCTCAGAGGGTTTGGCAAGGATCAGGTCCCGCATGCCTACCACGCCTACCAGGCAATCATTTTCAGTCACAAATATGTAGCTGATCTCGGAAACATCGGCGCTTTTAACCATGAAGGTCAGCGCCTCCGCCACGGTGTAGCTGTCCGGTAGCGTTGCTGTGACCGGTGTCATCAGTTCGCCGACGGTTTCTTCCATACCGGATAGCACGGCACGGGTAGCCGCTTCTTCCGGCGCAGACAACTCTCCCAGGTGTGAAGCGATGACCCGCGCCTGTTCCGCAGGCAATCGCGACAGGATGAACTGAATATCGTCTACGGGTGACTGAATCAGCTCTTCAGCGGCATCCAATGGATTGAGATCGCGCATACGCTCAATCCGTTCGATCAATTCCATATTCTGGGTCATTTTGCGCTCCGACATCAGTGCTTGTTATATGACTATAGCAACACTGAATGATCAGCACCGGTTGGCATGCCGCAGCCGGAGCGTTTTTATCACCCCTGTCTAGTGTGGAAGCCTCAACCGGTCAAGGCTCCGTATCATCGTCCGCACGATGTCTCGCCGCGCCCGACGCTGATCCCGTTGCACTTGCTCAAGATTGATGCCTCCCATCCCATCGCGATATCTGAGCGGTATGCTGCTCCGGTGTGACTCTTTTGCATTACGGTCTGCATGCTCGCGGAAAGCCAGCGGATTGCCACCGCGAAGGTAGGTCTTTTCTGCTGAGATCAACATGTTTCTATCCTCCCTGGCGCCGCACCTTGTGGCGGAGCGCACTGATTGTCGTATGAGTTCAGGTACATGCTAAACTTGTTCCATACTGCAAACTATTCCATAGAATCGAGAACAGACTTTGCAAAAACGAACAGCAAAACAACCCGACAAATCGCCCACTGCGTCTGCCAGAACACGGAGCAATCTGGCATGGAATGACTTTGAACTGGTGCTCGCCATTGCCACAGCGGGCTCGCTGTCTGGCGCGTCGCGGGCACTGGGCGTAAGCCACGCTACGGTGTTCCGGCGGCTGGGTGATGTTGAGCAGCGCCTTGGGGTGATTCTCTTTGAGAGGGGCCGCACAGGTTATCGGCCAACATTGGCAGGGGAAGAACTCGCAGACACTGCAAAGGTCATGGACGAGGCCGCCCTGGCCGCCGAACGCAACGTGGCCGGCCGTGACCTGGAGCCCAGTGGCGAGATATGGACCACCACCACGGACTCTCTGCTGATGGGCGTGCTGGCACCGTTGTTCACGCAATTCCGGCACAAATACCCTGGCATTGTGTTGGATGTCGCGGTGTCCAACCAGTTGTTCAATCTCACGCGCCGGGAAGCGGACGTGGCTATACGCCCCTCAAACCGCCCACCGGAGAACCTGATCGGCCGGCCACTGACCGCCATCGGCCAAGCCGTCTACGCACACAAAGACCTCGGCCTGACACCAGGCACCCCCGTTGAGGCGCTTGCCAGTGAGCCCTGGATTGGCGCCGGGCCAAGGCTTCAGGATTCATCCGTGGATCAGTGGATGGATAACCACGCGCTGAAGCAGGCCTGTGTTTATCGTGTGGATACGCTTGTCAGTATCCTCAGCGCCATTCGCTCGCGTATGGGGCTGGCCGTGATCCCCTGCTATCTCGCGGACGGTGACCCTGACATCGTCCAGCTCACAGACCCCATTCCCGAACTGGAATATGGCCTGTGGTTTCTGATGCATCCGGACTTGCGGGGCGTGGTGAGGATTCATGCGCTGATGGATTTTCTGACAGAGTCCGTCCGGGCCCAGAAAGAGCGCCTGGCCGGGCGTCGTTTGCGATAACCAGCTACGCTGATGTCATCCATGGGAAGAAGGCAAAAAGACAATGCAATGCGCTCTGATCTACGACTTCGACGGCACCCTCGCAAAAGGCAACTGCGCCGAACACGGCCTGATGCCGGCTTTGGGTTTGAACGAGCACTCCGACTTCTGGCCGGAAGTGAACCGCAAGAATCGTGAGCGGGATGGCGACACGGATATACCGGCGATGAAGATGGTGAAGGCACAGGGCGGATGCAGTCTTGCGGTAATTGACGGTGACAAATGGGGCCAAGGGAAAACCCAGGAGAAAATCGAAAAGCTCATTTCCGAAGAACGGGCCAATTATTTGGTTCAGGGTGATTACACATCCGGCAGCCAGTTGGATGTGACGGTTCGGGGAATCCTCAGGCTGTACAAGCGGAGGCATGGCCAACCATGACGCCAACCGCAGGCCACCCACTCGCCACTCAGACCATCGTACTGGCATCCGGTGAGCACCTTTATCACCAGGGTCAGTGGGACAACAGCGTTTACATCGTCGAGTCCGGACACCTTAAGCTTGAACACGTTGCTACCTCTGGTACCGCGAGTATTGCTGCCGTGCTCGGAGCCGGAGAAATATTCGGAGCCGGACTAGGGAGCGACGAAACCGCGACCCAGACCGTGTCTGCCAAAGGCGCTACCCGTGTTATTCGCTACACCGCTGAACGCTTCCAGGCTCGCATTGATGCTGAACCGGCGCTGGCAGGACAGGTGATCAGAATGCTTGCCCGGCGCCAGGAAATCACCGAGCGGCGCCTGTACGCCCTCATGACACTGGATGTGCGCGGGAGAATTGCAGTGACACTGCTTGACCTTGTAGGTCAGGCTGGCGGCCATTGCGCCCATGGTCACGAGGTGGATGTGCCACTGACCCAGCAAGAATTGGCCGAATTGATTGGCGCCAGCCGGCCAGTGGTCAGCGCTGAACTCAATGAATTGCGTCGCGAGGGGCTACTGGATTATACCCGTGGACACATCTGCGTGGTGGATCTCGCCAGGCTGTCGACGTTTGCCACTCATCGACTCGGTGAGTGTTAGCCATCTGACAGACGCATCGCCCAACAAGGCATAGCCTTCAGTTCTATTCATCAAACGGAGGCTATACCATGCAAATAAAGACTTCCCTTGCTGCCGCCATTGTTATCCTGGCACTAAGTTGGACAACAGGTGCGGCAGCGGAGCAGCAACAGAACACATCCGGTGACGCCACGGCGTCAGAAAATGAGTCGTTTTCGCCTTTTGTCGACGCCAAAGGCAACATTACCCGGCCACAATCATTCCGTGAGGATTGGGTACACATCGGCAGTTGGTTTGTTGGCAAGGACGACCAGGCCAGTGGGCCTGGGGTCCATGACGTTTATGCCGACCCGTCAGCGGTAAAGGCATTTCAGGCTGATGGCAAATGGCCCGATGGTGCAGTGCTGGTCAAGGAAATCAGGGGCATTGAAGAAGGCCCGAAAACCACTGGTCACGCCCAATCGGCGGGGGACATTGGGGTCTGGTTTGTGATGGTACGAGACCGTCAGAACCGCTTCCCCGACAATACCGCCTGGGGTGAAGGCTGGGGATGGGCGTTGTTCACACCGGACAGCCCCAACACCAGCACCACCGACAACTGGAAAGGCGAAGGCTTCAATAACTGCTTCGGCTGCCATGTGCCGGCCAAGGATACCGAGTGGGTGTTCATCGAAGGCTACCCGACCGTGAGGGACGCAGCGAAGTACGACACTCAATAGTTACCCAGTCCGCCATCGATACCGGGTTGTCGGTGGCGGCCAACCCTCCCCATAACGTCAGCAACGCACTGCGTTTGGTTGAATACCAACGCCCTCACCCTTATGATCGCGTTGAAAGCCGCCGACTGGATACTGAACGGAATATAATAGCGTGTTACCAGAATTGAAAACCGTCGGCCTCTTTTTAGTGACCGCCCTGGCCGAGATCGTCGGCTGCTACCTGCCCTATCTGTGGCTGCGGGAAGGCAAAACCATCTGGCTGCTGATTCCTGGCGCCCTGAGCCTGGCCGCGTTCGCCTGGCTGTTGTCACTGCACCCGACCGCCGCTGGCCGGGTGTACGCAGCCTATGGTGGTGTTTATATCTTTATGGCGATACTTTGGTTATGGGCCGTGGATGGCGTTCGGCCAACGGTCTGGGATCTGGTGGGCACGGCCGTGGCTTTAACAGGTATGGCCATCATTATGTTTGCGCCCAAGGGCACGTAAACTCACTGAGGATATGATGGCGCGCATGACCAACACCACCGTGAGTAAACCCATTTTCTGGCGTGATGCCCGACTGCCCCATGTGGAATTACGCAAGGTCAGCGACGGACGCCAAGTCTGTTATGCCCCTCACAGTCATACGCAATGGTCCATTGGCGCTATTACCGGCGGCGAAAGCACCTATCAGTATCGGGAGGATCTTTTCCATGTCCGCGCTGGTGATCTGGTACTGATGAACCCGGAGTGGGTTCATTCCTGCAACCCGATTGATAACCAGCCTTGGGCCTACCTGATGCTGTATTTGGATACCGGATGGCTGACGGATCTGCGGTTTCGGGCCGGGTTGCTGCCAACCCCACACTGGCAGGACATTGCCACTGCCACCCTGTCGGAGCCCATCTGGTATGAGCGCTACTGCCACATGGCAGAGTGTCTTCTGGATGCTCAGCGTGCCCTTCTCGACAAGCAGACCGAGGTGGTGGAGTTCCTGTCAGACCTGATGCATGAGTTGGCCCGGCAACCGGTGGTTCAGCAACCAAAGGCGCCGGATACCCTGACTGAGCTGGCACGCTATCTGGACAACCACATGGCAGAAGACATATCGCTGGATACGCTCTGTGAAATTTCCGGTTACAGCGCCGGCCACCTGATCCGGGCGTTCAGGCAATATTTCGGTCTTACGCCCCATGCCTATCTTCTCAACCGCCGCATCCAGCTAGGGCGCCTTGAGCTCGCCAACGGCACCCCAATCGCCGAGGCGGCACTGAACGCAGGCTTCGCCGACCAGCCTCACTTCCAGCGCACGTTCAAACGGCTGATGGCGGCAACGCCGAATCAGTACCGACAGCCCTCAACCGATCACCAGATACAGGCAACTGATCGCAAGCAATAAAGCCAGGGTCCGGTTGATGGCCATCAGCACCACAGGCCGCTGCACGTATCGCCGCAGGAATGCCCCCGCATACACCCAACATGCCAGGGACAACCAACAGATGGGCAGGTAGAGCGACGCAAACAGCAGGATCTGGTTCAGGTCGTTGGCGCTGGTATAGGCGCCGATGCCAGACGCCGAAGCCAGCCAGGCTTTGGGGTTCAGCCACTGCATGATTGCCCCGGTGCCGAAGCCCGGCGCCTTATCAACACCCGTTTCCGGTAACTGACCGCTGTCCATGGCCAGCTTTATACTCAGATAAAGCAGGAATGCGACACCGCCCCATCGCAACAACGTCTCCAGCATCGGCACCA
>Ga0189286_100195_pt1 | contig 27239 bp, 26 predicted proteins | sample UW69minimetaG_FD_130330 | JGI IMG/M metagenome (GOLD analysis project Ga0189286, IMG submission 130330) | Marine microbial communities from the Costa Rica Dome - UW69 mini metaG | ecosystem: Environmental > Aquatic > Marine > Oceanic > Photic zone | place: Costa Rica: the Eastern Pacific...
ATCGGCGAACACCGGACGAGGCATATTGGACCGGATTGGAAGAGCAAAAAGCAGCATGAAACCTAAACCTGATACACCTTAGAAAAGCTGCAAAACTGTCCGAAAAGGTGGGACCACTTCACACCTCAACCTGCCGTAACTTCGTGACAATTTCCTCGGGCTTGTGTCGCTTATTTCCCATCGTGAATCCTCCGTTTTCTAAACATAGCGGCGGACCACTTCAGTGGAGGAGGATCAGTCTCGCCAAGCGTCTGAAAAGACGACCAGTTTCAAATCCGTCTCGACTTGGGTGAAGGGCGGGTGGAAAGAGACGCGGGGCGTTCGGAGACCGATTTCGGTCAAATCGTTAGTCTCAGAAAGTCGGATGAATCAACTAAACCCCTTTGAACCAGAAAGAAAAAAGGCCCACGCGGGGGCCTCGTCTCGGGTTCGCAATTGGTTAATGGCGGAGAGACAGGGATTCGAACCCTGGAGACGGTTTCCCGCCTACACACTTTCCAGGCGTGCGCCTTCGACCACTCGGCCACCTCTCCGCATCAGAGCGTTGGTCAATTGACCGCCTCTCTGTGGAGCGGTGTTTAGCTTCAACTGTTGGGGGGATGCAAGAGGCAAATTGCGGTTATTTTTGCTTTTCCCAACAAAAAAGGGCCACGCATTCGCGCGGCCCTTATTTGCTTGCGTTTGAAGCGGTTTAGACCACTGCGACCGCTTTGGCTTGATCGCGGTCAGACAGCTCTTCTGCCACCAGGAACGCCAATTCCAGCGATTGGCTTGCATTCAGACGCGGGTCACAGGCTGTGTGATAGCGTGCAGAGAGGTCTTCCTCTGTCACTGCTCGTACACCGCCGGTGCACTCTGTCACATCCTGACCCGTCATCTCGAAATGCACGCCGCCTGGAATGGTGCCCTCGGCTTTGTGAACGCCAAAGAATTCACGCACTTCACGCAGTACACTGTCAAACGGACGGGTTTTGTAGCCGGTCGCAGACTTGATCGTGTTGCCGTGCATTGGGTCACAGGTCCAAAGCACATTGGCGCCCTCTTCCTGAACGGCTTTAATCAAGCGCGGCAAATGGTCACCAACACTGCCCGCACCAAAGCGAGCGATCAGTGTCAGGCGCCCCGCTTCGTTTTCAGGATTCAGCTTCTCCATCAACACTTTGAGGTCGTCGGTGGTGGTGGTCGGACCACATTTCAAACCAATCGGGTTCTGCACACCGCGCGCGAACTCAACATGCGCCCCATCTGGCTGGCGAGTACGGTCGCCGATCCAGATCATGTGGCCAGACCCGGCGAGCCATTTACCAGAGGTCGAATCCAAACGCGTTAGAGCTTCTTCATACTCCAGCAACAGCGACTCGTGGCTGGTGTAGAAGTCTACGGTCTGCAACGAGTGCAAACGATCAGAGGTCACGCCCGCCGCCTTCATGAAGTCCAGCGTATCGCTGATCCGGTTGGCCATATCGCGGTATTTGGTAGCCTTCTCACCCTCGGTGAACCCAAGTGTCCAGGAATGCACCTGATGCACATCTGCGTAACCACCTGTCGAAAACGCGCGCAGCAGGTTCAGCGTCGCGGCCGCTTGTGTATAGGCCTGCAGCATCTTGTTTGGATTGGGAATTCGGGATTCAGACGTGAAGTCCAGCTCGTTGATGATGTCACCACGATAGCTTGGCAATTCCACACCATCCACGGTTTCCGTTGGCGCAGAACGCGGCTTGGCAAACTGGCCGGCCATGCGACCGACTTTGACCACAGGCACCTTGGCGCCATAGGTCAGCACCATCGCCATTTGCAACATCACTTTGAATGTATCGCGAATGCCGTCTGCGCTGAACTGTTCAAAGCTCTCCGCACAGTCACCGCCCTGCAACAAAAAGGCCTCGCCGCGAGAAGCGGCACCAAGCTGAGCTTTCAGGCGACGCGCTTCGCCGGCAAAGACCAATGGCGGATAGCTGGCGAGCTTGGCTTCTACAGCCTTCAGCTCTGCGTGATCCGTATACTCAGGCATCTGAATCCGGGGCTTTGCGCGCCAGTCAGATTTTTGCCAGTCAGCCATTGTCTTTACTCCAATTAGACAGGTTAATGAGGCCTTATACAAAAGCTCTTGTCCCGGCGCCATAGATGAAATATCCGGCCTTGACGCGTTTGGTGAATGTTTCGTTTAATCGGTCAACTCGCTGCGTCACAAGATGCACACCCCCTCTTAGAAAAGGAAACGATGTCAATGACTTCGGCACTCGCTTCTGATCAAAACGACGCAAAAACGCGGCGCTTTGTTTTTGTGCTTTTGGATAAGTTCACGCTACTTTCGTTCGCGTCAGCGATTGACTGCTTACGACTGGCTAATCGTCACATGGGGCGTGATCACTATTCTTGGATATTGGTCGGCGAAGGCGGCGACACCGTAAGCTGTTCAACAAACACAACTTTCAAGTTGGATGATGACCTTGCCGAATTGCGCCGGGATGACACAATTGTGTTATGTGGCGGCACGGAGATACAGCAAGCCACCACCAAAAAACTGCTAAACTGGTTGCGCAGAGAGGCCCGCAAGGGCCCACCCGTGATCGGGCTGTGCACTGCATCTTTCTGCATGGCCAAAGCCGGGCTGCTGGATGGTAAACGCGCAACGATTCACTGGGAGAACCAGGACAGCTTCGCCGAAGAATTTGGCGAGGTAGAGCTTTCAAAATCCGTATTCACCATCGACACAAACCGCATGACGACCGCAGGTGGGACTTCTTCTATTGATTTGTTTTTGAAGCTAATCGCTCAAGATTTAGGCGAAGATGTCTCCAACTGGGTGGCGGATCAACAAATCTACAGCTCAATCCGCACAGATCAGGACACACAGCGCCTCTCTGTGCCCACCCGGATCGGTGTGCGTCATCCCAAATTGTCCATGGTTATCCAGATGATGGAAGCCAATATTGAAGAACCGATCAGCCCGTCTTTGCTTGCAAAAGAAGTAGTAATGTCGACTCGCCAATTGGAGCGCTTGTTTCGTCGCTATCTAAACCGTTCGCCTAAGCGATACTATATGGAGCTGCGCCTGCAAAAAGCGCGCAACCTCCTTATGCAAACCGATATGAGCGTGATCAATGTAGCGCTGGCATGCGGGTTCGCATCCCCCAGCCACTTTTCCAAATGCTACCGCGCGCATTATGAGACCACGCCCTATAGAGAACGTGGCAGCCAAAGTTCGCGCCTGTCCATCTAAGTCAAAAACGCGAAATAAATTTGGAAAACGTGGTGGTGTGCTCCACGTGAATGACCTGCTGCTGCGCGCCTTGGGTGTGCATCACGAGGTAAAGGTAAAGATAGTCGCCTTCCTCGGTCCAATAAGCCAACATCTCCTGTCGAAAGCCGCTTTTGAGAGTCTCCGACTGGACTGTTGCTGAACCGATAAAAGGATCAGGAAAGGCTTCTGCAAGGGCCGAATTATACTCGGCTTTCTCCGCGTCACTCAAAACAACATCCGGCTGGATCATGTCAATGGCCTCGCCAATCTCCTTGTTCATGACCATTTCATTGAACAAAGCCAACGCCTGATTGAATTGAGTACGCAAGTTGGTCTGCGCCTGCACCGTTGCGTTTGTCGCCAGTATGAGAGCGACGGAAAGAAGGCTATTTTTGATCATCGTTTATCCACAGAAGATTGAAACAAATAGATTTTTTTCACCTAGCCGCCGGGCGTCATTCGGTAAAGTATCCCTTTGTCCTCAGACAAAAACCAAATTGCGCCATTTGGTCCTTCGCGCACGTCCCGCACGCGCCGCGTACTGTCCCCGCGCAATTGCTCGACTTCTTTTGGTGAAGTCCCAGCCAGCCGGCTGATGTAGTCAAATTTCAAGCTCCCAACAAAGAAGTGGCCTTTCCATTGCGGCCACAGTTTGCCGGAGTAGATCATCAATCCCGATGGCGCGATAGAGGGGTCCCAGAAAAACTTCGGCTGTTTCATACCCGCTTTCGCTGTGCCTTCGCCTATTTTGAACCCGGAATAATGCCTGCCGTATGAAATCACCGGCCCTCCATAGTTGGCGCCCTTTTCGATCAGATTGAGCTCATCTCCGCCCTTCGCCCCATGCCCCACGGCCCAAAGGCGCCCGGACAGATCCAGCGCCAGCCCTTGCGGGTTGCGGTGCCCGTAGCTCCAGATTTCCTGTTGAGCACCGGAGGTTGCAACAAATGGATTACCCGCGAGCACTTCGCCCTCTTGCGTGATCCGGATGACGGACCCTTCATGCTGCGCAAGGTTTTGCGCTGCTGGTCGATCCCCTCGTTCCCCTACGGTCACAAATAGAGTTCCGTCTTTGGCCTGCACAATCCGGCTGCCAAAGTGGCGCCCACCTGAACTGCCCGGAGCCATTTCAAAGATTTGTCTTTGCTCGGAAAGCCTTTTTCCGTCTTCAGACAATCGCGCGCGCATCACCGATGTGCCGGACCCGTCTGTTTGCTTCTTGGCATAGGACAGAAAGATGGTCCGCGATTGCGCGAAATCCCGCGCCACAATGACGTCAAGTAAACCGCCCTGCCCCTGAACGTGAATCGCTGGAAGGCCTTTGACGGTACTTCGCTTTCCGCTAGCGGTAACATGCAGAAGCTTGCCGCGTTTCTCCGTGATCAGAAGCTCTCCGTTAGGTAGAAACGCAAACGCCCAGGGCCCCTTCAAGCTCTCAACAACTGGGGTGATGGTGACCGATCCAAGGGACGTCTGCAAATCTGCATACGCCATCGAAACCGGTAAAGAAGTGAATAGAAACAATATAGTATGTCGAAGGAAGGCGTGCATTTTGGGGCCTCATTGCATCAAAAAAGTCACTTACCTTACCCTCTCACATCTCGCTCTGAATTGATGTTTAAAAATCAGTCATCGACCTCTTTTCTTTTGAAATCACCCCGCATAGGCTCACCCTCGGAACGAGAAAAAAACCAATAGGGAGTTTCCAAATGAAAAAGCTGCTTTTGGCATCCGCCGCAGGCGCACTGCTGGCTGGCGCGGCATCCGCAGAAGAAATCAAGCTGGGTGTGATCCTCGGCTTTACCGGCCCAATTGAATCGCTGACCCCATCCATGGCGGACGGCGCTGAGCTGGCCATGAAAGAAGTCTCCGACAGCGGCAAGCTGCTCGGCGGTTCAACCGTGACCTCCGTGCGCGCTGACTCCACCTGTATCGACGCAGCAGCGGCATCCGCCGCAGCAGAGCGTCTGATCACAGCGGAAGGCGTTAAAGGCATCATGGGCGCGGACTGCTCCGGTGTGACCGGCGCGATCCTGAACAACGTGGCCGTGGCAAACGGCGTTGTGATGGTCTCCCCATCCGCAACTTCCCCAGGCCTGAGCCACGCAAACAACGAAGACAACGGCCTGTTCTTCCGCACCGCACCATCTGACGCCCGCCAAGGTGTTGTGATGACTGAAGTGCTGATGGAAGAAGGCATCAAAGAAGTTGCGGTGACCTACACCAACAACGACTACGGCAAAGGTCTGGCAGACAGCTTCCAGACGGCGTTTGAAGCGGCTGGTGGTTCGGTGACCATCAACGCAGCACACGAAGACGGCAAAGCTGACTACTCCGCAGAAGTTGGCGCGCTTGCAGCCGCAGGCGGTGAACGTCTGGTTGTGGCTGGGTACGTGGACCAGGGTGGCTCTGGCATCGTGCGCGCGGCCATCGACTCCGGTGCGTTTGACACCTTCCACTTCCCGGACGGCATGATCTCCGACAAGCTACAGGAAAACTTTGGCGATGAAATCGAAGGCTCCACCGGCCAGCACCCAGGCACCGACAGCCCTGGCGCGGCGAAATTCGGTGAGATTGTAGGCGACGCATTCGACGCGACCTCCCCATTCACCCCGGAATCCTATGACGCAGCCGCCCTGATGCTTCTTGCGATGCAGGCAGCAGGGTCTTCCGATCCGGCGGCTTACAAAGAAAAGATCATGGATGTTGCAAACGCTCCGGGTGAGCAGATCTTCCCAGGTGAGCTGGCCAAGGCGTTGGAAATCATCGCGGGTGGCGGTGACGTGGACTACGTTGGTGCAACCGCGGTTGAGTTGATCGGCGCAGGTGAGTCGGCCGGTAACTACCGTCAGATCGTGATCGACGGCGGCAAGATCGCAACCGCCAAGTACCGCTAATCATTTGATGATTTGAGACCCAAAACAGCCCGGCTTGTCCGGGCTGTTTTTCAATATATAAGGCGCGGCACGAACTGCGCATGGGGGAAATGCTATGATCGTCGTAGAAGACGTTCACAAACATTTTGGGGGGTTTCGCGCTGTAGACGGAGCGAACCTGAAGATCGAACCGGGGTCAATCACCGGACTTATCGGGCCTAATGGCGCCGGAAAAACCACTCTTTTCAATGTGATCGCCGGGGTTTTGCAACCAACGTCCGGACGGGTGACCATGGACGGTGAGGACATCACCGGCCTGCCGCCACATGAGCTCTTCCACAAAGGGCTGCTGCGGACGTTCCAGATCGCGCATGAATTCAGCTCGATGAGTTGTCGTGAGAACCTGATGATGGTGCCTGGCGGGCAATCTGGTGAGACGCTGTGGAACACCTGGTTCGGGCGCAAGCGGATTGCGGATGAGGAGCGCGCATTGCGGGCGAAAGCCGACGAAGTGCTTGAATTCCTTACGGTTGAGCATCTCGCCGATCACAAAGCCGGACAAATCTCAGGTGGTCAGAAGAAGCTTCTGGAGCTGGGACGCACCATGATGGTGGACGCCAAAATCGTTTTTCTGGACGAGGTTGGCGCCGGCGTGAACCGCACCCTTCTGAACACCATTGGTGATGCGATTCAACGGCTTAACAAAGAGCGTGGTTACACCTTTGTGGTGATTGAGCATGACATGGATTTCATTGGGCGCCTCTGTGATCCGGTGATCTGTATGGCCGAGGGCAAAGTGCTCGCAGAAGGCACTTTGGATGAGATCAAAGCCAACGAACAGGTGATCGAGGCCTACCTTGGTACCGGGCTCAAAAACAAGGAACAGCTGAACGCATAAGGGCCAAAAGGCACGTCGGTATTGCGTCTGTATCGCGACTGTATCGCGGAGATGCAAAAATCGATCCCAAAATGCGATTTTAGCGGGGAGTGAGTGATGACGGGAAACCCGTATCAGGACGATCGCGGCAACAAGGACGCCACGATAGCCAACCCCAAAGGCGGAAGCGAAATGACGCCCGCCGTGGGGACCGGCAAAGAAATGAACACAACAGATGCCTTTCTGGTCGGCGACAGCATGACCGGTGGTTATGGCAAAGATGGGCCGGACATTTTGCATGACTGCACCATCGCCGTGAACCCGGGCGAGATTGCCGTGATTGTTGGCCCCAATGGCGCTGGCAAATCTACTGGCATGAAAGCCGTGTTTGGCATGTTGAACCTGCGTCAGGGCTCGGTGCGGCTGGATGGCGAAGACATCACAGCATTGACGCCTCAGGCCCGCGTGGCCAAAGGCATGGGGTTTGTGCCGCAGGTGAACAACATCTTCACCTCCATGACCGTGGAAGAGAACCTCGAAATGGGGGCCTTTATCCGCACCGATGATTTCTCCGACACGATGGAACAGGTCTATGGCCTCTTCCCGATCCTGAAGGAAAAGCGCAACCAACCAGCCGGGGAACTTTCCGGTGGTCAACGCCAGCAGGTGGCCGTGGGCCGCGCGCTGATGACCCAGCCAAAGGTGTTGATGCTGGATGAGCCAACCGCAGGCGTGTCGCCGATTGTGATGGATGAGCTGTTTGACCGGATAATCGAGGTCAGCCGCACCGGCATTCCAATCTTGATGGTGGAGCAAAACGCTCGTCAGGCGCTGGAGATTGCCGACAAAGGCTATGTGCTGGTGCAAGGGCGCAATGCCTACACCGGCACCGGCAAAGACCTGCTCGCGGATGAAGAAGTCCGCAAATCGTTCTTGGGGGGCTGAGGCACATGGACTTTCTCAACGCCCTTGTGGCGCTTTCAAACTTTGTCATCATCCCCTCGATTGCCTATGGCAGTCAGCTGGCGCTTGGCGCGCTGGGGGTTACACTGATCTACGGCATCTTGCGGTTCTCCAATTTTGCCCATGGCGACACCATGGCCTTTGGCGCGATGCTTGCCGTATTGATCACATGGTTGTTGCAATCAATGGGCGTGAGTTTTGGCCCGCTGCCAACGGCTCTGCTGGCCCTGCCCTTTGCCATTCTGGGCACCATGGCCCTGGTGTTGATCACCGACCGCGTGGTCTATCGCTTCTATCGTGAGCAAAAGGCTAAGCCGGTGATCCTCGTGATCGTATCGATGGGCGTGATGTTCATCATGAACGGTCTGGTGCGCTTTATCATTGGGCCAAATGACCAGCGGTTTGCAGACGGCGAACGCTTCATCATCTCAGTACGTGAATTCAAAGCTTTGACCGGACTAAAAGAAGGGCTCGCGATCAAAACCACACAAGGCATCACCGTTGTGGTGGCCGTTGTCTGTGTCGCTCTGCTGTTCTGGTTTTTAAACCGCACCCGCACGGGCAAATCGATGCGGGCTTATTCGGACAACGAGGATTTGGCGCTGCTGTCGGGAATCAACCCGGAGCGCGTGGTGATGTACACGTGGCTAATAGTGGCCGCGCTGGCGACCACCGCCGGTGTACTTTACGGTCTGGATAAATCCTTCAAACCCTTTGTCTACTTCCAGCTGCTGTTGCCCATCTTTGCCTCGGCCATTGTCGGCGGTCTTGGTAGCCCGCTGGGTGCCATTGCCGGTGGGTTTGTGATTGCCTTCTCTGAGGTCACCATCACTTACGCCTGGAAAAAAGTTCTGAAATACATGCTGCCGGAAAGCCTGGAACCCTCCAGCCTCGTGCAGCTTTTGAGCACAGACTACAAATTTGCCGTCAGCTTCGTGATCCTGATTGTGGTCCTGCTGTTTAAGCCGACCGGCCTGTTCAAGGGGAAATCGGTATGAGCGAGACAACAAAAAATACCGCTCTTTTCGGTCTGGTCTTTGGCCTGATCATTCTGACCGGATTTATGCAAAGTTGGAATGTGGCGCTGTTCATTCTCAACATGGGACTGATCTCTGCGATCATGTCACTGGGCGTGAACCTGCAATGGGGTTTTGCCGGACTGTTTAACGTAGGTGTCATGGGCTTTGTGGCCCTTGGGGGGCTGGCTGTTGTTCTGACTTCAGCCGCTCCAGTTGAAGGCGCATGGAGCGCGGGTGGTTGGCGGATTGTGATCGCGCTCCTCGCCGGAGCGGGCACCATTGTCGGCACAGTGATGGTGCGGCAACGTATGGCGAAAGGCCGTGCGCGCAACATCGCAACCATTGTCATTCTGGTAGTTGGCTTTGTCCTCTACCGCGGAATCCTTGATCCTGGTGTCAACGCAGTTGAAGCCATAAATCCAGCGCTGCAAGGCAACCTGGGTGGCCTGAACCTGCCGGTGCTGCTGGCCTGGCCTATGGGTGGCCTGTTGGCCGCTGGCGTGGCCTGGTTGATTGGTAAGACAGCGCTTGGCCTGCGCTCGGACTATTTGGCGATTGCGACTCTGGGTATTGCCGAGATCATCATTGCGGTGATGAAAAACGAAGACTGGCTGGCACGTGGCGTGAAAAACATGGTTGGTTTGGAACGTCCTGTTCCTTACGAGATCGACCTGCAGAACTCGTCTGCGTTCATCAACCGGACCGAGGGGCTTGGCATGGATGTGGCCACCGCAAGTTCGCTGTTTGTGAAGCTCAACTACTCAGTCTTGTTTGCAATTGTCTTGGTGATCATTTTTGTCATGGCTCAATTGGCTCTTAAGAGCCCCTGGGGCCGGATGATGCGCGCCATTCGCGACAATGAAGTGGCGGCAGAGGCCATGGGCAAAGACGTGACCAACCGTCACCTGCAGATTTTTGTGCTTGGTTCCGCAGTGTGCGGCATTGCAGGTGCCATGATGACAACGCTGGATGGACAGTTGACACCAGGAACGTATCAACCACTGCGCTACACCTTCCTGATATGGGTCATGGTGATTGTGGGCGGCTCTGGCAACAACCTTGGCGCCGTGCTTGGCGGGTTCCTGATCTGGTTCCTCTGGGTGCAGGTGGAGCCGATGGGCCTGTGGTTGATGGAAGTGATCACCTCGGGTATGGCGGAGGACAGTGGCCTCAGGAAACACCTGATCGACAGCGCGGCGCATATGCGGCTGTTGACCATGGGGGTGATCCTACTGCTGGTACTCAGGTTCAGCCCACGCGGCTTGATCCCAGAGAAGTAAAGAAAAAGGCGCCCCATTGGGGCGCCTTTTGCCTTTAGCGAAGGTACACTTTGAAGAAGAGTGCGCCTTAGCGCCCTTTGAATAAGCCGCCCAGCACACCGCGCACGATGCGACGGCCAGTGGTACCGGAGAGTTCTTTCATCACCATTTTGGTCATGGCCTCACCAAAGGTGTCATCCGCTCGCACGCGCAGGGTTCTGGCAGAAGAGCGCCGCACGCGGGAACCGGAATAGCGCCGCGCGGCGGTGAACTCCCGCTCCATGGGCGCCATATCTTCTTCGCGGGCCTCCAATTGTTCGGCTTCTTGCGCCGCCGCTTTTGCGCGGGCGGTCAGGATTTCATAAGCCGAGCGGCGGTCCACCGGCGTGTCGTATTTGCCAGCCAGCGATGAACTGGCGAGGACTGCTTTGCGATCAGCCGGTGACAGCGGGCCAAGCTGTGAGGACGGCGGGCGGATCAGAGTGCGCTCTACAATGTCCGGCACGCCCTTCTTCATCAGCATTGAAGTGACGGCTTCCCCCACCCCTACTTCTCGAATGGCCTCTTCGGTCACAAAACGTGGGTTTGGACGGTAGGTTTCCGCGGCCAGACGCAGGGCTTTCTTGTCACGTGCCGTGAAGGCGCGCAGGGCGTGTTGGACGCGATTGCCCAATTGACCAAGGATGTCTTCGGGGATGTCATCGGGGTTCTGGGTGACAAAGTAGACGCCCACACCTTTGGAGCGGATCAGGCGGGCGACTTGTTCCACTTTGTCGACCAGCGCTTTGGGGGCGCCATCAAAAAGCAGATGAGCTTCGTCAAAGAAGAACACCAGTTTGGGTTTGTCCGGGTCACCGACTTCCGGCAGGCTTTCGAACAACTCTGAGAGGAGCCACAGCAGGAAGGTGGCATACAGCCGTGGCGAGCCCATAAGCTTGTCGGCTGCCAGAATGTTGATGTAGCCACGCCCGTCCGGTGCGGTGCGCATCAGATCGTCCAACTCGAGTGCTGGCTCGCCAAAAAGCTTGGTGGCACCTTCGTTTTCCAGCACCAGAAGTCGGCGTTGAATGGCGCCGATGGAGTTCACCGAGATGTTGCCATAGCGCAGCGCCAGCTCAGCCCGGTTCTCGCCCACCCAGACCAACAAGGCTTGTAGGTCCTTGAGGTCCAGAAGCGGCATGCCTTGTTCATCGGCCAAGCGGAAAGCAATGTTGAGGATGCCTTCTTGAGCCTCGCTGAGCTCCATCAAGCGGGCCAACAACAAAGGCCCCATTTCGGCAACTGTGGTGCGCACCGGATGGCCTTGATCGCCAAACAGATCCCAGAAAGTGACTGGAAATGCCTCATAGCTGTAGTTGTCAAAACCGATCTTTTCCGCGCGCGATGTGAAGGCGTCGTGGAGCTTGAAATCAGCGCGTCCGGCAGCGGCGAGACCAGACAGGTCCCCTTTTACATCCGACAGAAAGACCGGCACGCCCGCAGCGGCAAAACCTTCGGCGAGAATCTGAAGCGTCACGGTCTTACCGGTGCCAGTGGCCCCCGCAATCAGCCCGTGCCGGTTGGCATATTTTAACGTCAGACCCTGCTTTTCCGCATAGTCCGCGCCACCGCCGCCCAAAAAAATCTTACCTTCCATCAGTCGCTTACCCCTAAAGCCCCTTATTTTTAACGCCCAAAAACGTGTGTCACATGCATTGTTAACCTTTATATGGCAGTTTCGAAACTGTTCTGGAACAGCCCAAACGGGTTTGGAACGGAACTCCTCCCTGTTGAGACTGGCCGCACTTTATGTGCGGCCTTTTTTTTGAGCAAAATCAGCGCAGAAACTCTGTTTTTGCTGTTGACCGGAGCCCGATTTCTTCGTAGCGTTTCGGCAATCAATAAGTCGGCCAGTCCGACGGGGAGTGAAAAATTTGGAAAAGGGCCTTTTCTTAGGGCCCTTTTCTTTTTGGAGCGTGCCTCTCACTCCTGTCTTTGTGCTCCGAGCGGAACTCGCAAAATTGCCAGCCGGTATCAGCAAATTTCTGCTAGGATGCGATGGGTTTTAGTCAACCAATTCCTGACAAAGCCACTTGGTCATGATAAGCGGGCAAAAAGACATCCAAAGGACTAAGACAGACATGCGAACCTTCCCTATCTTTGCGACAGCCGTTTCCTTGGGTTTGATGGCTGGCCCTGCTCTAACACAGGGGGTTCCTTCCCTGGCAGACGGGTCCTTGGCCATGGGGGAAGCGGTGAGTGAAGCGGCGCAGCCTGTCTCGCCCGCGCAGCTGGAAGAGAATGTGTCCTCCGAGATCATTGGAGACTGGGACCTGCAATGTGCAACCACTGGCCCGGAGCCTCACCCGTGCCGCATGTATCAACTGATGCGCGACGACACCGGCAACCCGGTGTCCGAAGTCACGCTGTTCTCCTTGCCCGTTGCCGAAGGAGAAGCGATTGCCGGGGCAACCGTGATTGTGCCACTTGAAACCTTGTTGACCGCACAGCTGACCATGTCAGTGGACGGCAAAACCACGCGGCGGTATCCGTTTGCCTTCTGCAACCAACTGGGCTGCATCGCGCGAATAGGTCTGAGCGCAGAAGACATTGCCAACTTCAAAAGTGGCAACAAGGCTGTGCTGAGCATAGTGCCTGCGCTGGCACCAACCCAGTCGGTGAATGTGAACATGTCTCTAAAAGGCTTCACGAAAGCGTTTGAGAAAGCCGAAAACAACGGCCAGTAGTTTAACGTGAATTTCAGAAATTCGGCCGCCTCCGAGGGCGGCCTTTTTGTTTGAAACGTCAGACCCTGCGCAGGGCCAGAACCGCATTGAGGCCGCCGAAGGCAAAGGCATTGGACAAGGCCACATCAATGGTGGCCTTGCGTGCCTCATTCGGCACCACATCCAAAGCACATTCCGGATCGGCCTCTTCATAGCCAATCGTGGGCGCGATCACACCGTCTCGCAGGGCCATAATGCAGGCTAGAAGCTCGACGGCCCCAGTGCCGCCAATCAAGTGCCCGTGCATCGACTTTGTCGAGGAGATCATCAGCCGATCAGCATGGGGACCAAACACATCCGCCACCGCGCTGCATTCGGTTTTGTCGTTTGCCGCAGTGCCGGTGCCGTGGGCGTTGATGTAGCCCACCTCGTCACGGTTGACGCCTGCATCCTCTAGTGCACCGGCAATCGCGCGCGACGCGCCTTGGCGGGATGGCATCACAATGTCGGCCGCATCCGAGGTCATGGCAAAACCGATCACCTCTGCCAGAATGTCTGCGCCACGGGCTTTGGCATGGTCCATCTCTTCAAACACAAACACACCGGCGCCCTCGCCCTGCACCATCCCGTTGCGGGTGGCGGAGAACGGGCGACAGGCATCCTTGGACATCACTCGCAGGCCTTCCCAGGCCTTGACGCCGCCAAAGCACAGCATGGACTCTGTTCCACCGGTGATCATCACCGGCGCCATGCCGGAACGTACCATTTGAAAGGCCTGCGCCATCGCGTGATTGGAACTGGCACAGGCAGAGGCCACAGTGAAACTTGGGCCCTTGAGATTGAACTCCATGCTGATGTGGCTTGCAGCGGCATTGTTCATCAGTTTGGGCACCACAAAAGGATGCACGCGGTTTTTGCCATCCTCGTAAACTGTGCGGTAGTTCTCATCCAGCGTCTGCATACCACCGCCAGAATTGCCCATGACCACGCCGGATTTCGCTGACAGCGCTCCGGAAAATTCCAAACCCGATTGGTCCAGTGCTTCGCGGGCGGCGATCAACGCAAACTGAGTGAAGCGGTCATAGAGCGCCATTTGCTGACGGTTGAAGATTACATCGGAGGCAAAACCCCGGACCTGAGCGCCGATTTGAACTGCAAGCCGCTCCACATCACGCATCTCAAGCGGCCCAATACCACAATGCCCTTCGCGCATGGCCTCTAGGGTTTGAGACACGTTGTGACCCAGAGCGTTTATTGTGCCCGCGCCTGTGATAACGACCCGTTTCATAGTTCTTGCCCTATAAAATCAAAGAACTGCTGGCTACGCAGCCGGTGCCTCGGCGACCAGCTTTTCGATCCCTGCGATGATTGTCGCCACAGAGGAGATGTCAAATTCGCTGTTTTCCGGCTCATTGGCATTGAACGGGATAGAAATGTCGAATTCTTCCTCGATGGCAAAAATGCTCTCAACCAAACCAAGGCTGTCAATGCCCAGATCTTCCAAGGTGCTGTCCATGGTCACATCTGATGGTTCCAGCACGGCCTGCTCTGCCACAATTGCAATGACACGGTCTTTGACACTCATAGTCTCATCCTTTGATCGGCTTTGCCCGCAATTTAGCGCGAGGACTTACGTCTTTGAACCGAGTTTTGAAACGGTTTTTTGGAGATCGGCAAATTGCTTGGCCAAACGAGGCAGACGGCGCAGGGCTTTATACATTTCCAAATGGGTGTCCATCTTGACCGCGGGGTAGCCGAGAAGCACCTGACCGTTTGGCACTTTGCTGAGGATCTTGGTGGCGCCGCCGCCGATAACGTTGTCCCCAACGGTGGTGTTATCCGTCACGCCGACCTGGCCACCAAACACCACGTTGTTGCCAATGACCGTTGAGCCGGCAATGCCAACCTGCGCTGCAAACAAGCAATCGTTGCCTACCACCACGTTGTGGGCGATGTGCACGAGGTTGTCGATTTTGCAGCCGTTGCCAATGCGTGTATCACGGACGGTGCCATAGTCGATGCAGGTGTTGGCGCCGATTTCGACGTCGTCGCCAATGGTCACAGCGCCAAGCGAGTGAATACGCGCCCAGGCCTGTTCAGTGACATCGCCTTGATCGCCCAGCGAGGCGCGGGCTTTTTCCACACCGCTGGCCTCCGGGGTCACAAAAGACATGCCATCTGCCCCAATGCGCGCGCCTGGCTGGCACCAAAACCGGTCCCCAATGGTGACGCGCGCGCCAACGGAAACGTGGTCACGCAACATTCCATTGGCACCAATGCGGCTGTCTGCGCCGATGTGGCAAAACGGGCCGATAATTGTGCCGGCACCGATTTGCGCGCGAGGCCCGATCACGGCATAAGGCGCGATGGTCACGCCCTCCCCAATGATCGCGGAATCATCAATCAATGCGGAGGTGTGGATGCCGTCGGGAAAATGCTGGCCCGGATCCATCATGCGGGACAGACCAGACATGGCATAGCGGCCGCGCTTGGCGGTGATTGCCGCCTCCAGCCCCATGGCCTGCCAATCCGCACCGTCCCAAAGCAATGCAACCCGTGCCTGCCCCTGGGACAGGCCATCAGCAAATTTGGGATTGGTCAGAAGCGCGAGGTCGTCAGGGCCGGCCGAAGCCGGCTCTGAGACACGTTCTACGATTAAATCGGTGTTGCCATGCGCCTCCGCGTCAATTGCCGCAGCAATCTCTCGAACAGTAAACGCCATGCGCGGTCCTCCGAAATGACTTTGGAGGCGTTTTATCCCTGATGGGAGGTCAGCGCCACCCCTTCGTTGGCCAACGCATTCCAGATCTTGGCATCCCGACCATAGACATCACGACGGTATTGCACCGGACCTTTTGCTTCGGTGTAGGCGGTGCGGTAGATGATGTGCACTGGGATCGCAACATCAAGGTCCACCCGAGTTTCGCGACCTGTTTTCAAAGTCTTCTGAAAAAACTCTTTTGGTTGACTTTCCTGAGGTCCCAACAATGTATAGGCAAAGTCAAACGGCTGATGCAGGCGGATGCAGCCGTGGCTGTATGCGCGGGTTTCGCGCTGAAACAAAGCCTTTTGCGGCGTGTCGTGCAGGTAGATATTGTGCTTGTTCGGGAACATGAACTTTACGAGCCCCAACGCATTGCGATTGCCTGGCGCCTGCTTCATGTCAAACGGGAAGTTGCGTGTGGTGAACTGGGAAAAGTCTACAGAACCCCGATCCACCGTCTGACCACGGCCATTCACCAGACGCAGGTAGCTCACAGCGTTCGGGTTGCGCTTCAGCATCGGCAGATATTCTTTGGTGGCAATTGAGCGCGGCACGTTCCAGGTCGGATTGATCACCATGTGGGTCATGGTGTCTGAGAACTCCGGGCTGCGGCGATCAGATTGGTTTTTGCCTATCACGGAACGGGTGCGGAAGGTCATCTTGCCATCATCCATCACCTTAGCGGTGAAGTCAGTCAGGTTGACCAGGATCTCGCGCCCAACGTTTTCACGTGTCAGCCAGCGCTCACGTTCCATCGCCACCATGATCGACTTCAAACGCTCTTCCGCGGACAGGTTGATCTCAGTGATGGTGCCCTTACCTGCGACACCGTCACTCTCCAGACCATGGGCGATCTGAAACGCCTGAACGGCTTTTTCCATGTCGCGATCATATTGCGCGGTTGCCGAGCGTTGCATGAAGCCCATGCGCATCAAGCGGTCGCGCAGCGCAATCACGGAATTCCCTGAATTGCCTGGCTCAAGTTTGGCAACCGGCACGGTTGCACCCCAGCCGCCATTGGCGATCAGACGCTGCAAGCGCAGCTTTTCTTTCATCAGGCGGGTGTATTCTTGGGTTTGTGACGCCAAAGATTTAAGGAAAGCTTTGGGGTCTTCGGTGGCGGCAAAGCTGCGCATCAACTCGGTTCGGTCGCGGCGCTGAATTTCACGCACAATGCCATTGTCGACACGAGACGGCACCAGCATGCCGGAATTGATGTCACGGGCATATTTCAAATAGGCTTTGCTCAGTGCCACTTCGACCATGCCAAGATCGCGCACGCTGCGCGCACCAGCCAACTGAGCCACCAGTTGATCAGTGTTGTACCGTTCTGCGGGAAGCGCGTGATCTTCAACACGCCCCAGGGCCGCAATCAGCGCCTTGCGGCGGGCCACAAAGGAATCACCTTCGCCTGTCCACACTGGTTCATAGGCTGATTCCCGATAAAACGCCGCCACATCCGCGTCTCTGGCGGCGGCTTCCGCCACGGCCTGCTTAAAAGCCGGAAAAGCTTGCGCGCCATTTGTAAGCACCAAAACCGCAAAAATCGCAGCGAGAAAAGAGCCGATAATTCCGCGCGTTAGCATCCTGTGAACCATGTTACATTCCCAAAGTCATAAAGCTGTCCTGTAGGGTGCTTGACTATAGTCTCACCTGTCCAATCACAAGTTTGCAAACTGAATAAACCTTTATTCAACTGTTGCCGTGTTACCCAGTTTGTGTCGGGGCTAGATGAAGGCCAATTCTTCATCAATTAAGCAAAGTTTCGCCGAAATTCGGCACTACGCTTGGTCAAGGCAGAAAAGAACTCTTGGTTGAAGATTCCCTATGTGTCATAAAATCCGCACATCTGAGGGGACCAAGATGAAATCACGGCCGCGTAACATCGCGGTGGCAGGTAAGCGACGGGACAGGCGCTGAAACATGAATGAACCAAAAGACGGCTCTCTGAGCATGACACGGCGTGGCCTATTGGGCGCGTTTGCAGCAACCGCACTTGTGGCGGCCCCCACCTACTCTAAGGCAGCAGGCTTCCTGCGCGGTGGTGGCGATATTCGCCGATTGAAAATGTACTCCGGTCGGACCGGGGAGCGCATCGACACCATCTATTGGGTCGAAGGCAAGTACATCAAAGACGCGGTGAAAGAAATCAACGCATTTATGCGGGATTGGCGCACCAACGATGTGATCGGCATCGACACACGCACCATCGACATCATGGCCGCGGCGCACAACCTTATGGATGTGAATGAACCCTATATGTTACTGTCTGGTTACCGCAGCCCAAAAACCAACGCGATGCTGCGCTCCCGCTCTCGCGGTGTGGCTAAAAACTCCCTTCACATGAAGGGCCAAGCCGCAGACCTGCGCCTCGGTTCGCGCTCTGTGCATCAGATGGCCAAAGCCGCTGCGGCGTGCCGCGCCGGTGGTGTTGGCCGCTACTCGGGCTCCAACTTCGTGCATATGGACTGTGGTCCTGTGCGTACGTGGGGTCGGTAAACAGTTCCTAGGCTGGTGGCTGTCCCACCACCAGCTGACCAAGGTTTCCCAAGGCGCCGTTTTCGGCGCCTTTTGTTTTGTCAGGCCTTCGCCGGCTTGGCGTTTCGCGCCGTCAAACCTTCGCCCACAATCAGATCAAATTTGACCCGTACTGAGCTGAGTTCTTTGTAAAAATTCAGCAACAACCGCCAAGGACCGTTGATTTTCTCCAGCGCCGAGATAGAGGCAACCACCGTGCCAATGTCGGCGCGCCCCCCCATCATCAAGAAACCACCGATCATCAGGATACCAACAAGGCCGATGCCGCTGAGAATATTCATCATGAACTTCATCGATAACTTCAGACGGAAGATACCGCGCCGGGTTTCATAGATCTCGTCAAAGTCATCCAACACCGCCTGTTGTGCGGCTTTGACCTCCGCGAGATTCTCCTCTGACAGAGTTCCCGTTGCATGGCGCAGCACAATAGTACGCTCTTTCACGCGCCGGTTCACCCGCTCCTGCAACAGCAGAACGATCAGCGCCTGCGGCACCACAATAGCCACGAGGAACCCGCCCAAATAGGGCTGGGTGGCGGCAACAAATGAGACCACCGAAACCAATGTGCCCAACTGCACCACCGGATTGGCCAAAGCCTGCCCCACAAAACGCCCCACTTCCTCGGCTTCGGCGGAAATGATGGTGGCAATGGTGCCGGTAGACTGTTTCTGGATCGCCAGATCCTGCGAGGTGTCATGCCGCGCTTCATAAACGGCGCTGCGGATGCGCCGGATGGTAGCTTCGCCCAGAAGATTGCTGCGGTAGTTCAGAATGAACTTGAAGATGTTGGTCACCACAATGACCGCAAGATAGCCGCCGCACATCCAGATCAATGTGTTGACCTCCAGATCAGGGCCAAGGCTGTTGATGATGTCTTTTTGAAACTGGAGCGGCACGGCTGCCAAAGCGGCGACAACAAGGGAGAGCGCCACCAGAAGGATTTGCACCTTGCCAGTGGCGCGCAGAATACGGGCGTAGAAGCGGATCATATTGTTTTCCCGAAGGGGACCTGAGACCATGCAATTTCGAAGAAAACTCAATCAGCTACATAGGGAATTGTCTAGCCTTCGTAGCGCCAGCCAGCGCGCCGGTCCGCCAGTTCACGCTCACCGGGCAGCAGCGTGCCCAGCTTGACCTGACCGGCCATGGATGCGGCAAGCGCTCGCTCGGGCGCGGTTTCAGGTTGCGCAGTGGGCGCCGCCGTTTCCGGCGCAACCTCAGGTGCTTGCGGCGCGGCGGGCGCCACATTATGCGCGGTCGCAGAGCTCCTGAGGGCATCGTCTTCCACGGGTTTCTTTCCGCCCAGTTGGACCACAACAAAAAAGGTCACGGCGGCAAGCGCTGCGGAGAGCAGCACGTTCCAGCCAAACCCCAAGATCGTAGCCAGCAAAACCGCAAAAGCAGCCAGCAACGCCACTGTCGAACTTTTCTTCTTTGTCTCTTGTACCATGTCTGTTCCTCCCCGAACTGGCTAAACTATAGGGCTCCCCTGCTCCACCACCTAGAAAAACATAGGCTTTGCCTATTGGCCTTTGGTCGCAAAACATTGGAGACACAGACTTCCAGCGATTAGATTGCCTGCATTTTATGCATTGCAAAGTCAATTTTCAGAGTCTCTCAACTTCTTCTCGCTAGGCGATATGGACCAACCAGTGGGAGCTGAAAATTGGATCAACTAGTAAAAGCCGCCTCTGCCGAAGACCTCTTTGCGCTGATCGACGCGGCACCCAATGACGTTCAAACCGGTCCGCTCGCAGGGCTGATGAAGGACGGCGATATTTCTGACCTGATGCTATCCGTGGCCGCTGGCGACTTTGACGCGGTGCGCGAAAACGCCAAAGTGGGCAGCGGCGTGAACTTTCAGGGCGCCTTTGGCACCAGCCCGCTTTTGTTCGCGGCCACCTTGAAAGAACCAACAATCTTCCGGTTTTTGATCGACAACGGCGCGCGAATTGACTTGAACCTGACCGCAGACGCCTCTGTTGTGACCTGGGCAGCACGTTATGGCTCGGTGGAGACCATGGCGGCGGTCATTGACGTGGCCCTCAAACGCGAAGAACGCTCCCACGCAATTTTCTATCAAGCGCTGGAGGGGGCCGCGCAGGCCCATGACACGGCGGCAAAGCTGGATCGCCTGGTCGGGTTTGGCTTCAACTTCATCCTGCAAAGCCCGCAGAAATGGGGCCCAATGCATGTGGCCGCGCGCCTTGGCACCGTGGATGTAATCCAAAAGCTGGTCGACTATGGCCTAAACGTTTCCGATTCTGGTGACAGCGGACGAACGCCACTGCATGTGGCGGTCGAGGCGTCTAACTTTGAGACACTCAAAGCGTTGATTTCGCGTGGTGCCGACCTGAACGCACCAGACAATCGCGGCGAAACTCCGGTGTTTTATGCCTCAAGCGATGACGGCGGGCGCATGTTCGACGCCTTGGTCGAGATGGGCGCTGATGCAACGGCACGACGCAAAGACGGTGGAACAATCCTACACAAGGCTGCAGCGGCAGGCGATGTACGCCTGTTTGAACGTCTGATTGACAAAGGCATTAACCTGGAAGATCAGGACTCCAAAGGCAACACCGCACTACACACGGCGTCTGCAGCCAGCCAGTTGGTGGCGATGCGCAAGCTACATGGGCTGGGCGCGGATTTAGAAGCCCTGAATGGACGTGGCGAGACGCCGATCTTCCTGACCATCAACGCAGACAATCCGGCAGCTTTCCGGGCGCTGGAAACCCTGGGTGCGGACTTGACCAAACACCGCAAATACGGCGCTAGCCTGTTGCATGATGCGGCACGGTGGGGACGTATGGAAGTGCTGCAAACCCTGCTGGAACACGGCGTAAACGTGGAAAGCAAAAACGAATTTAACGAAACGCCGCTGCATTTTGCTGCGAAGTTTGGCCACGTCGAGGTGATCAAAAAACTGCATGAGTTTGGCGCCAATCTCGAGGCTGAAAACAAGCAGGGCGAAACCCCGATCAACAGCTCGATGGAAGCTCTGGGCCGCGTGTCCTTTGCCACCCTGTCGCAGCTTGGCGCCAACACCAAGACACTCAACCGTTTTGGCGAAGGGCTGATTCACTCCTCCGCACGCTGTTCGGACTTCGAAATCTTTGAAAAAGTGATCGAAGAAGGTGTGGACGTAAACGCCACGTCAGAGATTGGCGAGGGCGCGTTCCACTACGCCGCGCGCTCGCCGTTGGCGCACAAGAAGTTCGAGGTGCTGACCCTCCTTGGCGCAGAAATCGAAGCCGAAGACGATCGCGGCCGCACCGCGATGCACTCCGCTGCAGAAGCCAAAAACATGCCAGGCATCAATGCGCTTTATGACATGGGCTTGAGCCCTGTGGCGCAGGACAAGCAAGGCGTGACGCCGCTGCATCTGGCCGCTGGCTCCAGCCGTTCCGAAGGCACTAAGGCGATCAAAACACTGGTTGGTATGGGCGCAGATCCCAACGCTGTGGACAGCAACGGGCGCACGCCTTTGCATGCAGCCGCCGAATCCGGCCACGCCAGCAACATTCGCGCATTAGTCAAGCTGGGCGCAAAAATCGACGTGGTGGATCCAAACAAGAACACCCCCTTGCACCTCGCGATCATTGCCGAAAAAAAAGACACCGCTGATGAGCTGTGCAAACAAGGTGCCAACATGGACGCGCGCAACGCAGATGAGCGTAATCCGCTGCACCTGGCGGGTCAGGCGCAGACCCGTCGTATGGCGCTGATCAATCTGTTGATTGACCGCGGGGCGGACATCAACTGGCGCACAGGTCTGGGTGAGACCGTGGCGCATATGATTGCCGAAGATGACGATCTGAAGCCGGTGGTTCTGATCCGTCATATGGAAGAGCTGGCGGACCTGGGTGTCGACTTCTACTTCCGCAACCGCAAAGGACTGGGCGCGCTGCAAATTGCGCAGGAGCATATCGAGAGCTTTGGCGAAGAGTGGGAACGCAAGAAGATTGCAGAAATCCGCAAAAAGCGGGGACGCGTCAGCAAGAAGTGATCCCTCAAGACCTAGAAAGGGCGGCCACTTAAGCCGCCCTTTTTGTGTTCCCTACCCCGGAAGCAAGAACAGCGTGATCGCCGGGAAAGCCACCAACAAGACGACCCGGACAATGTCCGATCCCACAAACCAGATCACCGCCCGATAGGTCTCGACCATAGGGGTACTGCGATCCATTGCATTGATGATGAAGAGGTTCATGCCCACTGGCGGCGTGATCAACCCAACCTCAACCACGATCAGCACTAGAATGCCAAACCAGATCGCAACATGTTCCGCGCTCATGCCAAAATCTAAGCCTAGGATCACCGGGAAGAAAATCGGCACGGTCAGGAGGATCATGCTGAGGCTGTCCATCAGGCAGCCAAACACCAAATAGAATGCTAGGATCAGGCACAGTACCATCCACGGCCCCAAACCAAGTCCAATCACCCAGTTGGATAGCTCCTGAGGCACCTGGCTCAGCGCGAGGAACCCGTTGTAGATACCTGCACCCAAAACAATAAAGAAAATCATCGCTGTGCTGGTTGCCGTCGAGATGATGCAGTCTTTCAGTATGGCCCACGTCAAATTGCCTTTGACCAAAGCAATCAGGCCCGTGCCTGCCGCCCCCACAGCCGCACCTTCAGTTGGGGTGAACCAGCCAAAGTAGATGCCGCCCACCACAGCACCAAACACCAGAAGAGCCGGCCAGACATCGAGAAGCGCGCGATAGCGCTCTGCCATTGGCACGGCTGGCCGCGTGCCTGCCGCGTCTGGATACAGGCGCACATAGATTGAGATGGTCAGCATGTAGCCCAAAGCGGCCAAGATGCCCGGGATGAAGGCAGCAAGGAAGAGCTTCGCGATGTTTTGTTCGGTGAGGATGGCATAGATCACCAGGATCACTGAGGGTGGGATCAAGATGCCCAAGGTGCCGCCCGCCGCCAAAGTTGCGGTTGAAAAGCCGCCCGAGTAGCCATAACGGCGCATCTCTGGCAGGGCCACGCGGCTCATGGTGGCTGCTGTTGCCAAAGACGAGCCACAGATCGCACCAAAACCCGCACAAGCGCCAACAGACGCCATGGCGACGCCGCCCTTCTTATGCCCCAACCAACTCTCCGCCGCCTTGAACAGCGCTTTGGACATGCCGGATTGGGTTGCGAACTGCCCCATCAGCAAGAACATCGGAATGATGGTCAGCGAGTAGCTAGAGAAAGTTGTGTAGGTCTCTGACTTAAGTCTGGCCAAAAACATGTTGGGATTGCCGGTGACCATGTAAAGCCCGCCCAATCCACAGAGCATCATCGCAAGCCCGATCGGAGCACGCAGAAAGATCATCACCAGCAGCACCGGAAACGACAGATAGCCCAGTTCCAAGTTCGTCATTTTGCCGTTTCTCCAATCGCGGTCATGGAGCCGCGCCCTGTCAGGGCCGACCATATGCGCATGGCCGCGCAGTATACTGATACCAATGAGGCGACACAGGCCGCTGCGAAGCTGGCGGCATATGCCCACCAGACTGGAAACTGCAGCAGGAAAGTGGTTTCGCCATAGGCGTATTTGCTTTGCAACCCGGCAAACAGGCGCCAAGTGATCAGCACGATCACCGCCGCCAGGACACATTCCCAAAAGGCAATCAGATAGCGGTTGGCGCGCTGCGGCAGGAAATTGGTGAAGACATCCACAGTGGCATGGGCACCGTGCAGCTGACAGATCGGCAGAAAGGCAAAGATGGCAAAGGCCACTCCGGCTTCCAGCAACTCAAAGTCCCCATTAACCGAGCCAACGCCCGACGTTTGCAGCCACGTAGCAAAGCCATTGGCAACACCTTCCAAAAACGCCGTATGCGCCAGGGTGCTGATGGAGCGCCCCAGAATACTCACACAAGTTAGTAGAATTAACGCGGTGAGCACCAAACCGCCAAGAATCGCTGTGCTCTGCGCAATGGCGCGGATCGCCCTGTGCATATTGCCTCTCCCCCTGCCCGTCAGACGTTGTAGGAACCAACGTCACTCCAGTTGGGAAATAGTGCTAGGGGGACGAAGCCGTGTTTGCCAGCAATTTCACAAAACGGCGCGAAGTTTTTGAGCTTTCATACCAATTTAGGAAACGGGGCATAACCGAAACGAACAGCAAAAGCGCAGAGCCGGGAAGGCCTGCGCTTTTGTTTTTAAAGGTAGTAGGCGTCACAACCCTTCGACGTTCACCCCCACGGTGATCGTGCCAATGAACTCGCCTTCATGCATGATAGGCGCACTCACTTGGCTCAGATAAGTCTGACTGGATTCGTCAAACTCAACATCACCAAAATGAATTTCACCGGTGTCGTGCGGCACCTGCTATTTGGCTTCATCCCCTTGAAAGTAGTCGGAGGTGCTATTGCTCTGACCAACGTTCAAGCCGCGCCCATCGACGACAAAAATCTCGGAGAAGAGTTGCGGAGACTGGTTTTTGTAACCCTTAAGCTGTTCAGATAACGCGTTGTGCCAAATGCCATCCATGAACTCGCGCCCCTCGGCACTGCCCGATTGCCAAAGCGCATCCAGTTCGGCGACCTGATCATCCGAGTAACTTGCTGTCTCTGCATTTTGCGCAATGATCGCTGCGACCACAGCCGGATCGGTAACCCAACCCGAAATGGTTGAGTCAACCAGACTTGTCAGCGTATCGCTGTAAGGGTTTCCTGCCGTTGCAGCGCTTGCCATCACGCAAATAGCAGCAGTCGCGCTCAGAAATCTGTTCATCATGTGTCCTGTCATCGGTGGCATCTGCCAGAGCGGCTAACGCTCAAACATCGGCTTCAATTTGTTTGCAGGTCAAAAAATTTGAGCTGAGAAAAATTACTGGAGTCTAAATTTGATTCTCGGGGAGTCTGAAGTGAATAGGAAAATCACACCAACGCAGGACAAACTCACATCAGGAATGAGCCCTTGAGCGTTGAATTCATGAGAAATTTCGAAACAAGTATTAAGTTCTTAAAATTTGAGGCAACCTATTGACGTCCACAATCAACAAGGGATGAAGCCTAGGCCGCAACCCGCTTAGGGTTTGCTGCGCTGCAAAATTGAGCAAAGTTCAACTACTATTTCTGCTAGCGAGGTGGTGCCCAAGGAGAGACTCGAACTCTCACGCCCGTGAAGGCGGGGGATTTTGAATTTTATCGACTTTACGGAAATTCAACAACTTAACGAAATTTACTCACACGGACAAACCATGAACAAAATGGCAATGTGTGAGTGAGCTTGAAACGTCATTTCGCACCGATTACCTCGACCTCATGAAAGCGTGCGATTGGCCATTCAAAACCGTGGAAATACACTGTGACCACTGCAACCAGTCCAGGTCATTTAACAAGGCAACCTTCGTAGAGCTGGTTGGCGCAGACACTGAATTGTCCACGGCCCGCCGCACAATCTCCTCGGAATGCCCCCTCCTCGGAATGCCCCGCATGGAAAGCCAACCCCGATCACATCTCCCTGATCTACAACAGCCCTGCCCGCGCCTCGCGGTTTGAGATGATCAGCTCCTGGACCTTCTTGCCGCCGGTCTTTGCGATCGTGTAGCTGAGCCGCACCTCATCGATGTGGAAACAATCAAACCACTCGCGGATCTCGGGCGTGTCGTTGATCGACATGACAAAGCCCGTTGATCTCGGAGAGCTGCGCCGCCATGCGCAAAGTCTTCCCGACAGAACATTTCCGTCATGCCCTACCGACTGAAGCGGAAGAGGAGCATTCCAAGAACCGCTACGGATAGAGGTAATCACCCAAGCCTTGTTCTCGCCCAGCGAAGCCATCAGTTGAATGGCCGTGCCGCCCCTTTCATTTTAGCCGAGTTGGCCAAAGTGTGCCGCATGTCCATGTACAAAGACAACAGACCTTCCGACATTTTAATCGTTTCATCACTTTCGATCCGCAGCACCCAATCCTCGATCTTTTGCTCAAGAAAAACAGGATTTTGGTTCACAGAATGAAGGTTTATCTTATCAAAAATAGGCACGAAACTCTCCGAACTGCCATTAAAATGGCACTAGTTTGACAAAAGCCCCCGATTAGTTTTGTTCCGTGAGTGATAGTGTCCCGCAATCCCGTCCGATTTGTCCCCACAAACGGGACGGGAGACTGCCTTGCGGTGTTCAACTGGCCTTCTTTAAAACTCTATCACAGTTTTGGCGACTCCGCTACCCCATAAGTTTAATGAGATTTCAACATCTAAGCGCTATAAGTGTTCGCACCCAATTGAGTACATGTTTTCCTGTATCCTGGCTCATCGGGTATCTAGAGGAACTGCAAGGCCTCGCCAAATCCTCTCAGGGCCAGGCTTTCGTGCCGCCGAGCCAAAGGGCAACGGACAACAATCTACCAAACTGTGGTCATTGTCGCCATTATAGTTTTCTGCTTAGCATGACACCACTCACGTGTGAGTCGGGCGACGATAAGGCGTTTCATGTCGGTGCAGCCCCTACCCCAAGCTCAGCTGCATGGTGGGCGGTGTTGGCGCACCGCCTGCCCCCCAAACCGGGCGTAACTTTAAACTAGAGGGGCGCTATCGCCCAACCCTTCACCATCCGCAGTGCCTCTCCCCATAACGGTTCTGGGCATCGATCGTTTCGGCGGTGTCGCGATCTCCTGTCACAACCGCCAAAGCGACCTCGCGCTCGAACCGGATAGGCTCGGCAATGTCGCAGAAATCTCCAGCGGGAGATTGAGAGCATGCGCTAACGACGAGTGAGGCGGTCAATAAGAGCGGTATCGTCTTGCGTCTCCACATCTCGATCTATCTCCTGTTTGCTTTGGATGGCATCAAGGCGGGCTTTGTTCCCCAGGGCTTCTGTTTTGCGCCTCTGATCGTTCTTCGCATCGATGCGAAGCCATGCAAGCAAGACGACCACAAACGCGCTGAGTGCGGCCCATACTGCCGCCTTGGAAGGTAGGAAGCGCAGCATCACCGCGCCCCTCCTGCCCACTTGCGAAGCCGCTCGCGCGCAATCCAGCCCAGCCCGA
>Ga0189286_100196_pt1 | contig 27099 bp, 24 predicted proteins | sample UW69minimetaG_FD_130330 | JGI IMG/M metagenome (GOLD analysis project Ga0189286, IMG submission 130330) | Marine microbial communities from the Costa Rica Dome - UW69 mini metaG | ecosystem: Environmental > Aquatic > Marine > Oceanic > Photic zone | place: Costa Rica: the Eastern Pacific...
GGTTTTTACTTATAGGTAGACGCTAACAGATTTACAAAGGTTTTCCTAAAAACGAACAAAGCGAAAAAACGGAAAGGTAAAACGAAAAAAATAATAAGCCCGTTAGAGGTCCTTCTCTAACAGCGCCTGTACATCACTTTCGGCCATCCCCTCCAGCATCGCCCCCCGAAATTGACGGTTGATAAACCGCTCGGTTTCATGCTGGATCAATGCCCGCTGTTCCGGCTTCTCGATGTAATCCATGGCCCGGAACAGGATGTAACGAATGGTCATGTGGGAAATCTCATGAATCGTCGCCGTCGGCACGGAACTGACCAGCTGGCGCTCGATAATGTCCTCTGCCATCTCCCGCGCGCTGGCGTCCAACTGCGCCTCAAGCGCCCCGCGCAACAAAGCCGACGGCCCGTGAAGCTCCCGAACCGCCACGGTGGTTGCCGCCGGATTGGCCAGAAAGTAATGGTAAACAAACGTCACCGTATCGTGGGACGCCTGCTCCGACGACTCCGCCATCCGCCGCAACTCCCGCACGCCAGATTTCATGTCCTCGGCAATGTACCCAAGCACCTGCAGACCGAACTCGTCGAGGTTCCTGAAGTGCCGGTAAAAGGTATTGGGATTCAGTCCGGCCTCACGGGCCAGTTCCCGGAGACCGAGAGATGTCAGGCTGCGGCTCTGGGTAATTAACCTGAGCGCCGCCTGAATCAGCTTCAGTTTTCCACCGGTAATCATGTTCATTGAGCATGCACCTAAAGTATGCGGACGAGTTGGGGGAGGGGATTCCCGAAACTGTGCGGAGCCATGGATGGCGGAGCTCAAGCCGCACATGGATGTCTTGAGGCGTGTTTCGGGAATCCCCTCCCCCAACTTGTCCTTCTCCAAAGTTTGGTATGAGGGACAGTTGCTTATCAAACGAGGCCAAGCGGTCAAATTCTGCAGATCAAAAGTATACAGCTGTCTACTTCGTTGGGTATACATGTGTCTACCGCCAATCATCATGGTGAAACAGACAACAACAGGCAAGGCCAGAAGGCCAGCGAACAACGAGGTGGAAAACATGAGTCAGACAGCAAAAATCGTCATCATCGGCACCGGGTTCTCCGGCCTGGGCATGGGCATCAAACTCAAAGAAGCCGGATACGACAACTTCGTCATCCTGGAAAAAAGCGATGACGTCGGCGGCACCTGGCACGAAAACCACTACCCCGGTTGCGCCTGCGACGTCCAATCCGCCCTCTACTCCTTCTCGTTCGAACAAAACCCCAATTGGACCCGCATGTTCGCCCAGCAGAAAGAAATCCAGGCATACCTGAGAAGCTGCGCCGAAAAATACGACCTGATGAAACACGTGCGCCTGAACACCCATGTGGCGGGTGCCCGCTTTGACGAGAAAACCCAAAGCTGGACCATCGAAACCTGCGACAGCCGCAAACTCTGGGCCTACAGGCAAAATGAGGGCCTGAACCCCGGCGACAAACTCAATCGCAAAGACAAAAGCCTGCCGGAATTCAACAACGTCAAGGCCGATGTTGTCGTCTCTGGTATGGGCGGCCTTAGCACACCGGCGTACCCCAGTATCAAGGGCATCGACACCTTCACCGGCAAAAGCTTCCACTCCCAGGACTGGGACCATGACTATGACTTCAAAGGTAAACGCGTTGCCGTGATCGGTACTGGCGCCTCGGCCATCCAGTTCGTCCCGGAAGTAGCGAAAGATGCGGCTCACCTCGACCTCTACCAGCGCACTCCGCCCTGGATCGTGCCCAAACCGGACCGGGAGATCCGCCCGCTGGAAAGGATGATGTTTCGCAAGTTCCCACAAACCCTGAACGCCTTCCGCCAGAGCATCTACTGGATGCTGGAAGCCCGGGTGTTGGGGTTTGTAGGCAATCCCCGAATCCTCAAGATCGGCGAATTGCAGGCACGCCGCCATATCCGCAACCAGATCAAGGACAAGGAGCTGCGTAAGAAGGTGACCCCGGATTTCCACTTCGGCTGCAAGCGGGTACTGATTTCAAACAACTATTACCCGGCCCTGGCCCAGGGCAACGTTGACGTGCTCACCGACGGCATCCGCGAGGTGCGCGGCAATGTCATCGTGGATAACAATGGCCATGAGAGAGAAGTGGACTGCATCATTTATGGCACCGGCTTCAAGGCCCAGGACCCGATACCTGCGGGCATGGTGCATGGTCGGGGCGGACAGGACCTGCTGGACGCCTGGAAAGGCGGTGCCGAAGCCTACAAGGGCAGCGCCATTGCGGGCTTCCCCAACTTCTTCATGCTCATGGGCCCCAATACCGGCCTCGGCCACAGCTCCATGGTGTACATGATCGAAAGCCAGATCCAGTACGTGCTCGATGCTCTCAAAAAAATGGACAAGCATGGCTGGAGGAGCGTCGAAGTGAGGGAAAACGCCCAGAGCCAGTACAATGCCTCCATTCATGCCAGGCTCGGCGACTCCGTGTGGCAGACCGGCTGCAAGAGCTGGTATGTCAACGAAAACGGCAAGAACACCACCCTGTGGCCGGGCTTCACCTGGCAATTCCGCCAGCAGACGAAACGGTTTGATGCGGCGCAGTATGTGTGTGAGCCAGAAGCTGAAGGCGCGGGTGAGGCAGTGCCAGCGCTTAACTGACCAGTGTGCCACCGTCCACTGCCAGGCATTGCCCGGTAATGTGCCGGCCCGCTTCCGAGGCCAATAGCACTGCAGCACCCTTAAGATCTTCTTCGCCACCAAAGCGTTTCAGCGGGATGCGCTCAAGCATTTTGTCGCCCTGTGCATCCAGCAAGCCCTGAGACATCTTCGACGGAAAGAAGCCCGGGCAGAGCGCGTTCACGTTGATGTTGTAGTGGCCCCATTCGGACGCCAGCGCGCGGGTGAAGTTGACCATGGCCCCTTTGCTGGTGTTGTAGGCGATGGTCTGCATGCCTTCCGGGTTGCCGGACAGCCCGGCGATGGAGGCAATGTTGATGACCTTGCCGGTCTTGCGCGGGATCATACAGCGCTTGCCCACAGTCTGGGTCAGGAAGAAGCTGGCGTTGACGTTCAGGTTCATCACTTTCATCCAGCCTTCCGGCGGATAGTCTTCCGCCGGGGCGCCCCAGGTGGCGCCGGCGTTGTTCACCAGAATGTCGATGTCACCGAGTTGTTGCACCACCTGATCGACCACCTTCGGAATACCTTCAAGGTTGCCCAGATCGGCGGCGATAGTGATGACTTCCACACCCTGACCTTCCAAGTGTTCCTTTGCCGCATCCAGCTCATGCTGCTTGCGCGCGCTGATGGCGATTTTCGCGCCCAGCTCGCCCAATGCCTCGGCCATCTGAAGCCCCAGGCCGCGAGAGCCGCCGGTGATGAAAGCCACTTTGCCGGTCAGGTCCAGCAGTTGTTTTACGTTCATGAGATGTTCCTTAATCGAATCCTGTGGTTCAGGCGCTGGCGGCCAGCAGGCCGTCGCTGACTTGGGCCAGATGATGGTCTGCATCGCCAAACAGCAAATTGATGGTGGTCAGCCGCTTGTGCAGGTGCGCGGCAAACATTTCGTCGGTCACGCCCATGCCGCCGTGTAGCTGCACGCCTTCCTGGGCCACGTAGCGGGCTCCCTGGCCGACCAGTGTCTTGGTCATGGACAGGGCGTTGCGGCGCTCGGCCTTTTCGTTCGAGTCGGCGGTACTGGCAGCCAGGATCGCCATGGACTTGGACTGTTCCGCCTGAATGAACATATCCGCCATGCGGTGCTGCAACACCTGGAATTTTCCGATGGGCACACCGAATTGTTTGCGGGTTTTGATGTAGTCAAGCGTGGCTTCGTTCATGGCTTCCATGGCCCCCACGGCTTCGGCACAGACTGCAGCGATTCCCAGATCGATGGTTTTCTCGATGTGCGGGAACGCCTGGTCCAGCTCGCCCAGCAGGTTGTCGGCGTTGACCGCGACGTTGGAGAAGCTGATGTCGGCGATGCGATAGCCGTCATGGGCGGCGTAGTCGTTTATTTTCACGCCTTTGGCACTGGCATCGACGACAAACAGGGATAGACCCCGCTCATCATTGGCGTTGCCGCTGGTGCGAGCGGAAACCACCAGCTGGTCCGCCTGGCCGCCATGGATCACGGCGGTTTTCTGGCCGCTGACCATGAAGTGGTCGCCGTCCTTGCGGGCGGTAGTCTGTACCTGGCCCAGGTTATAGCGGGCGCCGGGTTCGTAATGGGCAAAGGCCATTTTGCGCTCGCCGGAGGCGATCGCTGTCAGGTACTCGTCTTTCTGGGCATCGTTGCCCACATCACGAATGAGGCCGCCGGCTAGTACGACGGTGGCCAGATAGGGCTCAACCACAAGGCCGCGGCCAAAGTTTTCCATCACCACCATGGTGTCGACGGCGTTGCCGTCCAGCCCGCCAAAGGCTTCGGGGAAGGTGAACGCCAGCAGGCCCATATCCGCCAGGGCAGACCAGGTCTGCGGATCGGAGCCTTTGCCGGCGTCGATGAAGGTGCTGCGCTTTTCAAAGCTGTACTCGTTGGTCACGAAGCGGCGCAACGAGTCGTTCAGCATTTGCTGTTCGTCGGTAAGATCGAAATTCATAAGACCGCCTCCTTTAAAGACCAAGCACGAGCTGGGCGATGATGTTGCGCTGGATCTCGTTGGACCCGCCAAAGATCGACAACTTGCGCATGTTGAAGTAATCGCCGGCCGCCGGCGTGGCGTCAATGGAGCCTGCGCGGGGGCCGCTGTAGTCCAGTTCCAGTGCGTCCGGAATGTGCGCGATGGCGTCCTGTCCGGTGGCTTCCATCAACAACTCAAACAGCTTCTGGCCGATTTCGGTGCCACGGATTTTCAGAATCGACGCTTGCGGGCCAGGGCCGCGTTTGTCGGTCAGGACGCGCAACACGGTCAGTTCCAGTGCTCGCAGCTCGATGTCCAGCTGCGCCAGGCGATCGCGGAAGCGGGTGTTCTCAATCAGCGGACGCTGGCCGTCCTGTTCCTCGTTGGCCACGACTTTCAGGCGCTTCATCAACGCTTTCCACTGCCCGACGTTCGCCAGACCGGTGCGCTCGTGGCCGAGCAGGAACTTGGCGTAGGTCCAGCCCTGATTCTCTTCGCCGATCAGGTTTTCGGCGGGCACTTTCACGTTGTCGAAATAGACTTCGTTAATCTCGTGCTCGCCGTCCAGCATGATGATGGGCTTCACATCGATGCCCGGGTCATTCATGTCGATCAGCAGGAACGAGATGCCCTGCTGCGGCTTGCCGTCGTTGCTGGTGCGCACCAGGCAGAAGATCCAGTCGGCGTGCTGGCCGAGGGTGGTCCAGGTTTTCTGGCCGTTGACGATGTAGTGGTCGCCTTCGCGCTTGGCAGAACAACGCAGTGATGCCAGATCGGAGCCGGAACCGGGTTCGGAATACCCCTGGCACCACCAGTCCTCACCGCTGAGAATGCCTGGTAGAAAGCGCTTTTTCTGTTCGTCGTTGCCGAAGGTCATGATTACCGGCGCGACCATGCGCAGGCCGAAGTCGAGCTGGCGCGGAGCACCGGCGAGGGCGCACTCTTCTTCGAAGATGATCTGTTCAATCGGGCTCCAGCCGGTGCCGCCGAATTCTTCCGGCCAGGTGGAGGCGCCCCAGCCTTTCTCGTGCAGAATCTTCTGCCAGCGCTGGGTCATGTCTTTGCTGTGGCGCAGGCGTTTCTGGACGCGTTCGCGGATGTCGTCCGGGAGGTTGTCGTCCAGGAACTGGCGAACGTCGGCGCGGAAGGCCTCTTGTTCGGGGGTGTAATTCAGATCCATGTTGCACCTCTTTCTGTTGGCTGAGGTAAATGGTTTTGTCTGTTGGCGCTGTCTGAAACGTCTACCGCCGGGTCTAAAACTTCGTTGGAGGCGTCGAATGGGTATCCCCTTTCAAAACACGCTCCTTCGGCCCATCCCTGGGGCGCTTGGACTCCGCCATCCATGGCTCCGTACAGTTTTGAAAGGGGATACCCATCCGACGCTTCGAGTTTGTTCGTGCCTGTTCCCACAAATTGCTTTGGGCGGTCAGGTTAATTTTTGAATCGCAGCACCTGTCGGCCGCCGCACAAAACTATGGGCGGCTGTCGGGTAGGGGCATCCAAAACCGTGCGGAGCCATGGATGGCGGAGCTCGAGCGTCACATGGACGTGCCGAAGGAGCGAGTTTTGGATGCCCCTACCCGACAGGCGTTTCCCCCTTAGTCGAAGGCAAAAGAAGCTTTAGGCAACCTCAAACAACCCAGCGGCACCCATGCCAGTGCCCACGCACATGGTGACCACGACGTATTTGACGCCACGGCGTTTGCCTTCGATCAGCGCATGGCCGACCAGGCGTGAACCGGTGGTGCCGTACGGGTGACCGACCGCAATGGCGCCACCGTTGACGTTCAGGCGGTCCATCGGGATGCCGAGTTTGCGCTGGCAGTACAGAACCTGCACGGCGAAGGCTTCGTTGAGTTCCCACAGGCCGATGTCGTCCACGGTCAGGCCGGCACGCTTCAGTAGTTTGGGAACGGCGTACACAGGGCCGATGCCCATCTCGTCGGGTTCGCAGCCGGCCACCGCGAAACCACGGAAGATGCCGAGTGGCGTCGCGCCGCGCTGTTCGGCGATTTTGCTGTCCATCAGTACGCAGGCAGACGCGCCGTCGGAGAACTGACTGGCGTTGCCGGCGGTGACCACACCGCCTTCCATGGCCGAGCGGATCTTGCTGACGCCTTCCAGGTTGGTGCCCGGGCGGATGCCTTCGTCCTGGCTGATGGTCACTTCCTGGCTGCTGAGCTGGCCGGTGGCTTTGTCCGCCACACCCATGGTGGTGGTGATGGGCACGATTTCGTCGTCGAGCTTGCCGTCTTCGCGGGCCTGGGTGGCCAGGTTCTGGCTGCGTACGCCGTATTCGTCCATGTCTTCTTTCTTGATGTCATAACGCTTGGCGACGGTTTCAGCGGTGTCCAGCATGGACCAGTAGAGCTCAGGCTTGTGCTTCGCCAGCCAGGGTTCCATGAAGTAGTTCTGGTTCACGTTAGCCTGCACGGTGGAGATGGATTCCACGCCGCCGGCGACCATCACCGGCACCTTATCGACTGCGATATGGTGCGCTGCCATGGCGATGGCCTGCAGGCCAGATGAGCAGAAGCGGTTGATGGTGGCGCCGCCAACGGTGACCGGCAGACCAGCGCGGATGGCACCCATGCGGGCCACATCGTTGCCGGTGGAGCCTTCGGGCAGGGCGCAGCCCATCAGCACGTCTTCGATTTCGTTGGGGTCGACTTTGGAGCGTTCGACCGCGTGCTGGATGGCGTGGCCTGCAAGGGTCGCGCCGTGGGTCATGTTCAGGCCGCCGCGCCAGGATTTGGCCAGGGGCGTGCGGGCGGTGGATACGATGACAACATCATTGGACATAACAATTCTCCTTGGTTCGGAGCGCCGATCTGTCTAAAAAAGGGATTGGGCGCCCCGAGGGTATTGGTGGACCGGTTATTTGGCGTCGAAACCCTTGCCTTCTTCAGCGCGCTTGGCCAGCAGGGCCGCGGGCTCCCAGAATCCAGGCTGGGTGTGGCGGTCTTCGGTGAAGGCCTGCATGGCGCGAACCACGTTGGGCAGCCCGACTTCTTCGGCGTAGTGCATGGGGCCACCGCGGAATACCGGGAAGCCGTAACCGGTCAGGTAGACCATGTCGATGTCGGAGGCGCGCTGGGCGATGCCTTCGTCGAGAATCTGGGCGCCTTCGTTCACCAACGCGTACACGCAACGCTCGACAATTTCCTGGTTGCTGATCTTGCGCGGGGTGATGCCCAGCTCGGCGCGCACTTCATCCACTACCTTGTCCACTTCCGGGTCGTGCAGGGCGTTGCGGTTGCCCGGCTCGTAACGGTAGAAGCCAGCGCCGGTCTTCTGGCCGTAGCGGCCCATTTCACACAGGCGATCGGCGACGACCATCTTCACCATGTCCGGGTTCTCTTCGTACTGGCGCTTGCGGATGGCCCAGCCGATGTCGCCGCCGGCCAGGTCGGCCATGCGCAGCGGACCCATGGCAAAGCCGAATTTCTCGATGGCCTTGTCGATCTGCTGCACGCTGGCGCCTTCTTCCAGCATCAGCAGGGCTTCGCGCTGGTACTGGTTGATCATGCGGTTGCCGATAAAACCGTCGCAGACGCCAGAAACCACGGCGGTCTTCTTGATCGCCTTGGCCAGTTTCATGGCGGTGGCCAGCACGTCTTTGGCGGTTTTCTCGCCACGCACCACTTCCAGCAGCTTCATAATGTTGGCCGGGCTGAAGAAGTGCAGGCCGATGACGTCTTCCGGGCGCTTGGTGAAGCTGGCGATCTTGTCCAGGTCCAACGTCGAGGTGTTGGAGGCCAGAATGGCGCCTTGCTTGCACACTTCGTCCAGCTTCTCGAACACGGACTGTTTGACGCCCATTTCCTCGAACACCGCCTCGATCACCAGATCGACATTGCTCAGGTCGTCGTAGGTGAGCGACGGTGTGAGCAATTCCATTTTGGCCCGGGCGTCGTCTTCACTCATCCGGCCTTTCTTGACCCGGCCTTCATAGACTTTCTGGATGGCGGCGACACCCCGGTCCAGGCCTTCCTGCTTCATTTCCACCAGGGTGACCGGGATACCGGCGTTCAGGAAGTTGATGCTGATGCCCGTGCCCATGGTGCCACCACCGATCACGCCCACAGACTGGATATCGCGAACCGGGGTGTCTGACGGTACATCGGCGATCTTGCTGGTCAGGCGCTCGGAGAAAAACGCATGGCGCAGAGCGCGGGATTCCGGGGTCTGCATCAGGTTCACGAAGGCCTCACGTTCGACTTCCATGCCCTTGTCGAATGGCATGGTCACGGCCGCTTTCACGGCATCGACGCATTTCAGCGGCGCCGGGTAGTTCTTGGCCATGGCGCCGACGGTGTTGCTGGTGAACATGAAGAAGCCTTCGGGGTTCGGGTGTTTGGCTTTCAGATCCCGGACTTTTTTCAGCGGCAGACCTTCGCTGACCACCTTGGTGGCGTAGGCGATGGCGGCGTCCAGTAATTCGCCGTCGATAATCTCATCGAACAAAGCGCTGCCCTTGAATTGCTTGGCCGGGACCACGCTGCCTGAGACGATCATGTTCACCGCGTGCTCGGCACCGATGACGCGCGGCAGGCGTTGCGTGCCACCAGCGCCGGGCAGCAGGCCCAACTTCACTTCCGGGAGGGCGATCTGTGCGTCCGGCTTGGCGATGCGGTAGTGGCAGCCCAGTGCCAGTTCAAGACCGCCGCCCATGCAGGCGCCGCTGATGGCGGCGATGACTGGCTTGCGGCTGCTCTCTACATAGTTGACTACCGTGTTCAGGTTGGGTTCGGCAAAGGCTTTGGGAGAGCCGAACTCGCTGATGTCTGCGCCGCCGGAGAAGGCGCGGTCGGAGCCGATCAGTACAACGGCTTTCACTGCATTATCGGCTTCTGCCTGTTGGATACCGTTAACAATACCCCGGCGGAGGTCAAGGCCCAGGCCATTGACGGGCGGGTTGTCGAGTCGAATGACGGCGATGTTGCCGTTCACATCGAAATGGGCAGTACTCATGTGGCAGCTCCCTGATACTGGCATTGGATAGTAGGCGGTGTACGGAAGACCGGTTGAATTATCCATACACTGGTGTATTGTTTGTCCATACACTAATGTATGTTTTGGGTGGGGTCAACGCTTTCAAACATGACTCCGCCGTTGATGTAGAATTCACACCCAACAGCCAGTAGCAGGACCAGATGCCACCATGACGGATGCCAAACCTCAGAAACGCCGCAGCCGCAAGACGCCGGAAAAAGCGCAGTTGACCCGCGACGACTGGCTGGATGCGGCCGCTGGTGAGGTTGCAGCCGGTGGCTTCAGCAACCTCAGGGTGCTGACCCTGGCAAAAAAACTCGGTGTGACCCGTGGCAGCTTCTACTGGCACTTCAAGGACCATGAAGATCTGGTGGTTCGCTTCCTGAACCGCTGGCGGGACCGCCGCCTGCATGAGCTTCAGTACTGGAAACCCAAGGGCGGGGATGTCGAAACCGAATTGCGGCAGATTCTGGAGCTGCTGCTTACGGATGCCTCCCGCAACATTCGGCGCCTGCAGGTGGAACTGGCGGTGCGGGATTTTGCCCGGCGGAATGATTACGCGGCGGATCTGGTCACACAAGTGGACGAAGCAAGGATCAATCAGAACTGCGAGCTGTATGAACGGCTGAGCAGTGATCCCCAGCGCATTCGCGATCTGTCGCTGCTGATGTACGTAGCCACCATCGGCTCCCAGGTGGTGCTTACGGGGAAGAAGGGCGATGCTGAAACCATACGCCGGGTGGAAGACCTGATGGCGCGCGTGGCGCTGGGGCAGCGTGATGACGGCTAGATGGTTGTTTTTGCTGACATTGGGCGCCTTCGCCGGAAGCCTTAACGCCACCGGTGAAGGGTGTCTGGAAAACGCGAGAACTGATCTGGAGACACTGTACTGCAAGGTAGTCAGCGAAGGTCAGGGCGCGGGTTTGCCTACCTGGACGGATTTCAGGCGCAACGATCCGAAGGTTCAGGCGTTGCTCCTGCGCCGTCCGGCCGGGCGTTTGGGCCTGGTCGTGCCGGAAGTGACGGCATCATCGGCCAAACCGCCGCAGCCACAGTCAGCAAACGACCCCGACGATGCCAAGCAGGTAGATACTCGGCAATTCAGGGGAAAGCTGGCTCGTTGTCGTCTTGAGGGGCCGCGTATCAACTGCCCGCAGGGTCGTTATGACCTGATCTCGAATCTTCCCAACCGCAAGTTGGCAAACGGCGTTCTGGCGGCAGAGAACCATCTCGGGCTCAGCTCGTTCACGGATGACCGGAGCAATGAGGATGCGGTCCGCCGTTACCTGTCCGATGCCTATGATCGATATATTCTCAAGATGGTGGAGATTGGCCTGGGCGCCAATACCATGAGCTTCACGGCATTCCACAACGCCTTCCATACCATGGAAGACGGTGGTGTCGACTTTGCCCGGCGTATGGAACGGACCTTCACTCTGCTCAAACAGGATAAGAAGAATCTGGCGGTCAAGGCCCGTTACCACGACGAGCTTCCACAGGATTTGTCCCTGTGTGCGGTGATCAATGCTGACATCGTGGTGTGCGACAACGTTGGCACCAACTGGGTCTACGTCAGCCCGTCTAGGTAGTGGTTCAGGCGGAGTCCAGGAACTCGTTGAGATATCCGGCGACGGCTTCGGGTTGCTCTTCCTGGAGGAAATGGCCGGCCTCCACCTGTTCAATCTGAAGGTCTTCGAAGCATTCCCTGATGTGATTCAGGTATTCCGGAATAATCACTTTGTCCTTGTTGCCATAGATATACAGGGCAGGCATGGGCCAGCAGTGATCAGCTTTGGTGGCCCAGCGCTTGGCGTCCTCATGGAAGGTGCGGTAATAGTTGGAACTGCTGCGGGGAGTTCCCGGAATCCGGAAGGTACGCACGTATTCGTCGAATGCGTCCCGTGGAAACGGTTCACGGCTCCAGGTGCGCAGAAAATGCCCCAGCCAGGCCTCTTCGGCACCCGGAATCATTGCTTCAGGCAGGCTAGGCGTCTGCATGAAGTGTTGATACCAGTAGGCAGCACCACTGCCGGCACGGACCTTCTCGATCACTTCCTGATTGCCCTTGAGGTTGTTGATGATGGCGATGTTCATGATCACCAACCTTTGCACCCGGTCGGGAATGGCCAGTGCGACTTCCTGGGCGACGATGCCACCCCAGTCGTGGCCCACCAGTTGAAACTCTCCAATGCCAAGATGGTCCAACAGGCTGATTACGTCCTGAGCCAATTGCTGCTTGTGGTAATGCGAAACGTCCGGGGTGCGTTCACTATCGCCCAGGCCTCGCAAGTCTGGCGCAATGATGCGAAACCCTGCCTTCAGGTGCATCGCCACACGCTCCCAGCAGTAGGAACTTTCAGGCCAGCCGTGGATCATCACCAGCGCCTTGCCACCGGGTGCGCCGCCCTCTCGCCAGGCGAAGCGCCCCCGGGGTGTTTGCTGTTGTTTCGGCCTGGACAGTTGCATGACAGGGCTCCGTGATCGCGGGCGGGTTGTGTTTGCAAACCATAAACGGACCTGCCCAAAGGCGCAATCAGACGCTGTCCACCGGCCGGCCAAGATCCCGTAGAACCGTCTCAATCACCATCGGGCTCCACAACAGGCGATGGTGTCCCAGGCCCCGGGTGCGTAATACGTTGGCGTTGTCCCAGTTGTTGGAAACCCGCTCGCTTTCGTCGGGCGAGATCGACGTGTCGTCGTCATCGATCACGATCAGGCCGCGCTGAGTGAGTGATGACGATAGCGCTTCCAGGTTCAGTTTCTCCCAGACGGACTCGCCGAAACGCTCTTCCATCAGTCGCAGGTGCACCGACAGCACTTCTTGGCTCAATCCCAGTTGGCGCCCGAGGTTGTCCATGACACTGGCCAGGCTTGCGGGCGGGGCCAGCATCACCAGATAGCTGGCCTGAAGCCCGTCAGCAATGGTCCTGGCGACGGCAATGCTGCCCATGGAATGAGCGAGTATGCCGTGAACCCGCCCGACACTGGCGGCCACCCTGGCAACGACTTCGGCCATTTCGAACAGATCGGTGCTCTCGCCCTGGGCGCGGCCGTGGGCGGGGGCATCGAACAGCACCACGCGATAGCCGGCTTCCACCAGCGGGGTGACCCAGGCGCCGAACTGGATGCCGGCACCGGCCCAGCCGTGAACGCCCAGAATCACAGGTCCCTGGCCCCAGGAATACACCGGAATGGTGCGGCTGCCGTGCTGGAGTTGGGTATAGCTGTCGGCCTTGTCCAGCAGGTATTCGTAGCGGGACGGCATGGGCAGGCGTGAGGGCCTGAACGCCATGCGGTTAACCAGCCGGCCGGCTTTCTCAGGGGACATACGACCATAGAGTTGAAGTGCAAGGCGGATGGGCGAAAACCCCTTCGGGCCTTCAACCTTATGAGTTGTCGGCTGCTCGAAGATCACTGATTGAGTGTTCAGTTGTGAGGTCATGGTGAAAGTCCTTCTTCCAGTGGTAGTGGATGACAGGTTCAGGTTAGGACTTGCGGGTTGCCAGCAGGAGTGTCATATTTGACATATAAAGTGCTGAAAGGGCCATTTTCATGTTCAACGTTGCCATTGTTGCCTTTCCCAACTGCCATGCCTCCGGAGTGCACGGCATCATGGATTTCTTCACCGTTGCCAATTTCTGCGGCCGCGCACCGGCAGGCCACAGCGAACCGCTGTTCAACTGCCAGATGGTGACGGTGGACGACCAGCCGGTTCGTGGGTACAGCGGTGCGGTGGTGACGCCAACCTGTAAGCGTGGGGATTTCCAGCCGGACCTGATCGTGGTGGGTTCTTCGGTGGAAGCTGCCGTGGGCGCGGAACGCCTGGAGAAGACTCTCGCACCCTCAAGACCACTGTACGGATGGTTGCGGGAAGGGTTGGAGAGGGGCGCCGTGCTGGCGAGCGTCTGCACCGGCAGTTTCGTACTGGCGGAGGCGGGTTTGCTGGACGACCAGGTGGCCACCACCCACTGGCGGGCAGCGCCGTTGTTCCGTGCCCGCTATCCGCACCTGCGCCTGGAGGAAGACCAGTTGCTGGTGGATAACGGCCGCATCATCTGTGCCGGCGGTGCCACAGCGTTTGTGGATCTGTGCAGTTACCTGGTGGAGCGTTTCGCCTCACCGGCTGTTGCCCTGGCCTGCAGCAAGATGCTGGTGCTGGACGGTCGCCGGGCGGAGCAAACGCCCTATATGGCCTTCTACAGCCAGAAAGCCCACCAGGATGATGCTATCCGCAAGGCGCAGTCCTGGCTTGAACAGCACTACGCCGATGCGTTGACCATCGACGAAGTGGCCGCCGTGGCTGGCCTTGGCACCCGCACGTTCAAGCGCCGTTTCAAGGAAGCCACCGGGGAGACGCCCATCGGCTACCTGCAGCACCTGCGAATTGAGGCGGCCAAGCACCTGCTGGAATCCAGCCGCGAACAGACTGCGCGCATCATCTGGAGTGTGGGTTACGAGGACGCCAGTTCGTTCCGGAGGCTGTTTAAACGCACGGTAGGCTGTACCATGGAGCAATACCGCAAGCGTTTCAGCTATGTATCTCCAAAAGCGGCCTGATACCCCGACGATCCCCGACCGAAGACAGGACTCCCATGCCCGGCAAAAATTCCACCCGCCTCAACAAATACATCAGCGAGAGTGGCATGTGTTCCCGGCGGGAGGCTGACCGCTATATCGAGAACGGCAACGTTGCCATTAACGGCAAGGCCGCCCAGGTGGGCGATCAGGTGCTGCCCGGTGACAAGGTCACGGTGAACGGTCAGTTGATTGAGCCGCGAGACGAAGAGGACCTGATCTTTATCGCCCTCAATAAGCCCGTCGGTGTGGTCAGCACCACCGACCCGGCGGAACGCCGTAACATCGTTAACCATGTGGGTCACGGTGAGCGGATCTTCCCCATTGGCCGACTGGACAAGGACTCCCAGGGGTTGATTTTTCTGACCAGTAATGGCGATCTGGTGAACAAGATCTTACGTGCGGGGAACAATCACGAGAAAGAATACCTGGTCACCGTCAACAAGCCGGTGACCACAGAATTCGTGCAGGGTATGAGTGCCGGGGTACCGATACTGGGTACGGTCACCAAACGTTGCAAGGTCGAAAAGGTGTCCCGTTTCGTGTTCCGCATTACGTTGGTTCAGGGCCTGAACCGCCAGATCCGCCGCATGTGCGAGTTCTTTGATTACGAGGTAACAAAGCTCGAGCGTGTGCGCATCATGAACATCAGCCTCAAAGGACTGCCGGTCGGAGAGTGGCGGGATTTGGGGCCGAAGGAGCTGGCGGGGTTGTTCGACATGATCCGCGATTCGTCCTCGGAAGTGAGCCCCGATAACCGTAGCGAAACGAAAAAGCCGGCGGTCAAGCGGCCGAGCAAAAAGCCCGGGGCATCGCCATCGGGACCGCGTGGAAAGGGGGCAAAGACAGGGCAGCCCGGTAGGCCGGGAAAGCCCACTGGAAAACACGGCAAACCCTCGCGCCCGGGAAAACCCAGTAAGCCGGGAAAGCCCGGAAAGCCACGCAAGCCCAGACAAAGCAGCGTTAAGCGTTAGGATACGTTCACTTCCGTACGGCACGAAGGCGTCACTGTCGCTATGCTACACCGTTTTTACCCTTGGCCGGATATTCCGAATGTTTGAAGCGTTTGTCAGTACCTACATCAGCAGCACGATCCGTTTTCTGTTCCTGCTGGCACCGTTCTTCGTGGTGACCATGTTCCTGGCGCTCACCCGGGGCCTGCCTGCGGCTGAAAAGCGTTCGATTATCCGTCGTTCTACCGTATCAGCACTGATCCTGGGGCTGGTGCTTTTCTTTGCCGGGCCGCTGTTGTTCAGCGCAATCGGCATTACCCTGAACTCGTTCCGGATCGGTGCCGGCAGCCTGCTGTTCCTGACCGCCATCAGTCTGGTCACCAGCGGTACCCGCAACCACGCCACCGGGCTGCCCGATGAGGATCGGGACGACATTGCCGTGGTGCCGCTGGCCATCCCAGTGATAATTGGCCCGGCCACCATCGGTGCCATCCTGGTCTACGGCGCCGAGCTGAACACTGTGCCGGAAGTCGCCGGAGGCCTTTTCGGGCTGGTGTCGGGGCTGGCCATTCTGGCGGTATTGCTAAACTTGTCCGGTTATCTTGAAAAGGCTCTGGGTAAGACGGGCCTGAACATACTCTCCAAGATCAGCGGTCTGATACTGTCCGCCATGGCGGCGGAAATTGTACTGACGGGCATCGCTGGATTTATTGCCTCCATGTCGGCCACCTGATGTCTTTCGATACCGTAGCGCACAATCGCAGTCGCCAGCAATTTGACGGAGTGTCCTCCGTGTGGCTGTTCGGCTATGGCTCGCTGATTTACAAGGTGGACTTTCCGTTTCTTGAACGACGGCCGGCCACGATTGAGGACTGGGCCCGGCGTTTCTGGCAGGGCTCCCATGATCATCGTGGTACTCCGGAGGCTCCCGGGCGTGTGGTCACACTGGTCAGCCAGCCCGGTGCGACATGCAAGGGCATGGCCTATCGGGTATCACCGGACGTGTTTGAGCATCTGGATGTGCGTGAGAAGAACGGCTATCTGCGCTTCAGCACGACCATGACATTTGACGACGGCAATTACGCGGAAGGCCTTGTTTACATTGCCACCGAAGACAACGCCGCTTTTCTGGGGCCGGCCTCAACGCTCGACATTGCCAGCCAGATTGCGCGCTCCTCAGGCCCCAGTGGCCCCAACAGCGAGTATCTGCTGAAACTGGCGGACGCTTTGCGTGCACTGGGGGATCATGACCCCCACGTGTTCGAGCTGGAATCCCATCTGCTTTGATTCGGTGTTTGACGGTCAGCCGGCCACGGCGCCTGTAAAGACTGTTCGCGCCTGCGTAAAAGAAGTGCAAAGCCGCCGCCAATCGCCTGACTTTCCCCGGAAGTTCCGTACTCTGAAACTAGGGAGCAGCCACTGAGTATTCGTGGATGCTAATCCGGGATCTGAAAAGATCGGGAGAAGAGCGATGAAAGCATTTCTGATTACCAGTTGTCTTGTTGGCCTGATAATGGCTACCAGCCAGGCTGTGGCAGAGCCTGACCGGTGGGAGAACCACAGGGCAGGGTTCCACCAGAAAGTGGATCACGACAGGGGTATTCCCCACCACAAGAAGTTTCTGTCATCCCGGCACCGCGATGCGGATGCACACCACAGCCACCGGGATCGCAAGCATGGCGGGAAAAACAAGGCGCACAACCGATACAAACACGGTTGGCAGCATAAGCAATACCACCAGAAAAGGCATGGTTACCATGGTCCCAAACGCCATTGGAACAAACATCGTCACCATTACCGGGATGACCATGGCACCCGTTTCCGGTTCTATTACAACAACAGTGCCTATCCCATGGAACATCAGGTACTGCAGGGTGCTCAGCTACTGATTGACGTAACCCGTTGATTGTCGGGGTTGAAGCCTCTCGCCGGCGCCTGTGAACGGCGTCGGCTCTTCAGTCCAATCATGATCAGCGGCACGACGATCATGGTACTGCCAGCCAGGAACCAGAGATCCGGCACTTCGGAGAACCAGACCCAGCCAATGCCGACGGCCCAGATCAGACCAGTGTATTCGGCGCTGGTGACCTGGTTGGCATCCACCTGCTGGTAAGCCAGCAAGACGGTGATGTTGTAGCCCAGGATAAAGAGCGCTGAACCCAGGGCACTGATGAGTATGGAGCTGTCCCAGGCAGCGCCTTCCCATAGTGCCAGTGCGCCGGCGGCCGGGATGATCAGTGCGTAGTTGAGGAATAACTTGTGAACGGTGGACTGCTGCTTCGGCAGTTTACGCACCATTACGGCGTTGATGGCCAGTGCAAAGGCGGAGGCCAGTGCGGCGATGGCAGCCCAGTTGAATTCCACTGGCCGCAGGATGACGACAATGCCGCCAAATCCGCTGAAGACGGCAAAGACGCTGAGCGGGGTCAGCTTTTCCCGGAACAGGATGACGGACAGCACCATGACCAGGATGGGGGCGGCGTAGAATACGGCGTTGGCGGTGGCCAGTGGCAGGTTGCCGAGGGCAACGACCATGCACAGGATGCCTGCCAGGTGTATGTGGGCCCGCACGGCGTGGACCTTGATGCCGGAAAACAGGTGTTTCCGGTTGAGTTGGCCCGCCAGGGGCAGTAGCAGCAACAGGGTGATAACGCAGCGCAGGAAGGCAAACTGGAACACGGGGGCGCCGGGTTCCAGCAGCTTGATGAAGACGTCGCTGATCAATGCCATGGCGTTGCCGATCACCAGCAGAAGGATTGCACTGTTTACGGTTTTGCCTGACATAGAACTTACCTCCTACTTTCTTTCCTGCCGTTTGGGAGCATTCGCCGAGCGGGTTGGCCTGTCCAAAACACGCCTCAAAACGTCCCTGTTCGGCTCGGGCTACGCCATCCATGGCTCCGCACGGTTTTGGACAGGCCAACCCGCTCGGCTCCCTGAACTTGTGATGGTGAGTCTACTGGTGTATTAATATCCGATAAAATTATCTTTAATCACTTATCATTAGAAATTTAGATAATGAAGCTTCCACCTCTCAAAGCCCTCCCCGTCTTCGAAGCCGTTGCCCGGCTGAACAGTTTTTCGCTGGCGGCGGAGGAGCTGGCGGTCAGTCAGAGTGCGGTCAGTCATCAAATCAAGCAGTTGGAAACCTACCTCGGTGAGAAACTGTTCTGGCGCAGTGGCCGGACGCTGTCGCTGACGGACGAAGGCCGGCAGTATCTGGATGGTGTGGGATCGGCGTTGTTGCAGATTGAGCGGGTGAGTGAGCAGTTGCTCGGGCATGAGGAGTCGCGGTTGCGGTTGTCGGTGTTCAGTTCATTCGCGGTGCGCTGGCTGGTGCCGCGTTTGCCGGATTTGCAGCGTGAGTACCCGCAACTGGATCTGTCTCTGGAGATGAGCAGTGAGACCCCGGTGCTGTCCGACCGGGTGGCGGACTGTTTTATTACCATCAAGCCGTCATCGGCCGCGTTCAGTTATGAACTGCTTTATACCGAGCGGCTGTTTCCGGTGTGCAGCCAGGATTACTGGCAGAGAATCCGCAGGGAGTTGGGGCGGGATTCGGAGATTGAGGGGCGTGACGAGCCGGAGTTGTCGCCGGAGGAGGTGAGTCGTTTTCCACTGTTGTCGACCCACAGCATTTTCGACAAGGCTGCGGGTGACTGGGAGGCCTGGTACCGGGCAGTGGATCAGAAAATTCCCGGTACGGCTCGGATACAGCACTTCAGCCACATGTTGCTGGCTCTGGAGGCGGCCCGTTTTCATCAGGGCATCGCATTGACCAACGATTACATGTTGAGTACGCGGCAGGACTCCGGCGATTTTGTTCGTTTACCTTGTCACTCGGTGATGACCGGTGACAAGTTCTACTTCGCCTGGAAAACCAGCCGGCGGCGCGAGCGCGGGCTGCAGGTGTTGCGTCGCTGGCTGGTGGACGAGGCCATCCGGGGTGGCTTGCGGGGTGAATGAGCGGGCCGCGACGTTGGCCCGCCCTTCTATTCGTCTGTTTTCTTTTTTAGCAGCCGGTGCTGTATTTCACCGACAATACCACGGCGGAACACCATCACGCAGACGACAAACACAGTCCCCAGGATCACTTGTACCCAGGAGCCGAATGCCGACAGTTCGTGGCTCAGTGCGCCAACAGTAATCGCGCCCAGTACCGGCCCGAAGATGGTGCCAAGGCCGCCCACGAGGGTCATCAGTATGACTTCGCCCGAGGTTTGCCAGTGAGCGTTGGTCAGTGCGGCAAACTGGAATATCACGGCTTTTGTGGCACCAGCGGTTCCGGCGAGTGTGGCGGAAATGATAAACGCCAGTAGCTTGAAATGGTCGACGTCGTAACCGAGCGAAAGTGCTCTGGATTCGTTCTCCCGGATGGCCTGGAGGACTTCGCCAAAGGGCGAGTTGATGGTTCGGTGGATGATGGCGAAACCAATCAGGAACACCGCAAACACAAAGTAGTACATGGCGATTTCGTTGTTGAGGCTGATGAAGCCGAAAAGCTCGCCACGGGGAATGCCTTGCAGGCCGTTTTCGCCGCCGGTGAACGGCATCTGCAGCGCCAGGAAGTAAATGATCTGCGCCAGTGCCAGGGTCACCATGGCAAAGTAGATGCCCTGTCGGCGGATGGCGAGGAAGCCGAATATCGTGCCGAGGATCAGGGCAAACCCGGTGCCGGCAAGAATGCCGAAAATTGGTCCGAATCCCCATTCTTTGGTCACGTAACCGGTAATGTACGCCGCACCGCCGAAGAAGGCGGCGTGCCCGAACGACAGCAACCCGGCGTAGCCGAGCAACAGGTTGAAAGCGCAGGCGAAGAGCGCGAAGCACAGCAGGTCCATCACGAACACCGGGTAGGCATAGAAGGGCGCGCCAAGGCCGGCGACCAGCATGATGATAAACAGAACGCGGTTGATCATGGCCTTACTTCTCCTTACCAAATAAGCCAGCAGGACGGAACAACAGCACGAGTACCATCAGGAAGAAAATCACGGTGCTGGCTGCGGGCGGGTAAATCACTTTGGTAAGGCCTTCAATCAGGCCCAGTGCCAGCCCCGACAGGATGGCCCCCATAATGGAGCCCATGCCACCGATCACCACCACGGCAAACACGACGATGATCAGATCTGCGCCCATTAGCGGGCTGACCGAGTAGATCGGGGCCGCGAGTACGCCCGCCAGGCCGGCGAGACCGGCGCCGAAGGCAAAGGTGAGGGTAATCATCAGTGGCACATTCAGGCCAAACGCCTGGGTCAGGTCCGGGTTCTCGACACCGGCGCGCAGCCGTGAACCCAGTTTGGTGTGTTCGATGACATACCAGGTGGCAAAACAGACCACCAGGGAGAAAATGATGGCAAACAGCCGGTAGGTCGGGAAGTACATGAAGCCGAGGTTGACCACGCCGCTGAGGCTCTCCGGTTGCCCGGGATAGGGGGTGCCGGAGACGTTGAAGTAGTTGGCAAACAGGCCCTGCAGGATCAGCGTGATACCGAACGTCAGCAGCAGGCCATAGATATGGTCGAGGTCATAAAGACGCTTGAGCATGAAGCGTTCAATGGTCACGCCCAGAATGCCGACGATCAGGGGCGCCACCAGCAGCGACGCCCAGAATCCGATCTGAAGGCTGATTCCGAACCACTGCTCCAGCAGAGAGTAGCCAATGAGTGCGATGAAGGCACCCAGCATGTACATGGCACCGTGAGCAAAGTTGATGATATTCAGCAGCCCGAATATCACCGCAAGCCCGAGACTCAACATGGCGTAGAACACACCCACATTCAGCCCAAGCAGCGCCTGGGCCAGTATGACCTGCATCGACACGTTGGCTATCTCCCCTGAAGCAGTGGTTAATCGGTATGGTTAGTTAACCAGCGGACACTTGGAGTCTTCCAGCGAGATGTAGGCCTGGTCGGCCGGGATCTTCGAGACCACCCGCAGCAGGTCCCATTCCTCGCTGGCTTCGTCCGGCTTCTTCACTTCCACCAGATACATGTCGTGGAGCATGGAGCCGTTGGGCAGAATCTTGCCGCCTTTCACGAACATGTCGTTGAGGGTCATCTCGCCCAGCTTGGCTCGCACGGTATCGCTGTCATCAGAGCCGGTGGCCTTGACCGCTTCCAGGTAGTTGGTGACGGCCGAGTAAACGCCGGCATGAACCATGGTGGGCATGGCGTTGTGGCGTTCATAGAAACGGCGGGACCAGGCTTCGGTCTCGTCGTTCTGATTCCACACGAAGGCTGTGGTGAACTGCAGGCCCTGGGCGATATCCAGTCCCATGCTGTGGACGTCGGTGATGAACACCAGCATGCCGGCCAGTTTCTGTCCGCCCTGTACGATGCGGAACTGGTTGGCCTGTTTGATGGCGTTCACCGTGTCCTGGCCGGCATTGGCCAGGCCAATGACATCGGCCCCGGAAGACTGGGCTTGTAGCAGGTAGGAAGAGAAATCGTTGGTGGACAGTGGCGCATTGACGTTGCCAACCACCTCGCCACCGAGGCTTTCCACCACGGCGCCGGTGTTATCCCTCAGAGAGTGCCCGAAGGCGTAATCAGCGGTAATGAAGAACCAGCTTTCACCGCCGTTCTTGACCATTGCCGTTGCGGTACCAACAGGTAACGCGTGGGTGTCGTAGACGTAGTGAATGCCGTATGGCGTGCACTGTTCTTCTGTCAGTGCGGTGGTGCCTGCGCCGGTGTTCATGGTGATGATTTTCTTGTCGTTGGCCAGCCCCTGAACGGATAAGGCAACGGAGGAGTTGTCGAGCGCGGTGATCATGTCGACCTCGTCCGCATCGATCCATTCCCGGGCTGTGCTGGCGCCGATATCGGGCTTGTTCTGGTGATCCGCTGAAATGATCTCGATGGGCTTGCCCATCACCGAGCCGCCAAAATCCTCGACCGCCATCTTGGCGGCGGTGACCGCGCCTGGGCCTTCAAGGGCTTTGTAAACGCCGGACATGTCACTGAGCACGCCGATTTTTACCTTGCCCTCAGACAGCTCGGCGGCTGCGGTGAGTGGCATTGCCAGGGTTGCCGCTGCTACAGCGACTGCCAGACCTTGTTTCCAGTGCTTGAACATAGTGGGATTCCTTTTGTTATTAGATTCAGGGTCGGGCCCTTGCTGCGGCCCAGGCCCACAGGTTCAGACACTCAGGTGCCTGTTCAACTGCTCTTTTTTGGCTTCGAGATCGGCCGCCTCTATCTGCTCAACCACCCGTCCGTGTTCAATCACATAATGTCGGTCGGCCAGCGGAGCGGCAAAGCGGAAGTTCTGCTCAACCAGAATGATGGTGAATCCCCGGTCACGCAGCTTACGGATGACGTCATCCAGGGATTTGAGGATGACTGGCGCGAGCCCTTCGGTTATTTCGTCCAGTAACAGGAGATTGGCGCCAGTGCGAAGGATGCGGGCAATGGCCAGCATCTGCTGCTCGCCACCAGAGAGTTTGGAGCCCTGGCTTTTGCGACGCTCCTCGAGATTCGGGAACATTCTGTAAATCTCGTCCGCGGACATCCCGCCGTCGGCGACCACGGGGGGCAGCTCCAGGTTCTCGTCCACGTTGAGAGACGCATAGATCCCGCGTTCTTCGGGGCAGTAACCCAGCTTGCCAACGTGAGCAATGCGGTGGGTCGGCATGTTGATTACTTCGGTGCCGTGGATCTTGATTGAGCCGGTGCGTTTGCTAACCAGCCCCAGAATAGACTTGAGAGTGGTCGTGCGCCCAGACCCATTGCGGCCAAGCAGGGTAATCACCTCACCTTCCCGCAGAGTCAGATCGAGGCCATGGAGAATGTGGGATTCGCCGTACCAGGCGTGAAGGTTCTCGATTTTGAGCATTTCCGGGCGTTGATCAGGCTGCATCGGTGGTTCCCATGTAGGCTTCCATGACGGCGGGATTGGTCGATACGGTGTCGTAGTTGCCTTCAGCCAACACCTCCCCGCGGTTCAGAACGGTGATGGTGTCGGCCAGCGTGGAAACCACATTGAGGTTGTGCTCAACCATCACGATGGTTCTGCCATCCACCACTTTGCGAATCAGCTCGGTGACCGTGCCTACGTCCTCTGAGCTCATGCCCTGGGTGGGTTCATCAAGCAGCATGAGCCTGGGTTTGAGTGCAATGGTAGTGGCAATCTCCAGCGCCCGTTTCTGTCCGTAGGCGAGTTCCACCGCTTTGGTATCAGCAAAGGACCCCAGGCCAACCTGTTCCAGGGTGGCCTGTGCCTCTTCATTCAGTTGATCGAGAATTCGGACCGGCCGCCAGAAATGGTAGGAAATGCCTAGCTTGCGTTGCAGAGCGACTCGAACATTCTCGCGGGCAGAAAGATGGGGAAATACCGCCGAGATCTGAAAAGAGCGAATCAGTCCCTGCTGGGCAATACCTGCAGGTCGCGCGTTGGTAATGTCTTTGCCAGCGTAGATAATCTGCCCGGCGCTGGGCTTGAGAAATTTGGTCAACAGGTTGAAGAAGGTCGTTTTTCCGGCCCCGTTCGGGCCTATCAAAGCATGTATGGAGCCTGTCCTGACGTTGATGCTGACGTCACTGATGGCGGTAAAGCCTTTGAAATCCTTGGTCAGGTTCCTGGTTTCAAGGATGGTTGAGGATGGTTGTGTCTGCTCGCCTACAGCCTGCTCTTCCACGGAAAGACACCCCTTTCAATTCAGGTGAGCGGCGCTGGTGCCGCGTGTTTTTTTATTCGTTGTTGTGACAGTCGTTTTTTTTGAAAGGTCGCAAATACAGCTATTTGAACCGACATTCAGTAATAGTTGGCGAATGTGGATTCTGTCAAGAATGGAGAGGAGAACAGTGGGGGCGACACGCCCCGTTCAGGGCGTGTCTTTAGCGGTTATTCTTCGTCCCGTGGCGGGCGTTCGACCACTTTGCGCTTACCTTTGGCACACCGGGACAGGGCTTTCAGCCCGTCGGCTTCGAAGGCATCCACGCGGATGACGTCGTAGAGTGCTTCCAGTGCCTCCAGAAGTTTGTCGCATTCGTCTTTCTGAACAACGCCCTGCTCGCAGGCCCAGTCCACCAGTTCTTTACGCTGGTGCCCCATCAGCAGGTCGATACCGCCCAGCTCGTCTTCGTCACGATTGCGCAGGGCCTCATGCAGGCGATCGCGCATGTCCTTGGTTTCATTGGCCAGTCGGTACGCATTCAGTACACGACCCAAAGGATCATCCGGATCGGTATTGATATAGCTGCCGCGGCTGATGCGCTGGCGCAGCGGCGTATCGTTCACAATGCTGGCCGCCACCTCTGTGCCCAGGGTGTCGTCCGGGCCGTTCAGGCCGGTGGCGCCCAGAGGGAACACCAGCACCCGCAGCGGCCAACGCAACAGCGGCACCGGGAAGTTGATGATCAGCTCGCGCATGGATGTCTTGAGGTCGCGCAGGCTGGTCTGAAGGCACCATTCCACCAGCGGGCGCTGGTCTTCCGGATAGCCCTCCTCGTGCCATTGCTTGATCACCGCCGAGGCGTAATACAGATGTACGAGGCAGTCCGCCATCCGGCCGGACAGGCGCTGACGTGCCTTAAGGCCGCCACCAACCGTGAGCAGGGTAACGTCGGTCATCAGGGCAAACGCGGCCGAGAATCGGGCAAGCTGGCGATAGCTGGACTGGATTTTGCCTTGGCGGGGCACGGTTTCCAGCAAGCCCCCGCTCAGTGCCAGCAATAACGAGCGTAACGCGTTGCGGGTGGTATGAGCGATATGACGGTAAAAGTTGCCGTCGAACTTCTCGACCGCCGCCTTTTTATCGTCCATGTCCGCTGCTTCTATTTCTTCAACAATAAACGGGTGGCAACGGATGGCGCCCTGGCCGAACACCATCAGGCTGCGGGTCAGGATGTTTGCGCCTTCCACCGTGATGCCGATGGGCACCGCCTGGTACGCCCTGGCCAGGAAATTGCGGGGGCCGGTAATAACACCGCGGCCGGCAACCACGTCCATGGCATGGTTGATTACCGTGCGCATCAGGTCGGTATTGCGATACTTGAGAACCGCTGATGGCACAGAGGGGCGCACGCCCCGGTCCAGCATGCCGGAAGTCAGCAGCCGGGCGGCATCCATCATGTAGGTGTAGCCGGCGATGGGCTCCAACGCCTCCTGAACCCCTTCAAACTGGCTGATGGAGCGGCCGAACTGTTCCCGGGTCAGGGTATAGGAACCTGTCGCCATACTGGCCACTTTGCCAGCGCCAGTGCCCAATGCGGGCAGGGAGATGGAGCGGCCAATGGACAGGCATTCCAGTAGCATTTTCCAGCCTTTGCCGAGCATGTCCTGACCGCCAATCACCTGATCCATGGGGATAAAAACGTCATTACCCCAGGTCGGACCGTTCATGAACACGGTGTTCATTGGCAGGTGACGGGCGCCCGAGTGAACCCCTTCAAGGTCCTGTGGAACCATCACGCAGGTAACGCCGATGTCGTCAGAGTCGCCCAACAGTTTGTCCGGGTCATACACCTTGATGGCCAGGCCAATCAGCGTCGCCACCGGTGCCAGGGTTATGTAGCGTTTGTTCCAGGTAACTTTCAGGCCCAGAACTTCCTCGCCATTCCACTGACCCTTGCAGACGATGCCTTTGTCCGGGATGGCTCCGGCGTCGGAACCGGCGACCGGAGACGTCAGTGCAAAGCAGGGGATTTCCTCGCCGCCGGCCAGTCGCGGCAGGTAATGTTCCTTCTGGGTATCGGTGCCGTATTCCATCAGCAATTCGCCCGGGCCAAGCGAGTTGGGCACCATCACGGTCACGGCGGCGGATACGCTGCGGGTGGAAATCTTCATCACGATTTCGGAGTGAGCGGTGTGGGAAAAACCTTTGCCGCCCTGCTCCTTGGGAATTATCAACCCGAAGAAACCGTTCTCGCGAATGAATTTCCAGACCTTGTTGGGCAGATCGTAGTCTTCGTGGGTGATTTTCCAGTCATCCAGCATGCCGCAAAGCTTTTCGACGGGCCCGTCGAGGAACGCCTGTTCTTCACTGGAGAGGTGGGCCGGTTTGGCGTCGAGCAGTTTCGACCACTTGGGTTGCCCGGAGAAAAGCTCGCCATCCCAGTCTACAGTTCCCGAACGCAGTGCTTCGGCCTCGGTATCCGAGAGTTTCGGGAGCCGGCCACGCACCCAACTCAGTAGCGGAGCGCTGAGCTTCTCGCGCCGCAGGTCACCTGGCAGCACCAGCACCAGGCTGAGGGCAAGCAGTCCGCCACCAAACAGTATACTGAGGATGTGCCAGCCATCCTGAAACAGCCCGACGACCGTTGCAATCACAAGTACGGCGGCGGCAGTGGTGCCGCCGATGCCAAGGTAGATCAGTACCAGCGCACTGATCAGCAGAAGCAGAACACTCATGGGCGGATCTCCATATCGAGAAGAAATTCAACCTGAATCGTTCTTACCTTCGGCCAAAGCCAGAGAGGTTGCAAGCGCTTGCGTTAGTGATCTTGACGCATCGGCGAGGATTCCGACATTGATCGTTATCTGAAGCGGTTCATACATAGCCGGCTGTAAAGACCAGGCCCAGCACAATCGGCATCACCACAAGGCTTCCGAGGTTACTCATAAGCACCAGTGACGCTACTTTGTGAGGTTCCTGTTGATACTGCTCCGCCAGCATGTAGTTCAACACAGCAGAGGGCATGGCGGCGAAGACCCACAAAGCAGCTACCTGCAGGCCCGGTAGATCCAGAATCGCTATCATTGGCCAGGCAAGAATCAACCCGGATGCGGGCGCGGAAATAGCGCCCAGAACCCCGAGTTTCCAGTCGCTGAAATCCACGTCCAGCATGCGGACACCGAGAGTAAAGAGCATGAGCGGGATACACACTCCGCCTAGCATATTCAGGGTTTCCAGCAGCCATTGTGGCATGGGTACGCCACCGAAGTTGACGGTAAGGCCGGCGATGCTTGCCGCAATAACGGGTATGCGAAGCCGTCTGATGATCGACGTGTGCGGGTCCAGCATGTAGATGCCCAC
>Ga0189286_100197_pt1 | contig 26960 bp, 26 predicted proteins | sample UW69minimetaG_FD_130330 | JGI IMG/M metagenome (GOLD analysis project Ga0189286, IMG submission 130330) | Marine microbial communities from the Costa Rica Dome - UW69 mini metaG | ecosystem: Environmental > Aquatic > Marine > Oceanic > Photic zone | place: Costa Rica: the Eastern Pacific...
AATGCCTTGACCACAGGCAGGGCAACGTCCGCCTCCAACAGCGCCATGCGCACTTCACGCAGCGTTTCCTTTATATTGTCGTCGGTCAGCCGCGCCTGCCCAGATATCTTGCGCAGACTGCCGGAAAGTCGGTCCTGGAGGTTTTCAAACATGTTGCTCTTCCGTACCCGGATAAATTGGTTGCATGAAACACCGGAACCCGATCAGGCTCCTTGATTCCTGTTGCATAATCGCGACATTATAACCAGACTATCGCCCTGAAACGACCAGCCCGGTCAAATCGGTGTGGAACCCCGCCGATCTCGAGTCAGAAAGTGGTTATAAAAAGGACGTCATGGGAACGCTGATCCTCGCGGTCACTTCGTTATTGCTTTACAGCGTAGGTACCGCCCTGCAGGCACTCAGCTTCCGCGGACGGGTACACACCAGCATCGCCATCACCACCCTTATTGGCTTGTTGGCCCTGACAGCACATGGTCTGTTGATTGCCCAGACCATCCACCGTGAAGGCGGTTTCGATTTCGGTTTCTTCCAGAGTTCCGTCCTTATTTCCTGGCTGATTGCTTTTTTGCTGCTTGCCCTCAACCTTCGAAAACCGGTACAAAGCCTTTTCCTCGGTGTTTACCCGCTGGCCGCACTGACAATCATTATGGGCCTGATCACACACTCCCCTTCCCGACTGGTGCCGGAAGACAGCTACGGCATGCTCTCCCATATCGCATTGTCGGTGACAGCCTACAGCCTGTTTACGCTGGCCGCCATTCAGGCGGTACTGCTCTACCTGCAGAATCGCCAGCTCAAACAGAACTATAACAGCATCCTTATCCGCAACCTGCCACCGCTACAGACCATGGAGTCATTGCTGTTCGAGTTGGTGTGGGCAGGCGTGGTCATGCTGATTCTGGCCATCGTGACCGGCGCCCTGTTCATCGACGACCTGTTCGCTCAGGACCTGGCCCACAAAACACTGTTCTCGCTGCTGTCACTCATCGTCTTCATCGCACTGCTGATCGGACGCTACACGAAAGGCTGGCGCGGCATTACCGCCAGCCGCTGGACACTGGCAGGGTGCGCCCTGTTAATGCTCGCCTTCTATGGAAGCAAGTTCGTGCTGGAACTGATTTTTCACCGGGGCGGCTGACGCTACCATGAATTCCCCCGGGACAGACACCAACTTGACACCCCGACTTTCAACCACCTATTTTCCCAACTTGTCGGCAACATAAGGACACTCAGTCTTGAACGAAACATCGCTTACTGCGCTGTTCATCATCCTGGCAGGGCTTATCCTGCTTTCCGCCTTCTTCTCCAGCTCTGAAACCGGGATGATGTCACTGAACCGGTACCGGCTGAAGCACATGGCCAAGACCGGCCATAGAGGCGCCCGGAGAGCCCAGTCTCTCCTCAATCGCACCGATCAGCTGATCGGCGTCATCCTGATTGGCAACAACTTCGTCAACATCTTTGCCTCAGCCATCGCCACGGTAATTGCCATCCGTATATGGGGTGACGCCGGGATTGCCATCGCCACCGTTCTGTTGACCATCGTTATACTGATCTTTGCCGAAGTCACACCCAAAACCCTCGCTGCGCTGTTTCCCGAAAAGATTGCCTTTCCAGCCAGCCACGTACTCGGGCCGCTACTCAAATTACTCTATCCGGTGGTTTGGGCGGTCAATCTGTTTACCGGCGCCATCCTGAAAATCATCGGCGTGTCCGCCGACGATGCCGCCAACGAACACCTCAGCCGCGAAGAGCTGAGAACCCTTGTAAATGAGGCAGGCGCACTGATCCCAGCCAAACACAAGGACATGCTGGTCAGCATCCTGGACCTTGAAAAAGTGACCGTAAACGACATCATGGTGCCACGTAACGAGGTGGTCGGCATCGACCTGGATGATGACCTGGACACTATCCTGCGTCAGCTACGAAGCAGCCAGCATACTCGTCTGCCGGTGTTCAAGGGCGACATCAACAACATTCAGGGCGTACTTCACTTACGCAATGCGTCAAAACTCCTGCTTCACGATGAAATCAACAAGGCTATGCTGATGCAGCTGTGCCGTGAACCCTATTTCATTCCGGAAAGCACGCCCCTCAATACCCAACTGATCAACTTCCAGAAGGAGAAACGACGCTTCGGCATCGTTGTTGACGAGTACGGAGAGGTGCTCGGTCTGGCGACACTGGAAGACATCCTTGAGGAAATCGTTGGGGAATTCACCACCGATTACGCCGCTACCAGCCCCGACATCATCCCCCAGGATGATGGCACCTACATCATCGACGGTACGTCCGCTGTTCGAACCATTAACAAGACCCTTGGCTGGAAACTGCCCATTGATGGCCCCAAAACACTCAACGGCCTCATCACCGAAACTCTGGAAAACATCCCGGACACCAACGTGTGCCTGAAGGTGGGCGGACATCGTGTTGAGGTCCTCCAGATCAAGGACAACGTGGTCAAGGCTGCGATCGTTCATCCGAAAAAAAAGAAAAAGCGCGCTGCGGGTTAGATCATCTGGCTATAACACCTGACCATTTAGAAAGATCAAAATTTAACCTTTCTCTTGACCGAAATGCGGTTCCATCCAAGACTGGGGTCACGCGAAAATTAGTAAAGACATGCCGGACGGATTATTATCCACCGCTCCTGGGGGTGCTCGGGAACATTCGCGGGTTTTGTTAGCACTTGGTCATGTTACCGTGTGTTAAAATGCGGTAGATTTAACGTATAAAGAAAAAATACAGCTGTAAGCTCGGTCATGTATCCGGTTGAGGCGTACAAAGGAGTCGGCCATGAATAAGCAGTCCGGCATACATTATCTCCGCGAGCACCGGGAGGCAGGGAGTTCAAATCCCGTACCTGCGCAGGTGGTCCGCATCCGCGACACTGTCGTTGCTGGGCTGGGAGATTTGTTGCAGGGTGCATTTGACGCAGTTGATGACTCGTTGTTCGAACTGGCAAACAATGCCAGGAGCAACAACGAGCAGAACCGCTATTTTGAGGCTATGCGCGAAATTCGCATCAAGCGGAAGGGTGTAGAGCGCCATTTCCAGAATGCGGTTGCACAACTGTTTGCCAGTCCTCCCCAAAGCGGCAGCGTGGCGGCCGATGAAAGCCTTGCCAGCCAGGCCAACCCAGACAGTCTATCGCTGGTTGGTGATGATGACCTGGAAGAGCAGGTTGCCCTGAATGCCATGATCACCAAGTCCAGGGTGCACTTTCAGGGCCCTCTGTTACAACTGCAGACACGCTTCAGCGTGGTCTACTCGGGGGCCAGTGACGAAGCACCGGTCAATCCCATGGCGCCTGAGCATCTTTGCGGTGCCTTTGTGGAAGCCATCCAGGCCCTGGAAATCCAGATTCGCGAACGCCTGATCCTGCTCAAGCAATTTGATCGTTACGTTGTTTCCAACCTTGGCATGTTGCTGGACGAAGCCAACCGAATTCTCATCCAGGCCGGCGTAATTCCAAATTTCCGCTACCACGGCAAGGCTGGTAAACAGCAGAGCAAGACAGCATCAGGCACTCACGCTGACGAAACAGGCGGAAACGCCCGAGCGACGACGGAACCCGCTGCCGCAGAAAGTCAGCAAGGGCACCATGAAGGTGCCATGTTCGACCAGATCCGGCAGATGCTGGCTCTCCAGCGCGCCAACGCAGGCATTCCGCCGCGGGCATCCGACCCCAACATTCATGTCGTTGGGGGAGCGGAACTGGCAAGCCTGCTCAGCTCACTTCCCCAGCACCCCTCTGGTGAACAGATCAGCGGCAACCTGAGTGCCGGCGAGCCGGTAATGGTTGACCTGCATCAGGTTGTCCAACAGTTGCTGGCACAGGCAGGAACGACCAGCGATGGCAAAAAGCCGGCTCTGGCGGAAATGGACGAGGACCTGATCAACCTCGTATCCATGCTGTTTGAATTCATTCTCGACGATTACAACCTGTCGGCACCTGTGCAGGTCCTGATCAGCCGATTGCAGATTCCCATCCTCAAGGTGGTTATCAAGGACAAATCATTCTTCAGTAAAGCAACTCACCCCGCCCGCCGCCTGTTGAACTCCCTGGCACGGGCCGGCATCGGCTGGAGCGAGAGTGACGAGAAAACCCGCGACAAGCTATACGAACAGATCCACGCCATTGTCGTTCGTATCCTGAACGAATTCGATGGTGACGTAGCACTCTTTGAAACCCTGGGCGAGGAATTCGAGCAGTTTCTGGCGAGGGAAAACCGCAAGTCCTCCCTGGTGGAGCAGCGCACCAGGGAATCCGAACGCGGCCGCATCAAGTCGCAGAAGGCTCAGGAAACCGTTGATCAGCTGCTACAGAAAAAGCTGGCTCGTTACAAACTCCAGGAACCGGTACGGAACATCCTGATCAACGGCTGGAGCCGGGTGATGTTTCTGGCCTACCTGAGGGACGACGTGGAACACCGCTGGTTGCAGACGGTCCGCGTCGTTGACGACCTGATCTGGTGCTTGCACCCACATCAGGAAGACGAAGATCGTGACCAATGGGTTCGCGTGGTTCCCGGCCTGTTGAAGTCACTACGGGCAGGGCTCGAGGAGGTTTCCTACAACTCATCCAAACTGGATGAGATGATGGCGGACCTCAAGCACGAGTTAACGGAAGCTTTCCGGGCCAACGCGCTGGCCGAGGCCATGGAAGACTCTTCCGAGCCGGAACCCGAAGAAGACATACCCACACACCAGACCGCCATCGAGCGTCAACAGGAGCTCGAGGATGCCGCCATCGCCGAATACGTGGCACAGATTGATGCCATTGAAATCGGCAATTGGGTGGAATTCAACCTGGTCAACGGGGCGAGCTTCCGCTGCAAACTGTCCGCCATTATTGAGGAAGCGGACTGCTTTGTGTTCGTGAACCGCATGGGGCTCAAGGTGATCGAGAAAACCCGCACTGACCTGGCCCACGAAATGCGGCGTGGACGCCTGACCGTCCTTGAACAGGGAGCACTGATTGACCGGGCTTTGGATGCCGTTGTGGGTAGTTTGCGGAGCAAAGCGGGATAGGCACCGGGAGCACCTGAGCGTCAATGCTGGAGTACGGCAGTGTTACCGGCCTTCCGGACAAATACCGGATCACCCTGGCGATATCGGTTGCCCTGCTGCTCCATACCCTGGTAATGGCCGCCCTTCCCTTTGCGAGTCCAAACCTGGAAAGCCATCGTCAGACCGTGAAGGTGGAGCTGGTCCGCCCTGGCGATATTCCTTTGCCGGAATCCGCCGCCAACGCGACATCGCCCAGCAGTAACCAGCGCGAGTCCGTTGCTGTGGAATCGCCTCAAATCGACGCCAGTCAGCCCCGAAAAAGGGAACAAACCGAAAATTCGACACCACCACCGCCAACAGCCGTGGTGGAGCCCCAACCTGAAGCACAGACAACGCCCTCGCGGAACTCAGGCGCCACTACCGCAGGTAACCCGAAGCAGCCAGTGGAAAACTCGCCGGAAAGGATCACTCGGATTACCTCGTCCCCACGAGATGTGGATCCCTATACAACAAGCCTGGCCGTACACATTGGTAAGGAACTCGGCAAACGACCGGTTCCTTCAAGCCGCAGCGTTACAAAGCCGGTGACCAGTCAAATCGAGCTGAAATTACTGCCAAGCGGTGCACTCACCAATGCGAAAGTCACCAGATCAACAGGTTTCAACGAAATAGATCGAGCGATTTACCAGGCAGCCTTGCTAGCCAGCCCCTATCCAGAACCACCGGAAGAATACTCAGGAAGGAAGCAATTCCGGGTCGAACTCATTTTCGCCCCGGAACGACTTTAAACGCGGTTAATTCAGGCTTCTGCCTGTTTCGCAGCGGCCTTGACCTGCTCGGCCAGTTCACCACTTTCCGACATTTCAAGAATGATGTCGCAGCCGCCCACCAGCTCACCGCTGATATAAAGCTGCGGGTAGGTTGGCCAGCTTGAATAGACCTTCAGGCCTTCACGCAATTCCTGATTATCAAGAATGTTCACGAATGCGAACCGCTCGCCACATGCCATCAGCGCCTGGACGGTCTTCGCTGAGAAACCGCACTGCGGAGCCTGTGGAGTGCCTTTCATATAGAGGATAATGGCGTTTTCCTCAAGCTGGCTCTTGATGGTTTCGTTAATGTCCATGAACTCTCACCTCTCATTGGAAACGGGGTCGCCCGGTTGCGACATGCCTGACACTATTGTACACGTCCCGTGACGCTCACCAAACACCACCTGATACCCGCGCATGTCCTGGCGTTGTCTTCAGCCCCCTGACGGGCTAGACTTGGGCCCCTGCCTTTCAGGCAACCTCCGTTTCCGTATTTCCCGCCAGTGCGGCTCTCACCGCGTGCTGGCGTATTGCCGTTTCAGGACAATGATCACCACGGACCGGTTGTAACCACGAATGGATCCGGATCTGCTGGATAGGGTTATCGATTAATTAAGGGCCATCCCATGGCAGTAAGACATTTTCTCACACTCAATGACTTAAGCTCCGACGAGCTAGAAAGTCTGGTCGACCACGGCACTAGACTCCGCAACGATTGGCGCCAGGGCGCCGTGCGCGAAACTCTGAAAAATCGTGTCCTGGCAATGATCTTCGAGAAATCGTCCACCCGCACCCGAGTCTCCTTCGAGGCGGGTATGACCCAGCTCGGTGGCGCCGCGCTGTTTCTCTCTCCCCGCGACACCCAGCTCGGGCGCGGGGAGCCCATTGAAGACTCTGCCATCGTGATTTCCAGCATGGTGGACGCTGTCATGATCCGGACGTTTTCTCACGATACGGTCGACGCATTTGCAGCGGCGTCCAGGGTGCCCGTCATCAACGCTCTGACCGATGATTTCCATCCTTGCCAACTGCTGGCCGACATGCAGACGTACCGGGAACATCGCGGCAGCATTCGCGGCGGCACCGTGGCCTGGGTTGGCGATGGCAACAACATGTGCCAGTCCTACATCAATGCAGCCAGCCAGTTCGGCTTTAACCTGCGCGTTGCCTGCCCGGAAGGTTACGAACCTGACAGTGAACTGCTGAAAGCCCACCAGGATCGGGTGTCAGTGGTTCATGATCCGGCTGAAGCCGCCAGGGGCGCCGATCTCCTGGTCACGGATGTCTGGGCTTCCATGGGGCAGGAAGATGAACAGAAAGCCCGTCAAAGAGCCTTCCAGAACTACCAGATCAATCCCTCGCTGATGAAGATGGCGGACAAGGACGCCCTCTTCATGCACTGCCTGCCGGCGCACCGTGGCGAGGAGATATCCGCGGACATGATGGAGCACCCGCGCTCGGTGGTCTGGGACGAAGCCGAAAACCGCTTACACGCCCAGAAAGCGCTGCTGGAATTCCTGATCCTCAATCGACTGGACTGACCGAATGACCGATAGCCTGGTTCAGCCTGCTGACTGGCTGCTGGAAGTAAACAACCTGTCCTGCGGGTATGGCGATGGCTCAGTGGTCAGAAACGTCAACTTTGCCCTCAGCCACGGCGATATCGGCTGCCTGCTGGGTCCCAGTGGGTGCGGAAAAAGCACCATCCTGCGGGCACTGGCGGGATTTCTCCCCATCAATACCGGTGAAATCTGCCTGCAGTCCAGCTCTATCAGCCTGCCCGGCCGCACTCTCGCCCCCGAGAAGCGCCGGATCGGCATGGTGTTTCAGGATTACGCCCTGTTCCCACACCTGACAATTGCCGAAAACGTCGGCTTCGGCTTGCGCAGAGAGGATCGCGAGGAAAAACATCAGAAAGTCACCGAGTTGCTCAAGGTGGTTCATCTACAGGATCTGGCCGAAAACTACCCCCATGAGCTGTCGGGAGGGCAACAACAAAGGGTGGCGCTTGCCCGAGCCCTGGCACCGGAACCGACGTTGATACTGCTGGACGAACCGTTCTCGAATCTCGACGCAGACCTGCGCCGCCGACTCAGCCTGGATGTGCGGGAAATCCTCAAGACACTTGGCATCAGTGCCATCCTGGTCACTCACGATCAACAGGAAGCCTTCGCCATGTGTGACCAGGTGGCGGTTCTGAAAGACGGTGGGATACAGCAATGGGACGTGCCGTACAACCTCTACCACGAACCCGCGAATCGCTTTGTTGCGGGCTTCGTAGGCCAGGGAGGCTTCGTTCCGGGAAAAGCGCTGGGGCCGGACACGATTGAGTCCGAGCTGGGGGTCATCCGCGGCAACCGCGCCTACACCTGGCAACCCGGAACACTGGTCGACGTACTGATCCGGCCGGACGACATCGTCTACGATGCCAGCTCTGAGCTTAAGCCAAAGGTGGTGGAAAAGACCTTTGCCGGGACCTCGACGCTCTATCGCTTTCGCTGCTCGGAAGATACCGAGTTCGAGGCCCTGTTCCGGAGCCATCTGGACTTTCACCTGGGCGAACACGTGCCAGTCCGGGTGGAGGCGGACCATCTGATCGCCTTCGAGAGAACCTGAGAGCCAGAACCTCAGTTGTTACAAACCCGTTCCACGGAGTCCAGCCAGCCGGCATACAAGGTTTCCCGCAATGCCGGCTTCATGGCGGGCTCGAAGCGATACTCCCGTTCCCAAAGTTGCGCTATCTCGTCAAGCCCCTGGTAAACACCGGTCTGCAAACCAGCCAGATAGGCAGCACCCAGTGCCGTGGTCTCCGTCACTCGTGGGCGGTCCACCGGCACATTGAGGATATCCGCCAGAAACTGCATCACCCAGTCGTTGACCACCATGCCACCATCCACCCGCAGTGCCTGCAGGGACGCACCATCGTTCTGGATGGCACGGATCAGGTCTTTGGTCTGATAGCACACGGATTGCAGGCCGGCGGTGACGATCTCGCCGATTCCGGTGTCCCGGGTAAGGCCGAGAATCGCCCCGCGGGCATGGGGATCCCAGTGTGGCGCACCCAGGCCGGTAAAGGCCGGCACCAGATACACAGGGTTGTCCGCACCCACCTTCGACGCGTAACCAGACGATTCACTGGCGTGGCTGATAAGTTTCAATCCATCCCTGAGCCATTGCATGGCGGCGCCGGCAACAAAGATGCTGCCTTCCATGGCGTAGCACGGTTTGCCATTCAAACGATAAGCCATGGTTGTCAGCAACCGGTTTTCGGAACGTAGCGCCTTTTCGCCGGTATTCAGCATCAGGAAACAACCGGTGCCATAAGTGCTTTTCGCCATACCGGGCTCGAAACAGGCCTGTCCGATCAGCGCTGCGTGCTGGTCGCCCGCGATGCCGGCAATCTGTACCGGGGCTCCCAGCCACTGCTTGTCGGTGGTACCGAAGTCGGCTGCGGAATCGAGTACGTCCGGTAACAGCGCCCGGGGAACCCGGAAGAGCGCCAGCAACTCGTCGTCCCATTGCTGATTATGGATATTGAACAACGCAGTGCGCGAGGCGTTGGTGGCATCGGTCTTGTGGGAGCGCCCGTCGGTCATATTCCACAGCAACCAGCAGTCCACAGTACCGAAGGCAAGCTCGCCGGCTTCCGCCCTCTGGCGGGCACCATCGACATGATCGAGTATCCAGGCAATCTTGGTGGCGGAGAAATACGGGTCAATCAAAAGGCCGGTGCGTTCAACCACCGTACCTTCATGACCGTCGGATTTGAGTTTGGTGCAGACAGACGCCGTGCGCCGGTCCTGCCAGACAATCGCGCGGTGAATAGGTTCTCCGGTTTTCCGGTCCCAGATCACCGTGGTTTCCCGCTGGTTGGTAATGCCGATACCCGCCAGGGTTGAAGCATCCAGCCCTGACGATTCAAGCACTTCCCTGCACACTGCCAATGTACTTTTCCAGATTTCCCCAGCTTCGTGTTCCACCTGGCCATCTTTTGGAAAGTACTGGTGAAATTCCTGTTGCGCCGTGGCGATGGCTTGGCCGGAGGCATTGAAAACGATCGCGCGGGAACTCGTGGTCCCCTGATCGATGGCGAGCAGGTGCTGGGTCATGGGGCGTCCTTTCAGGTGCTTCAGCATTGTTCTGGTCAATGCTGCAATCTTCTCAAAGGATTGATAAGAACGCTATGGCAAAAGCCGGGCATAAAAAAAGGGCCGGAAAACCGGCCCTCAAATGACGAATGAAACAAGGAAAGTTCGTAAGAACTACAACCTCAAAAGTCATCCCTTACACACTTAGTATCGGCTCGGATTGCCCAGCCTTCAGTTGAGGTTGTGTTGCGCCTTTGTTACATCAGGTTAGGGGCTGAGAGGCGCATCACAAAACGGGTTAGAGGGTGTGCTCCACCGGCTTCTTGCGAGGCCAGACCAGACTGAAGCGGGCTCCACCCAACTCGGCGCTGCGACTGACAAACGCCTGCCCGCCATGCCAGTAGAGGATTCTCCTGACAATGGAGAGGCCAAGACCATAACCGCCCGAAGTGCGGGTACGGCTGTCATCGAGACGAGCAAATGCAGTGAACACTTTTTCCCAATCCTCTTCGGGAATACCGGGGCCGTCGTCCTCCACATCGATGCGGCAATTATCCTCATCAAACTGACAGTGGACTTTCACGCGGCCGGCCGCGTAGCGGGCTGCATTTCCGACCAGATTCTGAACCGCCCGGTGCAGATACCGCGGCTCCACGTCAGACAGCGACCAGCGCTCGGATTCATCGTCAATGTCTGCCTCGATGGTGTGGTCCGGGCGGATCATCTGCTGCTCGCTCACCACCTGGCGAACGATATCACTCACCGACTGCTCCTGAAGCGCAAATACGGGGCCACCCTGCTCCAACCGGGCGTAGGTCAGGATTTCATCGATCAGCTCATCAAGCTCCTGGATGTCGCCGTCAATGCCGTCAAGCTGCTTCTGGAGCGCCTCTGGAGAGTTGGCGCTTTCGATCATCTGGACACCGAATCGAATACGGGCAACCGGTGTTCTCAGTTCATGAGAAACCGCGTGGATCATTTCCCGCTGAACCCCTACCAGCCGCTGGATATGCTCCGCCATACTATTGAAGGCAGCGGCCAGCCGGGACACAAGGCGACTGTCGCCGGCATCCACCCGCGCCCCCATCTCACCCCGGGCAATACGGATTGCCACCGACTCCACGGCCCGGAGATTGCTGTCCACATCCCGTAGCGCCAGATAGAGAGCAAGTGCGAGAACACTTCCCGCCACTGCAAGCAATAGCAGCATTACCGGCCACGCCCAGGGATTGAAGGGCGCGGGCATGGCCATGTCCACGAGAGCGCCGTCTTTCAGGCGAATCAACACCTGGGCGCGTCCTCGCGACGGGTGATGGTACAGCGAAATGCCTCGTTCGGAGACTCGCTCCAGAACCTCGGAATCCGGGAGTGCGGCCTGATCACGAACCGGCAGTAGTTCTACCCCGAACGTATCGGATAGCTGCGACATGGCACCTTCCCGTCCGTCCGCAGACATGTCATCAAGGTGGAGGCGCGCGATGAGAGCGGTTGCCTCGGCAATGTCACTGTAGATGTCCCGGAATCGCAGGTCGATGATCCCATCGCTATCGTTCCGGACCATGACCTGCTGGCCAATACTGGTGTCCATCGCCACCACCTGACCGTAGGAAAGGCGCTCCATGATGACATCGGATACCGACAGGTTACCCGGCGGCGTCACCCGGAAATCGTAGAAGGACTCAAGCCATGGGTACTGTTGCTGAGGATGAGGTGTCGCGACAAGCCAGCGCAACAGCGGCTCTGAAAAACGCTCCTGCCAGTACTGCTCCCTGACGGAGTTCACGCCCAGGAACAAGGCGGCACAAAACAGGAGAACCAGAAAGGTAAGACCAATCAGCCGGGCATAAAGCTTGAGAAAAAACTTGAGGGGCATTGCAATAACCCTGGCAATGAACGCCGGCCTCGCCGGGCCAGCGCCAGAGACTGAACAGTCAGGCTTCCTTTACGAACAGGTAGCCTTTGCTGCGTACGGTTTTAATGCGCCTCGGGTGGATGGGATCGTCGCCAATTTTGGGGCGTATCCTCGAAACCCGGACATCAATCGAACGGTCCTGGCCGTCGTATTCGATGCCTCTCAGGGCGGTGAAGATTTCCTCCCGGCTGAGCACGCGACCGGCATTGCTTGCCAACAGCCAGAGCAGGTCGAATTCAGCGCTGGTGAGATCAATGCTGTCTTCGCTCAACCACGCCTCGCGCATCGACCGGTCCACCACCAGGTTGTTGAACTGCAGCCTGACCGGCTCTTCACCACTACCCTCTTCGGCGGCCACCGAACCAGTCTCGGTAACCCGCCTCAGCAAGGCACGGATTCTCGCCAGCAGCACCCTTGGCTGGACCGGCTTGCCGATGTAATCGTCGGCCCCCATTTCCAGGCCGAGCACCTGGTCCAGATCGTCCGTGCGGGCGGTGAGCATGATAATCGGGCCTGGATAAAAAGGCCGCGCACGCCTGCATATGGATAGCCCATCCTCGCCCGGCAACATCAGGTCAAGCACGACCAGATCCGGCTGCTCCTTGCGGATGCGCTCCACCGCGTTCCCACCGTGAGTTTCGAGGGCGACAGTCAACCCGTTACTCTCCAGATACTCCCTGGTAAGCTCTGCCAGCCTCTCATCATCTTCGACTATAAGAATCCGCCAACTTTCGTTCGTCTGTTCCACGACATCCATCTCTGATTTTGTTTTTCCGGTTTCTGAAACGTCCGGCCAACGTCACCCCACATGGCCGGACCAGAGCTGCCTGTCAGAAGATCAGCTACCCAACTGACAATACAGGCTACCTCCTGTAACAGCAATTATACATGCTATTCAGAAATATACATGGAACCGTCTGTTCGTTACAGCCCGTGACAAAGGTCACAGTGCCACACCGGCAACGGGACTTGTCACAAAGTCGTCATCCCCCGTTCATTCCGATGTCACACCGGATTCATAGCCTTGTCGAAAAGTGGAAACAAAGAGGCATTGCCATGAACGCCCAGACTGCCCGCCTGTCACGCTCGGCCCGACGGCTTAAAACTGTCATCACCCAACAGCCGGATCTCGTTGAATACGCCCAGAAACTGCGCTATCAGGTTTTCTCGGAAGAGTATGGTTCTGACCTGGGAGCTACCGTCCCTGGCATTGACGCGGACGAATTTGACCGATTCTGCGATCATCTGATTGTCACCGATGAGAGCACCGGTGAGCTGGTGGCCACAACACGGGTGCTTCACCACAGTCAGGCCGTGGAAGCCGGAGGCTTCTATTCCGAAGGCGAGTTTGAACTTTCTTCCCTTTACCAACTCCCGGGAACTGTCGCCGAGCTTGGGAGAACCTGTGTGCATCCGGACTATCGTAACGGTGCGACCATCAGCCTGTTGTGGGCGTCCGTTGCGGAATACCTGGTATCGCGAAACGTGGACTACCTGATTGGCTGCGCCAGCATCGGTATGTCGGATGGCGGCCTGAAAGCCTGGCGCATAGCCCGCTACCTGCAACGGGAATTCCTGGCCGGCGAAGAATACCGGGTAACCCCGTTACGGGCACTGCCGCACCTGACCCACGCCGTCAGCGAAGATCGCCCGGTGGACGTTCCCGCACTGATCAAGGCCTACATGCGCCTCGGCGCCCGCGTCTGCGGGGAGCCCTGCTGGGACCCGGAGTTCCGCTGCGCTGATCTGCTGGTGGTCCTGGACGTTAATAATCTGGCCAGCCGCTACAGCCGCCATTTCATGCGTAAACAGGCCCAGTAAGCGGTCAAGACCCACCTGGCAACCCGAGGATTGGCTATGGAACTGATACGCCTGACCACGAGACTGACGCTCTTTGCCGGCTTCCTGGGCCTGACGGCAACGCTTGCCTGTACACTGTTACTGGTTGAGACCCTGTTCCGCTGCCAAATCGACCGCGCGCCCTTCGCCCGCATCTGCTTTAACGGGGTCAGTCGATGCCTTGGTTTTCGCATGTCCACGCAGGGGGCCTTTAGCGAAAGGCCCGTACTTTATGTAAGCAACCACATCTCCTGGTCGGACATTCCTGTACTTGGCGGACAGGTGCCCCTGCGCTTTCTGTCCAAAGCGGAAGTCGGCCGCTGGCCGGTGATCGGTTGGCTGGCCACGCAGGCGGGCACGCTGTTCATTCAACGCGGCAGCGGCAAAGCCGGTCAGGCCCGCCACGAAATTACCAGCACCTTATCGAGCGGACAGTCGGTGCTGGTATTTCCGGAAGGCACCACCACAGCCGGAGTGACGGTCCTGCCCTTTCATAGCCGCCTGCTGCATGCCGCGGCGGATGCGGGCGTGGATATACAACCTCTCAGTATCGGTTACCTGCGAAACGGCCATCCCGACCATTTGGCGCCATTTATCGGCGACGATGAGTTTCAGCATCACTTAATTCGCATGCTTCGCAAGCCGGCGGTCGAGGTCGGCGTTATCGCCCACCCGGTGGTGACTATCGACAACACCACGGACCTGGCCGATGTAACGCGGGATTTGCGACAGACAGTGCACGACGGGTTGCGGCAGATTCAGGCGGGACGACTTTCAGACCAGGCATCAGGCGGGCCGACAGCGGTTGCCGGCCCGGAGCTGTAATTCAACTCAGCGGATGGCCGGCGTTGATTTCCTCTTCCGTGGCTTCACGCTTACCGATGATCTCCAGATCAAAGTACAGGGTAAAACCCGCCAACGGATGATTGGCGTCCACCCGCACCAGATTGCCATCAATACTCACCACCTGGACCACCTGGGCCGTGTCGCCGGTATTGGTCTGGAACTTCATCCCCACGTGCAGATTCTCCACCCCCTCGAACATGGAACGGGGCACTTTGCGGATCAGTTCCGGATCATGTTCTCCGTACGCCATGGCCGGCGGCACGGTCACTTCCAGACAATCGCCGACATTACGGTCTTTCACCGCTTTCTGGATGCCTTCGATGATTTCCGGGCTGCCCTCCAGGAAATGAAGCGGCTCACTGCCCTCGGAGGTGTCAACGAGCTCACCGAGCTTGTTCTTGAGGACATAATGGACGGTTAATACAGCAGGTTTTTGCATCAGGCGTTTGTGTTTCCTGTATTCGGAGGTGTATCAGTCAGCTTCAGGCCATGGATAACCAGGCGCCGGTCCAGTCTCGCCTTCAGGCTCCGGGGCTTATCCAGGCTCATGCGCTCCAGCAACGACTGGTAACGATTTTCGTCGTCGTTGGCCTTAACGGCACGCCACAAGGTCAACAGTTTACCACGGCGAGTCGCCGTTGCGGCCTTCAGGGTTTGTAAAGCCTTGCCCAGCCGGAGCTCTTCATCGGTAAAGTCCCGCCCGAACGGGAATGCCGGAAACATCTCTGTGTCTCCGGCGATCTTTACGGCCTCTTCAACCGCCTCCGGCGTGTTATTGCACCAGTGCTCAGGCAGACGAAACGAAGCATCCACTTTTCCCGCTTTCTGGGCCTGCTTCAGCAAGTCGGCCTGGAAACGGGAATCTGCAATGCGGATCAGTTGCAGGTATACCTGCTCGTCGGACTGGCCCCTCAGATCCGCAATACCGTACTCGGTGATGACTATGTCGCGAAGATGACGGGGGATGGTGCAGTGCCCGTAACTGAAGACAATATTGGACAGTGTTTTCTCACCGGATGTGCGGGTGCTGCGCAGGCTCAGGATGGACCGAGCACCCGGCAGCTCGTGGGCCATGGCCACAAAATTGTATTGGCCGCCAACACCGCTGACCACACGTCCGTCTTCCAGCCCGTCGGACACGGCCGCACCGCTGAGCGTATGCATCATTGCCGAGTTGATAAACCGGCCATGCACCCTCTGTGCAGCTTTCAGACGTTGGTTGCCGAACGCGTGGTCATACAAGTGGTTGATATAGTTGACGCTGGTCATGCAGATGCGTTGGCGATCGTGCGGTGACAGGTCCCGCAACCGCTGGTAGAACGCTTCGGGGCCGACGAAGAAGCCACCATGCACCACAATCCCTCCAGTCAGTGACTTTCCCAGGGCCAACGACTCAATAGCGCTTCTCGCCTCTTCACTGTCCAGATCCGGGTCCAGGGATTGCTCGCCCATACACAGCCGCCCGCCCTTGAACTCAACCTCCGGGTTCAGGATGCCGTATCGACACAACCACTGCACGTCCCTGGCCCGTAACGGCGAATCAATCAACTGTTCCCGCCGCAGAACATCCAGTGTGTCCAGGGAAACACTAACGGTAAGGTCACCCCGGTTTATCAATGTTTGCAAGCCGGCATGATCAAACACTTCGCGAGTCAGGACACCCGCCTCCATGAGGTAAATAAAACCATCCACCATCATTTCACTGCAGCCGTAGAGTCCCGCCTCAAAGGCATCAACGCCACCGCATTCAGAAACCACCGGAAAGCGGTCCGCCACCTTGAGGTGATCGAACACCTTCTTCCAATGTCCGTTGTGGCGATGCCGAAGAATGGCACTGTGAACCAGCGCCGCACCCAGCGAGCCGATCCCCACCTGCAGGGTTCCTCCATCCCGGAGCAACGCACTGGCGTAGAACCCGATGAGGTGATCCTCCGGGCTGACCGCCATTTGCGGTGCCGAGAACAGCGGGTAGTCGGAGGCGGGGTGCTCCAGGACGATGTCAAACTGGCCCGTCTCGACCGCAGCATCATGGCCCAGGAATGGCAAATAGCTGTTGGTCTCTGCCACCAACGCCACAGGTGTTCCGGCCGCTCCCCGCGCCCGCAACAGGGGTAGCAGGTCCAGGCTCAGATCCGGGTTGCAGCTCAGGCTAACGTAGCCTTCCTGGTCCGGCTCAATCGCCGGAGCCACCATCTGGGCCACGACGTTGACGCCCAGCGCCATAAGGTCGCGCACTGCGTGGGTGTAATTAGTGCAGACATAATTGCGTTGCTGGTCCTTGTTATTCAGGAAGGACCCGGCCTTGAAGAAAAACTCGGATACCCGCACGTTCTTGGGCAAACGCTGACTAATCACGTCCCGTGCGTAGTCAAGTTCCGGAATCCGCCCGTACAGGCGTTCGGCGAACGGGCCCATGAAGCGCTCTTCCAGCGATGAACTGCCATCGGGCGCGGTCAGGGATAGCGCCGTAACAATGTGAAGCTCTATGGACGGATCGTCCTTGGCGCGCTGGTAGAGAGCGTTGGCAAAACGTATGGGTTTACCAAGCCCCAGTGGCAGGCCCAGTGTGATGCGCTTACCCACCCGGCGAATCAGCTCGTCCACACAGGCGCTGCTGTCTGCGAGCGTTACCGGTTGCTCCTCCACCATCGCGGCCATAGTGTTACTCCCTTAGTTGCCGTCAGAATGCTTACCGATACGGATAATCACATGTGACATTGTGACAGGCAATGCGTGGAGACAGATAAACGGTGGCGCGGATTCGTGGGAGGTCAGTCAGGGTTCAAAGGGAGAAAACGTCGGTGGGAGTTCAGAAGTTCCAGCGAAGGTTGAGGCAGGCGCCCTCTTCAAGCAATGCAATACCGTGGTCCGGCTTGGCACGATCAGACGCGTAGGACTTCTTTTCTGAATCTGAGCCGCTGAGACTGAGACTCAGAAGGCGCGAACCAATGGTCGCATACATATCGGACTCTTCACGCTCGAAGTCGCCAGACATCTCTTCCTGAAGCTGATACACGTTCTCGGCCGGGACTTCGTCTGCAAACACACGCTCACTCGCTTCAGCGCGAACGACGAAGGCGATCATGTTGAGTGCAAGAAGTGCGACAAAGATACGGATAATCATAATTATTCTGGCGACCTGTAATCGAAACGGAATTCTACTGTCATGTAATGCTTAAGTCTAATGATTAAAGGTCAGAAAGATGTGATTTTGCACACAAAAGTGCCGCTTTTTTGTCACGGGATTACCGAGTTTTTGTCAAGAAAACAGCAATCTTTGTTGCAAAGTGTAAGCAGCCCCACTCTGCCGCCCGTAACGGTCAGAGTGGTTGCTTCACGGTGGGATTTGTTAAAAAACCGTAACGCTTTCAGGACTAAGGGCAGGGGTAGGTGTACACCTGGTTAAGGTTCTCTATCTCCCCAAGCACCTCTTCGCTCAGGGACACCGACGCGGACCCCAGGTTCTCACGAAGCTGCTCAAGCGTCGTGGCCCCAATAATGTTGCTGGTAACGAAATCACGGCTGGTCACGTACGCCAGCGCCATCTGTACCGGCGACAGTCCGTGGCTGGCCGCCAGGTCTACGTAGGCTCGGGTCGCCTCGGCACCACGACCGCTGGTGTAACGGGTGAAGCGCTCAAACAAGGTCATCCTGGCGCCTTCCGGGCGCTTGCCATCAAGATATTTGCCAGAGAGCATGCCGAAGGCCAGCGGGGAGTACGCGAGCAGACCAACCTGTTCACGGCAGGCAATTTCCGCCATTCCCACCTCAAACGTGCGGTTGAGCAGGTTATAGGGGTTCTGGACGCTGACCACCCTGGGCCAGTCATGCTCCCGGGCCAGCCTGAGGTATTCGTTCGTTCCCCATGGGGTTTCGTTGGAGATTCCTACGTGGCGAACTTTGCCTTCCTTGACCAGCTCCGCCAGTGTGCCCAGTGTCTCTTCAATGGGGGTAGCCTGCTCGTCCACACTGTGCCTGTATCCCAGCTTGCCAAAGAAATTGGCGTTACGATCCGGCCAGTGCACCTGATAGAGGTCAATATAATCGGTCTTGAGCCGGCGCAAGCTGTCTTCACAGGCCTGACGAATATGGTCCCGGGTCAGGCGCGGGCCATCCCGGAGGTAACCCAGTCCATTACCCGGCCCCGCCACTTTGGAAGCAATCACCAGGTCGTCGCGACGGCCCCGCTTCGCCAGCCAGTTGCCCAGATAGCTTTCCGTGAGGCCCTGGGTTTCAGCCCGCGGGGGCACCGGGTACATCTCCGCGGCGTCAATGAAATTAATGCCCTCGGAGGTGGCCAGGTCCAGCTGCTCAAACGCTTGCTGTTCGGTATTTTGCTCGCCCCAGGTCATGGTGCCCAGGCAAATCTCGCTTACATCAATGTCGGTCCTGCCGAGCTTGCGGGTTTTCATGCGTACTCCCGAATCTGATTGCTGAAAAAGGTAAAGGGATTGTCACGGGATTGTCCCGGAACTGTCATGCCAGGTTTCCATAGTGGAGGCATGAAAGAGGAAACCACAGGTAACACTGCGATGAGCGTCACCCAGGCTTCAGGGCGCAAGCACCACATTACCATTGTTTCGGAGACCTTTCCTCCGGAAATCAATGGCGTGGCGAACACCCTCAGGCACCTATGCCTGGGCCTGATGCAGCGTGGCCACAAGGTAACGGTCATCCGTCCACGCCAGCGCCATGAATCAAAAGGACGATTCGAAGGTGCCGGGGAATGCCTGTTTTCCGACGAGCAAGTGGTGACCGGCTTGCCGCTGCCGGGCTACAGTGACTTGAGGTTCGGAATGACCCGGCCGGGCTTCCTGGCCTCACTCTGGAAGCTTCAATGCCCGGATGCCGTTTACGTTGCCACCCAGGGCCCCCTCGGCGTAGCGGCTGTTGCGGCCGCCAGAAGGGCCGGCATTCCGGTCAGTTCCGGCTTCCACACCAACTTCCATGCCTACAGCCGCTATTACGGCGCAGGATTCCTGGAAAAACTGTTGTGCAGCTACGGGCGCTGGTTTCACAACAGGACAGCCATAACCCTGGTGCCAACCCGGAAAATCGCACAGACCACCCATGACATGGGCATTCACCCGACATCGGTCTGGAGTCGCGGCGTTGACTGCACCCGTTTTTCGCCCCACAAACGGGACGCGGCGCTCCGGCAGCAATGGGGGCTGCAAGCCAATGACCGCGCGGTACTCTATGTTGGTCGCCTCGCTGCGGAAAAAAACCTTCAGATGGCAGTGTCATGCTTCGAGCGTATCCGCGGACTGCACCCCTGCGCGAAATTCATACTCGTGGGTGATGGGCCGATGCGCAAGCGCCTTGCCGAACGCCATCCGGATTACGTTTTTGCCGGAACCCGCCGTGGTGAAGATCTGGCCCGGCACTATGCCTCCGGTGACATTTTCCTGTTCCCCAGCAAAACCGACACCTTCGGCAACGTGGTTACTGAAGCCATGGCCAGTGGCCTGGCGGTGGTTGCTTTTGACGATGCCGCCGCCAGCGAACATATCCGCCACGAAGACAACGGCATGAAGGCTCAACTCAGCAACGACGAAGGCTTTGTCGACCATGCCCTGCGCCTGGCCGACCAGCCAACCCTGATGAACAGGATACGGGCACAGGCACGCCTGGACGCACTGGACCTGAATTGGGCCGCGCAAGTTGAACAGTTCGAACACCTGATACTGAACCAACCACTGAGGAACAGCTACCATGCCCTCCACAAGCAAGGCATCTCGCTTCTTTAACGTGGTGGATCAGAGGGAGTTCGCCCTCTGCCAGTCCATCAATCGGTCTCTGCGGTTTCGCCCGGTGCAGGGGTACTTCAAGGTTGTCAGCCGGCTGGGTGATGGCTGGTTATGGTATCTGGTCATCCTGTCGATGCCAGTGCTCATGCCCCAGATCGGGCTCGCCATCGCGCTGCTGATGGTGACCACCGGCCTGACCTGCACCATCACCTACAAGCTGCTGAAGCGTTGGCTGATCCGCGAGCGCCCGTTTATATCGTTTCCGTCGATCAACTGCGGCACACCGCCCCTGGACCGTTACAGCTTTCCGTCCGGTCACACCTTACATGCCGTCTGCTTCAATACAGTGCTCGCCATGACGGCGCCTGAGATGGCCTGGCTGTTGTTGCCATTCACCTTGAGTGTTGCCGCCTCCCGGGTCGTGCTCGGCCTTCATTACCCCAGCGATGTGGCGGCAGGCGCCTTGATCGGTGGCTGCCTGGGCCTGGCTTCGGTTAACGGCCTGTACGACCTGTTTATTCAAATAGTCGCAGTTGCATAACCGGCGACTCGTCGCTGCGAAAGCGCACGCCCAGCCCCAGCAGGCGCACCGGGCGCCCCGTATCGGTCACCAGCTCATCCAGCAGTGGCTGATAATCTTCCAGCTCAGGCTCCTGAATCCGGTCACGCACGCGCTCCAGGGTGTGTGTGGAGAAGTCGCTGTAACGAATCTTGACAAACAGCTTGTGAATGGGCTTGCGGCCGGCCTTGCGGCTGAGCCGGAGGTTCAGGTCGGCCACCAGCGAGGCCATCACCGACTCGCAGGCGCGCTTGTCCGGCAGGTCCTGGGAAAAGGTTCGTTCCACGCTGACAGACTTGGCAATGCGCGACACCACCACATCCCGGTCATCGCGGCCGAACGCCATTTCCCGAAGCCGGTAACCCTGCTTGCCGAATTTCTCCAGCAGGGCATCAGCGGGTAACATCTGAATGTCGCCACAGGTGGCAACGCCCATCGCATGAAGTTTGCCAGCGGTCACTTGCCCCACGCCAAAAAGTTTTTCGACCTTCAGCTCCTGAACGAATCCCTCGACGTCCTCCGGGCGGATCACGAACAGGCCGTCAGGCTTTTTCCAGTCACTGGCAATCTTCGCCAGGAACTTGTTGGGGGCCACGCCGGCGGAAATGGTGATACCTACCTCGTCTTTCACTCGCTTGCGCAGGTACTGCGCCATCAGCGTGGCACTGCCCTTATGCTCGGTTACTTCGCTGACATCCAGGAAGGCTTCGTCCAGCGACAGCGGCTCCACCAGATCGGTCAACTCCCTCAGGATGGCCATCACCTGTTTTGACACCGCCCGGTAGCGGGCCATGTCCGGCGGCACGGTCACCAGGCCGGGGCACAGTCGCCGGGCTTCACCGCCGGGCATGGCGGACCGCACGCCAAAGGCCCTCGCTTTATAGTTGCAGGTGGTAACCACTCCACGGCCACCTTCGCCACCCACTGCCAACGGAACCTCTCTTAATGAGGGATCATCCCGCATTTCCACGGCGGCGTAGAAGCAGTCGCAATCTACATGGATAATCTTGCGCTGGGCCATGACTCTTCAGTTCAGTAAATGATCTGTACATATGTACAGCCTTGTATCTTACGGTAACATGCTGAGAATGTCAGGAGCTCCGAGTAGCAACTCCCAACGACGAAGAGACAGGTGTGAGCAATCATGACAACCCCGATCCCAGAACAATCGCAGACGGAAATCGAAGCTGCCGCGTTTCGAAAGCTGGTTAACCATCTGCGCGAGCACACCGAGGTACAGAATCTTGACCTGATGAACCTTGCAGGGTTCTGTCGCAATTGCCTCTCCAAATGGTATCGCGCCGAGGCCGCCGAAAGAGGCTTCGAGCTGTCTGACCCGGACGCCCGGGAGATCATCTACGGCATGCCTTATGAAGAGTGGAAAACCCGCTATCAACAAGGCCCCAAACAGGATCACAAGGCATGAACGTCAATGACGCGGTTCGTATCCACCTGGCATCGGTTGAGGCCGGCCATGGCGACTTTGACGACACCCTGGCACTGATTGACCGATTCTTCGATTATCAGCCCACCGGGTTTCACAACGGACCGCTGTACAATGGCACCGGCGAGAATGCCGGTTCATGCCGGGTATTTTCCCTGGCCCAATACTGCAACCTGACCGAATCCGACACTTTGCAACTGTTTGCCCAACACTACCAGCAGGTGCTGGATGAACCAGCAGGTGAAAGCCATGGCAATATCCGCCAGTTCATGGGCACCGGCTGGTCCGGTATCCGCTTTGACGGCCCTGCGCTCCGCAAGCGCCCGGGCACCACTCAGGACGACACCACGGAAGAGACCCATCCATGAGCGAAACTGCCGTATCCGGGGTAAAGCAGTGTTTCCAACTGAAAAGTGCGAACGTTTCCATGACCGCACTGGAGCTGTACTTTTTTGACAATGACGACTTCGAAAGCACGCTCAGGGACAAAGTCAGCCAGGCACCCGGATTCTTCAAGGACATCCCCCTGATCATCAGCCTGGAAAAGTACGAGGGGCTGAGCAGCGAACTGGATTTTTTCAAGATCATCGGCGCCTGCCGCCGCCACAATATCCATGTCATCGGCGTACGCGGTGGCAACGATGATCAGCGTCGCCTGGCCCGTGGTGCGTCACTGGCGCTGCTTCCCGGTGGCAACCAGCGCGACCGGGAAATCGATACTGCGCCGGCAACGAAATCGGGCGCCACTGAACCGACCGAAAATCCGACGCCCGCCAGGGTCGAAAATCCGGGTGAGCCGGCGCCCGCGAAAATCATCAACCAGCCGGTTCGTTCCGGCCAGCAGGTTTACGCGCCCGAGGGCGACCTGATCATTCTCGCGCCGGTTCAGGCCGGCGCAGAAGTGCTGGCGGCCGGCAACGTTCATGTCTATGGACCTTTGCGCGGGCGGGCCCTCGCAGGTATTCACGGTGCGGAACATACACGGGTATTCTGCCAGTCTCTTGAAGCAGAGCTTGTGTCCATCGCCGGACACTATAAAATCTCCGAAGATCTTCAGGACAACGGCTGGAAAACCGCCGTACAGATCCAGCTCAGGGATGATCTGCTGGTGGTAACGCCACTGGAGAAGGCCTGAAAAGAACGTAACTACCCGCACAGACGGGGAAAGCGACGAATCCACCGCGAAACAGGAATGCAACCTTGGCTAGAATCATTGTCGTTACCTCAGGAAAAGGTGGCGTAGGCAAAACCACAACCAGCGCCTCTATCAGCACCGGCCTGGCGAAGCGGGGCCACAAGACCGTGGTGATCGATTTCGACGTGGGCCTGCGCAACCTGGATCTCATCATGAACTGCGAACGCAGGGTGGTGTACGACTTCGTGAATGTGATCCAGGGCGAAGCCACCCTCAACCAGGCCCTGATCCGGGACAAGCGGGTTGATACTCTGTATATCCTGCCGGCCTCCCAGACCCGGGAAAAGGAAGCCCTGACCAAGGATGGCGTTGAAAAGGTGATCAACGAGCTGTCCGAACGTTTTGATTACATCGTCTGCGATTCACCTGCCGGCATTGAGCATGGCGCCCTGATGGCACTGTACTACGCCGACGAAGCCGTGGTGGTCACCAACCCGGAGGTGTCTTCGGTGCGGGATTCTGATCGCATTCTCGGTATTCTGCAGAGCAAATCGCGTCGCGCCGAAATGGGCCAGGACCCCGTAAAGGAACACCTTCTGCTGTCCCGATACAACCCGGACCGGGTGGAGAAAGGTGAAATGCTTTCCGTGGCTGACGTGGAAGAAATTCTCGCCATTTCCCTGCTGGGGGTGATTCCCGAGTCCCAGATAGTACTGAACGCCTCCAACCAGGGTGTTCCGGTAATTCTCGAGGAAGAAAGCGACGCGGGGCAGGCCTATGATGATGCTGTCGCCCGTCTGTTGGGTGAGGAACGCGAGTACCGCTTTATGACGTCCCAGAAAAAGGGTTTCTTCTCACGGATGTTCAAGGGGGGCTGACGGATGAGTTTCCTCGATTATTTCAAGAGCAAGAAGAACAACCGGACTGCCAGCGTTGCCAAGGAACGCCTACAGATCATTGTTGCCCATGAACGGGGCCAGCGTGAACAACCCGACTACCTGCCAGAGTTGCAGAGAGAGCTGCTTGCGGTGATCCGCAAGTACGTTCAGATCAGCGATGACCAGGTCCAGGTGGAAGTGGACCGCAACGACAGCTGCTCAGTACTGGAACTGAACGTTACCCTGCCGGAACACTGACAGGTACGCTACCAGCGGGCAAAGTGATCCTCCATCAGTCCCCGTAGGCCGTCTACGGGGACTGGCTCGCCCCTCTCATCGCAGACAGTCCCGGTAAAGGTGCCGATGTACTGGCGAAAATTGGACGCGATCAACAAAGCATTGAGTCGTTCCCGACGAACTCCCGATGGCTCAAACCAGAGATCGATCCTGCCATCGTCCGTGGTGACCTGCCAGGGTGCGGTTTCATCGTAGCGATCAAACACGAAACGAGCCTGCCCGAGTTTGATGCAGCGCCCGTCCAGCCAGAGCGCATTTTCAGTCATGCCGGTTTCATTCACGCCCGCCGCCAGATTGAGACCAACGGCACGACCGTCTGCCAGCACACCAGCCAGGCTCGCCCAGTTCCAGGCGGTTTCGCGCCTCATAAAGCCGCAACTCCAATCAACGGCTGCGCGTGACAGGGAGTCGCATTGCCAGCTCTGACCCTGCCAGTGAATGTCTCCGGACACCGGCAGACCCGCTGATTTACGAGTAAACACCCAACCGCTGTAACCGGCTGGGCACACCAGGCGCAGAGGATGAGTGTCCGCTTCGATATTCAGGGCTATCTGGAGGTCACCGGGCCCGGAAACCGACACACCACGCGAGCGGCCGTCCGACGTAATGCGAACGCATGTTTTCCCTTTGCGAAACTCCGTCACCCCGGTTTCAGGCCTGGGTTCAATGTGGGTCCCCATCGCCAATGGCTGCGTCAGGGACTGCTCCAGCATCTGTCCGGTCTTGAAATCGTAAAGATAGAAAAACGCCGTACTGACCAGTTTCAGATCCACCACTGCCAGCCCGAACACCCATCCCGGCGCCATCGCACTGATGAACTGGAACTGGTTAAAACGGGCTTTACGGGCCAGGGCCGAGCGCGGTTTGTCCATCACCGTACGGAGGTCAAAGTCCCGGTAGTTAATGACATCCACCGGAGTCTCCAAGACGCCGTAGGGAATCCGCCCCCGGTCATCGATCAGTCGCTTGTTCGCTTTTTTCATCGTCAATTCGGGCCAAATGTTAACGTCAGGAATTCAGTCAGTTACCCAGTTCACAAACCCCCGATCGTAGCAGGTTGGCACCAGATCAGTCGTGCTAGACTCGCGCGACCATGTTCAAGGAAGTGTACCTCATGCAAAACCTGAGAGCCCGTGGCAACCAACGCCTGGCCAATGGACGCGTCAACTGGCTTGCAGCCACCACGGTTTTCCTGCTGACCTCAGGTTTGGCCTTCGCCGGGCTACCGGCCGAAGACTCGGAAAACTGGAGCCTCCGCAAGGAAACCGATCATATCCGGGTCTATACCACTGACCAGCCGGGCTCCAGCTTCCAGGCCTTCAAGGCCGTGGCGGTGCTCGACGTACCAATCGAGAACCTGATGGCGGTCATGATCAACCCCAAGTCCTGCGTTCAGTGGGTTCACAACTGCTCGAAATCCTATGCGTTCGGCTCGGGTGATTTCTATGAGCGCTACGCCTACTCGGTCAACGATATGCCCTGGCCGGTCACTGACCGGGATTACGTGCTACTGATTCGCACCCGAGGCCAGCAGGCCAATGGCGAAATCGTGATGGACCTCAATGCCGTACCTGATCGCCGGGACGAGGAAGACGAATACATCCGCGTCGACAAGTCCGATACCCATTACCGTTTTATACCCGAAGACGACCAGACCCGAATGATCTGGGTTCAACACACTGAGCCAAACGGTTCAATACCCGGCTGGCTGGTCAACACCCTGCTCGTGGACATTCCTATCCGTTCCATGGAGCAGCTGGAACGAGTTGCCCAGTGGGACCGTTACCGGAACTACGAACTAATCTATGACTCGCAGGGCCAGCTGAAAGATGTGGTCCCCAAAGCTGAATCAGGGGATGACTAGAACATCAGTAACAGCTAAGCTCTTTTACAAAGGACCTGCTAACGGAGCCGATTCGTCAATGACCGTTCTCGCCTACGAGATCATGACCCCGAGCATCAAGGCCGTACCCCAATCCTGGACGATGGACCGTCTGGCCAGGTTCCTCACCGACAACGAAATCACCGGCAGCCCCGTTACCGACGAAACGGGCGAGATCGTCGGCATTGCCACGCTGAAGGACATCACCGAATTCCGCTGGAACGCCAGCCGTTCCGAATCCGATGCCCGCATGACCCCGGAAGAAGAACAGGAAGCCCGTCGCCTGCGCATGGCCATTTTTGAGGAAATGGGCAAGGTGCCGGTGGAAGTGCGTGACATCATGACCCCTATCGTTTTATCGGTTGACGAGCAAACGCCGGTGCGCGACATTGCCGATATTATGATGCGTGAACACCTGCACCGGATTTTCATCACCAAAGACGAAAAGATCACCGGTATTGTGACCACGTATGACATGCTCAAACTGATCTCCGACCAGGAG
>Ga0189286_100198_pt1 | contig 26866 bp, 28 predicted proteins | sample UW69minimetaG_FD_130330 | JGI IMG/M metagenome (GOLD analysis project Ga0189286, IMG submission 130330) | Marine microbial communities from the Costa Rica Dome - UW69 mini metaG | ecosystem: Environmental > Aquatic > Marine > Oceanic > Photic zone | place: Costa Rica: the Eastern Pacific...
AGTATATAAATAATCACTTTGATGGCGATAAGCCAGAGAATGAGGTAAACATCTCTTTAGAGTGATAACCGACTTCTAGTCGTGATTCCGAACCTACCATCTTCCAGATGGTAGTGATTCAGTGTACTCAAACTATCATAAACAGATTCTAAAACTTCAATGGTTTTGTCTTTAGAAATTTCTACAGGAGTTTTTATATCTGTTGAAATTTTCATGTCAATCTCGTCAATTAAAAAGATTGTTTTATTTTCTAAATCTGTACCTAAAATACCGAAAGAACCTCTTACATCTTTAGAAAGTTTGGTGTTACATGCACTTAGTAGACAAATAATGAATATGATGAAAAGAGAAGATTTTATTGTTGAGGTCATTCTTAGATTGTTAGCTTAAGGTTCTTGTTCGTGCGAATTTTTATGTTGTGCTCTTTTTTTATCTATAATAGTTCCAATCAAACCTCCAATAGCACCTGCATATGGAATTACAACCAATACATTAGGAGATTTATGAAAAAATCGTGATTATAATTTCAACAATAACACCAATCATGGTAAGCCGTACAGATGCTGTTTGTATTTTTTTATGGGATGTAAATCTGTATTAACTTTTTTGATTATGTAACGTTTATAAAGCTTCTTCCACCATTTTGATCAATTTATTCAACTCATTAGCAACTTTATTCTCGTATTTGTTTATCATGTTCTTATGAAAAAACCTTAAAGTTCCTAATTCAAATTTTAGGTCATCATCGTGTCGTATTAAATCAAATGATTCTCTATATGTAAAATTCCGTATGGTATTATGAAGTATTTCTTTATTATTTACACTTGATTTTTTTATATGTTAAATTCTACTGTATGGTACTTAAGATTTTGGTGAAATCAAAAGAGTGGTTTTGAATTATATATGTAAAGAAACTCAGTTATTTGTTAGAATTAATAGCATATCGTTTTTATACTTTTTGTTTTTGGTAGATTATGCTTTCTTACTTTTTGCTTCAATCAATCCTTCCTTTATTTGCTTTTCAAATTTTGAGTTTGGGTATTTGGTAAGTCCAGCATTAAAATATTTTATTGCATTAGTGTAGTCTTTATGCTTTAGATAGAATTGTCCAAAACGATACTGCCAATATGCAGAATCATATCTTTTCGTTTTTAAAACATCTTTGAATTCATTCACAAAGAATTTAAAATACTCAAAATTATCTCTGTTCCAAGCCAACCAAATTAAAGAGTTTTTTGTGCTATTATCTATACTGCTGTCGAAGCCAAACCGTTTTCCTCGTTCTTTAAAATAAGTCTTCAAGTAGTCCATTTCGCCCAAATCAATATATTGTTGTATACTTTCAAAAACGAGCGAATTGTAGTTGTGATAATAAAATTTTAATCCTTTGTATAAAGCCAAATGTGCTAGACTTTCATGTATTTCATCATTGAACAAATCATACTTCCAAATAAGATGTTCTGGACTATGTTTTTTCAAAGTTTCATGGAATTCCTGAGTATAACTTATATTATAAATATCTCTTTTTGAATTCGCCATGTATAAATACCTAGCTTTATTGGCGTCAAAAGCGTTTAGCATATCCTTAGAAGCATAACCTCCATTACTTAAGATAGCTCCATTAAAGGCTTCAGGATGCTTTAAGAGTAATTCACTAGCATAATAAGCTGCGCCTTCCCATCCAAAAATGACACGTTCTTCATTTGTTCTATAGTTTGAGTTGACAAAAGGAATAAGTTCATCTATCAAAAAACTTGAGAACTTTTCTTTTTCATCTCCAAACCAAGTCCATCTGGATGCTTCGTTATCACTGATACCTACTACAATCATTTCTGGAATAGCACGCGGTATACGTATTGATTTTAGCAAACCAACACCACTTAAAAAATATTGTTGTCCATCTAAAATGTATAATACAGGATATTTTTGTGTTGATTCTGAGTATCCATCAGGAGTGTATATTTGAATTACTCTTTCCTCCTGTATGACAGTTGAGGTAATAATATGCTTTTTTCCAATAGTAACATGAGAGTTATTTTTTTGTGCTTGTGTTATTGTACTTAAAAATACACAGGTAATAAAAACAAATAATAACTTCGTCGGATAGGTTTTCATACAAATGTTTTAGAGTATATGTGAAATCGAGATTCTTTTTATGCTGTATAAATGTAAAATAAAGAATATATATGCACAATGCGATTTTTCATAATGAATGTTAAAATAAGCATTAACCAACTCTCAATAAATTTAATACCTTCGCAGCATGATCAAAGAAATCCAAATACGCATTACGCTAGAGGAAGAAAGAATTGAAGATATTTTGCTACAAAAAACCAAGCAAAAGCTTGGTGCATTGGCAGATGGTATCACAGGAATCAAAGTATTGCGAAAATCAATTGACGCGCGTAAACCGTTGATTATTTTTAACTATAAAGTCGCGGTGTATATCAATGAAGCGCTTCCTGAAGCTAGCGAATATAAATTTGATTATAAAGAAGTGTCTAATGCCAAAGAAATTCATATTGTAGGTTTTGGACCTGCAGGAATGTATGCTGCATTGCGTTGTATAGAATTGGGTTATAAACCTGTAGTATTAGAACGTGGAAAGAAAGTGCAAGAACGTCGTCGTGATTTACGAGCCATTAACCAAGAACATTTTGTGAATGAAGATTCTAATTATTGTTTTGGGGAAGGTGGTGCAGGGACCTATTCTGATGGAAAATTGTATACGCGAAGTTTGAAACGTGGCGATGTACGCAGAATCTTTGAAAATCTAGTATATCATGGTGCTACGGATCAAATTTTAGTAGATGCGCATCCGCATATTGGAACAAATAAATTACCTAATGTTGTCAAAAATATTCGAGAAACTATTATAAAGTATGGGGGAGAAGTTCATTTTGAAGCACGTGTAACTGATTTGATCATTAAGGAAGATAAAATACAAGCGATACAATTACTTGACGGACGCGAAATGTCAGTAAATCGCGTGATTTTAGCTACAGGACATTCTGCCAGAGATATTTACGAGTTACTGCATAAAAAAGAAGTAGCTTTAAAAGCAAAATCATTTGCCATGGGAGTTCGTGTGGAACATCCACAAGAAATCATAGATAATATTCAATATCATTGTACAGGTGAGCGTAATGAACTGTTACCAGCTGCTGCTTATAGTTTGGTGCATCAAGTGCGCGATCGTGGAGTGTATTCATTTTGTATGTGTCCGGGAGGATTTATCGTGCCAGCGGCAACTGCGAATGGAGAAGTTGTAGTCAACGGAATGTCACCATCAAGACGTAATAATAAATTTGCCAATTCTGGAATTGTCGTAGAGATCAATGCAGAGAAAGATTTATTCAAATATGAACAACATGGTGTATTAAAAGGTCTGGAATTTCAAAAAGATTTGGAACGTTTGTCATTTACGGCAGGAGGTAGGAGTCAAGTAGCACCTGCACAACGATTAACAGATTTTGTGGAAGGAAGATTATCAACGGATTTGAATCCAACTTCCTATCAACCTGGTTTAAAATCTTCGCCATTACATTCATTACTACCCAAAGCTATTGGAGGCCGTTTACGTAAAGGATTTGCTGCGTTTGGACAAAAAATGAACGGATATTACACAGACCAAGCGAATATTGTTGGCGTGGAATCACGTACATCTTCACCTGTCAACATTCCTAGAAAAGAAAACTTAGAGCATCCAGAAGTGACAGGATTATTTCCTTGTGGAGAAGGTGGTGGTTATGCTGGTGGAATTGTTTCTGCAGCTATGGATGGTGAGCGTTGTGCCGAAGCAGCAATTATTGGACTTTAAACCTGAGTTTTATCCCTTGCCAATATGGTGTAATCCCTTAGCATCATCTTTTGAGCTGATACTTTAGTATTTATAATGGTCAAAATAACGTTTTGTAGCGTTAGATAAAAGCTTACCAGTATTAAAATGATGTTTATAATGATTAAAATAACGCTTGAAAGTATTACATCAATGCTTCCAATGATTAAAATAATACTTAAAAAGATTAAAACAACTCTAAGAAACAATAATAACATCTCCATTACTAGTCAATTTGAAAAACAATTGTTTGTGTTAAAATATTGATATATATTGTGTAACGCTAAAACATATTAAAAATCCCGATTATGAAAATTTTGAAAAAACTGTCGTTTGCACTTGTTACTTTACTATTATTATTTTCTTTTACAGCACCAGACGATCATGTTGGAAAGTGGAAAGGACAAGATAAAGGAGATATAGGATATTTAACCTTAACAAGTGATGGTTATGCTGTTTTTGAATTTAATGGACAAACTTTAGGAGGAAAATCTTATGATCATAATGGTACAAAAGCTGCTATGAAGTATACCATAAATAGTGGTACTTCGCCAAAAGCAATTGATTTTATGATTATAGATAATGGTTCAAAGCGAGAATTAGGACGTCTAAAAGGTATTATCAAAATGAAATCTAGAGACGAAATGCAAATGGCATTACGATTTGGAGGTACTGCAGGAAGACCAACAGATTTTTCAGAAGATGCTATTGTCTTTAGACGTGTCAAATAACTTGAAAACACTAAAATTTATATAAAAATTAGCCTCATCTGTTGATGAGGTTTTTTTATGATCTGATTTTTTATTTTCATATGTAAGTATTTGTTTGTGAGTTTTTTAACTCGGTTTTTTTTAAGCCTAGAATTGTCGTATTCTAGCTTACTTTTGTTGTTTTGTCTGTTTTTTCAGGATAGATTTGCTTCAATAATAATTATTAAAACTTGTATTATGAAAAAACAAAAATTAAACAGTTTAACATTAAACAAAACATCAATTTCCAATTTACATCTTAACAATATTCTTGGGGGAGATTGGTTAACAATTACAATTGATGAAGGTCATACATGTAACAAAGACTGTAATTTACTTAGCCAAAGAGGAAGATGTGGTACTCCAAATGCAACGGAAGCTCTTAATTGTACAGTAGATTCAGTAGCTATGTCTAACTGTGCACTTCCGCAGTGTCAATCGGCTACTGCATGTGCTTAATGAAGTAATAAGTTAAATTTTGATCTAAACATTGGCTGGAAGTTAGCTTCTGGCCATGTTTTTATTTTGCAAGGAGAAAAAAGTGAAGCCTATTTTTTGAGTGAGAAATTAAAAGTAAATATCTTTTTTACGTTTCAATATGCATGCGATTTCTACACTATTAATACCTTTTTCAGGTTCATCGAGTAAAGGATTGGTCTCTTGAATAAGTTATAATACTTTAATCTCATGATGGTTACAGCTCACTTTCAGTCAATGCAAGCCCCAAAAATTCTAGATGTTGATTATGCGTATCAATTCAATCATGGAAATACAATCAAACTAATTCAAGATCATTTTCTGGTATCGCTTCAAACATTGCTTGGCTTTTCAATTTTTTCCAGTCATATAAGGGTTTCTGAAAGCGTATTTAACTATTTTAAAACTTCTCAAAAACACCCAAACCAAACAGCGCAAAATCATACTTCACAGGATCATTAGAATCTAATTTTCTCAGTCTAGTATCCAATTCTCGTAAGGCTTTGGCATCATTCTGTTTGCGTTTTAATAAACCTAATTTTCGCGCTACATTTCCTGAATGTACATCTAGTGGACATGATAATTGAGAAGGAGAAAGTGTTTTCCAAATACCAAAATCAACACCTGTTTGGTCATTGCGAACCATCCATCGAAGAAACATATTAATACGCTTAGCTGCACTTCCTTTTTTGGGATCAGATACATGCTTTCGAGTACGTTCTGGATGCGGAATGCTAAAGAAAGTTTCTTTAAAAGTAGAAATCACATTTTGCATGCGTTCTTCTTCGGTATTAGCAAAAACCACTTCCAATCCACCATGATGATTATAGATATTTTGTAAAGCCTTTATGAAGAACACAAAATCAGTCCCATTGAAGGTTCTGTGCACAAAGTTTTCTAAAGATTCTAGGTTTTCTTCTGAATGATTTAGTACAAAATCATACGGAGAATTTCCTAACAACTCCATCATTTTTTTGGCATTATTATTGATCATCTTTCGATTACCCCATGCAATGGTAGCCGTTAAAAAAGCAGCAATTTCAATGTCTTCTTTTCGGTTAAATTTATGTGGAATTTGTATCGGGTCACTTTCTACGAATTTTGGTTGATTGTATTCAATTACTTTTTCGTCTAGAAAGGATTTAAGTTCAGTTAAATTCATAAGATGTGGCAATCTTTTGACAAAAATAATTATTATTTTTAGTACTAATCAATCAAAAAATGCATGAAAAAAAATTACACACTACTTTTTCTTTATGTAAGTCTGCTATTTACAAGCATTTCATACACACAAACCCTTGAAGCATCTGTATTTGATGGAAAAACACAAGAGCCATTATTTGGTGTATCTGTTTATTTTGATGGAACTACCATTGGAACTACCACGAACGAAAATGGGAAGTTCTCTATCGATTATAAGGCTTCTACACAATCACCTTTGGTTATTAGTTACATAGGATATGAAACTTTGTTATTTGATGTGCGAAAGTTAGAAAGTGGAGCCAAGATTTATATGAAATTGAAGCCACAAGCTTTAGGAACCGTATATTTAGAAAACGATCCTTGGTCGCGCCGAAAAAAAATGGAAATCTTTAAACGAGAATTTATAGGAAAAACGGTTGAACCGTATATGTGTAGAATTGTCAATTTGGACGCTATTGAATTAGTGTACAATCCTACCACACAAAAACTCAACGCATATGCAGATAAACCAATTATTATTAGAAATAAGTACTTAGGATATACCGTTGAGTATACACTAGAATCGTTTGAAGCTGATTTGCGATTAACAAAAAGAGGCGATGTTTTGACTAGAAGCGTATATGTAGCTGGTTCTACTTTTTATACCGAACGACATAAAAGAGTCCGTAGAAGACATCGAAAAGCAAGAGAAAAGGAATATGGCGAGTCTGTTTTGTATTTTATGCGTTCTTTAGCAAAAAAACAATTGAAAGAGAATGGATTTCAAATCTTTCGTAAAGGATTTATTGTACCACCATACAAATACTTTAAAATCACACCGATGGGAGAAGATACCAAAGTAAAGCTTACTGCAGATCGGTTGGTGATTGTGTATGATCGTTTTCAAAAATCATTCTTAACGATTTTGGAAGACGATAAAGAATTTGTGATTGATAAGTATGGAAATTATACACCTCCGAGAAGATTGTCTTTCGGAGGCGTGTTAGGAGACAAGCGCATTGCGAATACCTTGCCGTTGAATTATAATTTATAAGCTTTGTTCGTTTAACTGATCTTCAAGAGAATTCATAAACGCAATGATTGCTTTTATTTCTTCTGGAGAAAGTTCTAAAGGATCTGGTGGCAATGTTTGGTTTTCCAATTCAATTCCAATACCAGCGCCACCTCCAAGATTGTAAAACTTTAAGACTTCTTCCAAAGTATCATATACACCATTGTGCATGTACGGAGCTGTTTTGGAGATATTTCGAACCGTTGGTGTTTTAAAAGCATGTTTTTTTAATTCAGCTTTCGCAACATAATAACGTCCTAAATCTTCATCTACCATAGCGTTTTCCCATACTTTGGTATTTGGAACGCCTAAAACTTCCAATTCACTTTCGGCAAAATATGGCGGAACTGTTCCGTTAAACGTTGGGGCAAAGTGACAAGTAGCACATTTTGCCTTTCCCATAAAAAGATTAAAACCAAGTGTCTCTTCCGCGGTAAATGTATCTTCCTTTCCAGAAATATTTCGATCAAATTTTGAATTGAAAGGCGTCAATGTTCGGATATACATCGCAATAGCATTACGAACCGATTTATGATCAATTCCCTGCTTGTATAACTCTTGAAAACGTTTTGTGTAGGTTTCGGATTTTTTTAGTTTTTCAACGATCATTTCAGTGTTAGCGTGAAACTCTTTTTCATTATTGATGACGTCCAAAATTTGATTTTCTAAGTTTTCTACACGTCCATCATAAAATTGTGATTGTTGAATGCTCGAATAGAGTAGTGTAGGAGAGTTACGTTGCACAAAGTTTCCTTGGTTGTCTTTTGAAAAACGCATTCCATCAGTAAACGCTTTTTCTGGTTGATGGCAACTTGCGCAATTCATCGTACCAGATTTAGAAAGTGAAGCGTCAAAGAATAAATCTTTACCTAATGCTGTTAATTCTGGGGATATTTCTGGACTATAACTCGGTTTAAATGCATTTGGATTGAACGTATTGGCATCATAGAACGAATCTATTCCATAGTTTAATTTTTGTTTCAACGGAAATTGTACTTGCCAATCTGTTACGGTTTGATTCCATAACGAAAGCATTAGTTGTAGTTGATCTTTAATAAAACTATAACGATCAAAATCATTAAAATTTTCAGCTTCATCAAGGGCCTCTTGCGCAGCTTTCAACGTAGCAATCCAGTCTTTAAATAATTGCTCGCTTTTAAAATGCGACTTGTAGATATGGAAATATTTTTCCAAACTCGCAAAAACTTCTTTGTTTTCAGGAATCGAAAGCAAAAGTACAGGTGAATCAAATCCTGAAATTCCCATCGACATGACTCTGACTAATGCTTGGCGTGTAAGCCACAAAAACTTATAATCTGTATGTTTTAAGATGGAATTGTACTTTTGTTCGAGCTTCAACTTACTGTAAATGTCATTTGCATATCCATGAATTGCAACTGTATCTATTTTAGTTTCTGCAATGGCTTCTTCCAAAGCTTGAAAACCTGATGCTTCTATCACTTTTTCAGCATTATCACCTTCATCAACTTTTGGTAAATTGGCTTTATTTAACCCGTAATAATTTGAACTATTGTAAAATGACATGATTGGCTCCATACGTTTAAAATCGATACGAGCAGCTTTAAAATAATACAAAATACTGTCTTTTGTAGTGACTTTGCTTAAGGCTTTTACATCGGCAATGCAATTCTTTAAGTCGTCTTCATATTGCGCTTTAATAGCAGCAGTAATGGTTTCATTTTCAGGTACAGGAATCGGAATTGTATCAGCTGTATTTTTGCATGAAACTAGCAAATTTATAGATACGAGAAAGAGGCTTACCACACCATAAGCCTCTTTAGGTAGATTAATTTTTTTTAGCATGGTTTATCTAGCAAGTCCTTTTACTACTAATAAAATACTACCTTCGTTTCTACTATTTTCAGCAGTTCCTGCACCATCAGGATTTAAGAAAGCGTCGTCTTTCCACGAATGTGCTTGTTGAATTAGTAAAAACGTATCTGGCTCTCCAATGATATCAGAAATATCAATCATTCCAGTTAATTCCCATTTTCCCCAACGATCGTCAAAACTTGCATATCCATTATCTACTGCTTCTACAGTTCTATGGGCAGATTCTAACACAACTTTTAAAGCTCCTGTATTTAAATCATATTGGTATAAATATGCATCGTGTTGTTTTACCATATCATCTACATATCCGTTAGGATCTTCTTGAATGTATGCGTAGTTTTCAGTGACTAAGATGTTATCAGGACTGTGGAAAGTTTTTGCTTTACTAGTTAAATCATCTCCGTCTAATACTAAAGTCAATTTTCCAGCTAAAGGATTTCCTTCGTCTAATACTAGTTTGTACACACGACCATATTTTGTACGCGTATCTGAGTTTGAAGTGTGACCTGTAGCATTGAAATAGATTTCTCTGTTTGCCGCAGCAGAACCTTTTCTATAGTCGATATCTTCTACACGGTTGAAAGCCATCACACCTTTGGCGATGCTTTCGTTATTTAACTCGTTGTACGTAGTTTGATCTAATTGAACAAACTCAATATCGTACTCATTCCCAATAATTAAATCTTTATCCGTAACGGTACCGTCACCAACTTTTAATCCGTATAAGTTTCCTCCGTGTAAGTCACCAACAGTGTTAGATACATACATTGCTAACTGTCCTCCAGCGTCTCCACGGCTATCATCACCAATCATTACCACTGTTTTCCCTGGGAATGCATCTTTTCCAATTGGCACTGCATTTTCAATAGTCCATTGTCCCATGGCAGGTAAAATTTCAGCAACGCTTGCATCATCAGCAGATTTATAAGGATCAACCACAAATACATTGTTTGTTGGCATTGCTCCCCATTCTCCACCACTTAAATATATAGGTCCATAACCGTGCTCTTCTGGTGTAGCTAAACTTCCTGAACATTGCGCAGTATTTCCAGTGGCATCAGAGTTTAAAATGTATTCACCTTTAATTGGCTTAAAAGTAGCATCTAAAGTAACACGTGCAATGGCATAATCAGCCTCAATATTATTGATTAGGGTGTACGTTCCGTCATCATTTTTTAAAAGCCCACAACCGTCAGCCATACTTCCATACACAAAGTTTGGAGATTCTGGCAAGGCATCTTCTGAGCTTAAAATACTGTATACTTCTACGTTTTCAAAACCAGCTTGCTTTGTAACAAAAGCAGGAGTCATAGAGTGGTTTTTAAGGTCAATAACACTAGTGTTTCCTCCAGGAGTTGTAGTTGTACCGTTGTTGTCATCATTATTACAAGACGCTAAAGAAATAAGTCCTGCTAATGCAAAAATTTTTGAAATGGTTTTCATCGATTATTAGTTTGCGAATTTTTAGTTGCACAAAACTATCGATGTTGTGTTAGTGAATTTTTAGCCAAATATTGTTTTACGATTATGCGTATATTAAGGAAACGTTTCGAGTTTAAGTTTGTATAAACTTACTGTAAAGACGTTTTTTTAAGTTTGGATTTTTTTATTTTATAGAGATGCTTTTGTGTAGATTTTACTGATTATTAACAACTTAATACGATACGAATTCATCTATTCCGTTTCAGTCATTTTAGTTTGTTCCTTAAACCATGGATCAGTTAACTCTATGGCTTTCAATACATAATCGGCAATAGGTTTTGGTGGTCCCATAGATTCAAAGCCATACGTATATCGAACGCCTTTGGTTTCTTTTCCATCAGAAAGTGTAATTTCTAACATGCATGTTTTTCCTTTTTTGTCAGGATCTTCATAAACGCCGTTCAATAACGATTCAAAATCTGGTGTAATTGTTTTTGTCAATTTTGTGAATATGCTGTCTTGCTGAATTCCGATGTAGAAGTTAGGATCAATTTCTTGCGTTCCATCTCCTTTGCGGTTAATTGTACCGTCTTTGTGAAGTAATATGACTAAGGAAGATTCATCATCAATATTGAGCTCTATCGTTGTTGCTTCATATTTTTTTTGAAGATTATTAGTTGCTTTTTGCGATTTGTTTTGTTCACACCCAAAAAGTGATAGTACAAATATGAAGATGAAAATTCTATTCATTGAAAATTTTGTATTTAAAAGTCAGCCATAAATGCTAATTTAGAAATGGTATATCCGATATCATTTGTATAGCCTTTTATGATGTTTCCGTTTACTTTTATTCGTTTGGTTTCGTTGTTCTTTGTCACGAACACAATATAAAAATTGGGTTTAAATTTAATAATACCAGCTTTTTTTGAGTTCTTGATGGCTGCTAGTAACTCAACAATTTCACTTTCTTTGAGCTTTTTTATTTCAGCAAACTTCCCATTCGATTTTTCATCAGGTCTTACTAATTTTACACTTTTGATCTCATGAATATCTTTCGGATAATCAATTTGTATTTCCTCTTTTTTTACAGGAAACAAATGATACAATAAGAAGTACGTATATTAGTCTCATGTTTGTTTTAGTTATTCGATTGTATACTTATCTAATTTATAATTTACGATTTTCCTAAAACCTAATTCGAAGTCACAATATTCCCATCACGCATCTCAATAGTCCTATCAGCCATATCAGCAAGTTCTTTGTTATGGGTAACGATGACAAAGGTTTGCCCAAATTCTTCTCGAAGTTTAAAGAATAAGTTGTGTAAGTTTTCTGCGGATTCTGAATCTAAATTTCCACTCGGTTCATCGGCAAAAATGATCGCAGGTTTGTTCATCAATGCTCTTGCAACCGCGACACGTTGTTGTTCTCCACCAGAAAGTTCATTGGGTTTGTGATGGTAACGACCAGACAATCCTAAAAAGTCCAGCAATTCCTTCGCTCTTTTTTCTGCAGCAACCTTGTCTGTTTTTTTAATAAAAGCTGGAATACATACATTTTCAATTGCAGTAAATTCAGGAAGTAATTGATGGAATTGAAAAATGAATCCAATTTGATGATTGCGAAATTTTGCAAGTTCTTTTTCGGAAAGTTTTTCTGTTTTTACATCATTGATAGTTAGGGAACTTCCATGATTTGGAGACATTTTGTCTAAGGTTCCTAATATTTGTAATAAGGTCGTTTTTCCAGCACCAGAAGCACCTATGATAGAGACAACTTCACCTTTTTTTATTTCTAAATCAATGCCTTTTAAGACCTCTAAATTTCCGTATTGCTTGCGTATATTCTTAGCTGTAATCATGCAAAATTTCTAATAAAGCCACAATGTACTATTTAAAGCTGTGCTATACAATTATGAACTGATATTCCCGCTTCTTTTTTTGCTTTTAAAAAGGTTTTTTACATTGTTGTAATCAATAAAGTATACCAAACGAATCGATAAGGTATGATCAATAGGTTCGTCAAAAAGTCGGTTCAAACTATCAAAATACGTTGCTTCAGATTCTTCAGTTTGGTTAAAGATTTGATTTCTATACAATGCTGTTAAGAAACTACCAGGACCAAATTGCCATGTATAGCTAAAGTCTAAATTCCATGTGCTAAAGTTGATATTTGAGTTTCCTAAACTTAAATCTTCAAAGGAACTTTGCGATTGCTCTAAGCGACCATTCTCTTGAAGAAAGTATGGAGTATCATCATAATCTACCGTTGTCCAATAATTTCTAAACGTTAAATTCAGTGTATGGAAAGGATTAAAGCTATAATTACCCGAAATACGATTCACCAATTCAATTTGATCACGTTGGCCAAAGATAATTTCGTCTTCAAGATCGTTCGAATTATTTGCATAGCCTCTGCGATTGTTTTGAACATTCAGAGAAGAACTATAACTTAAAATGAACTTATCATTCACGCGAACTCTAGGTTCTATGTTCACGCGATATCTTGTAAAACCTTGTTCTTTTTCAAAGAAAGTAGCAAAGTTTGCATTGACATCTATTGCAAATGTTTTGTTATAATCCGTGGAAATAAATCCTCTGACATTAAAACGATTTTCTGTAATAAAGAAGCGTCTGTTATCAAAATCACGTGGTTCAAAGTAATCAAATTGCTTCCCTGGTGCAAAACTTGCATTTGCTCCAAAAGCCATTAAACTCTTCTTAGCAACGGCAAACATATTTACTCCAAAATTTGCACCTGTATATACATTAGGATCGTACAAACGACGATAATTTATCCAAGTATTGATTCTAAAGTTATTTAGTTTTTCTGTAGGTTCAAAAATTTGGTATGAAGCGTCCAAACCAAAGTTGTTAAAGTTATTTCGTAAATTTAACCCTAAGTCGTTGATATCAAATGTGGTATTAGAGAAACTATGATCAAAACTATATCTAAATTTTCCGCTAATCTTACGAATCGCAAAGAACGAATTGAATCCAGTTTCTGTTCCTGTGGTTAAATTTCTGTTGCTCAATTTTAATTGCGCATCAATATTAACTGTATTCTTTTTATTCACGATATCAGCTACAAGTGCAGTAACATTAGCATCTCTAAATCGACTTCCGTTTCTAGTTACGTTGGTGTTAATTAAACTAACAGAAGAGTTTTTGTTGAACTGTTGATCAACAACCATTATATTATAGTTTGTCAACGGTTCTACAACTTCTTCTCGGAATTCACTTGTATCATTATTTCGAACTGTAGCTATAGTCTTTTCAGTAATCGCATTAAAAAATCCAATTCCCAAACCATTTTTAGTTCTACCAGAAACTTTCACAGCATTGATGAGTTTTACTTCACTTGGAAAATCAACTACTTCCTCATTGTCAGCAGTATCGACACTTCCCGAAGGAGCATTTCCAATGCGGCGCGAGAAGAATAAATTCCCTTTGTTGAACAAATCGACACCTTCGGTAAAGAATTGTCGTTGCTCCGAAAATGTTTGTTCAAATGGACCGAGGTTTAATTGCAAATTGTCAAATCCAGCTTGACTGAAATCAGGAACTAAAGTAGCATCAAGTGTAAAATTTTCGGTAATTCCATATTTTACATCCATTCCAAAATTATATTCATCGGTTATTTCTCCATCTCCAGAACGAATTACCGTAGAGGCAAACGGATAAAAAATCAAACGAGTTGGTGGTTGAATGTCGCGTAAACCTTTCAACTCGCCAGCATATAATCCAATATACCCTTTTGTAGGATCAAACGGGTTCCATGTATATTGTTTTCTTGTTTTTCTGAATTGTCTGTGAAATTGAATTCCCCAAATTGGTTCTTTTTGATTGGTAAAACGAAGTGTTCTATAAGGAATTTTTACTTCGGCAATCCAACCATCATCTACTAGTTTAGAAGCATTTTGCCAAACGGCATTCCAACTAAAATCTTCTCCAACACTAGGATTGGCTATGGCATCTGCTTGATTTCCACTTGGAAAAACCACAAAATTTGTATCGTTTTGACCATCGTTATTTGGATTGATGGAAATAATAAAAAAATCGTTAATTCCAAAATTATCACGACTCGTAAACTGTCGCATGATGTTTTCAGGCTTATCACGCAAATAGGCAGCTACATAAATAGCTTCATCGTCATACGTCATTCTAACAATCGTTTTTTGATCTTCAGGTAAAGTATTCCCAATTGATGGACGAAACTGTACAAAATCAGTTGCTATATCAGTATCTTTCCAAACGTCATCATCTAACACTCCATCTATTATTGGAGGTGTTGTTGTACGCTTTATGTTATATACTTTTTTGGGTATGCTATCTTGAGCAAAACTGCTTACTGTAAAAGAAAGAAGTAGTACGAATACTAAAAAACGGCTCATTATTTTTAATTTTTTTTGATTGATTGACGTCTTAAAGAGATTGGGAATCAATGATTGTTACAGTAAGACTGCCGCAAAACTACTCGGATACTTTGCTTTTTTATCCTAAAAAAAAGTTAAATATCCTTTAAAAATGTTAACATTTATAGTCATTTACGATGTTTTGATAGTCCTTTTTTTGAGTATCTTTAACAACAATGAAAATGAAATTATTGAGCAATGCCTTACAGAAAATTAGAAGAATACAACATACAAGTAACTAATGAAGTAAAAGATCGTTATAAGACTATTATAGAGGAACTTGGAGAAGATACAACACGTGAAGGTTTGTTAAAAACGCCAGAGCGTGCAGCCAAAGCTATGCAGTTTTTGACACAAGGATACGAAATGGATGCTGCAGAAATATTGAAAGGAGCGATGTTTTCGGAGGATTATGATGATATGGTCATTGTAAAAGATATTGAGTTGTATTCGTTGTGTGAACATCATATTTTACCATTCTTCGGGAAAGCGCATATTGCTTATATTCCAAATGGACATATTGTAGGATTGAGTAAATTGCCTCGTATTGTAGATGTTTTTGCGAGAAGATTGCAAGTGCAAGAACGTTTAACGCACGATATTTTAGAATGTATCAATAATACGTTGAAGCCTAAAGGTGTAGCCGTGGTGATTGAAGCATCGCACATGTGCATGATGATGCGTGGTGTACAAAAACAAAACTCAGTGACAACGACATCAGGTTTTAGAGGTGCTTTTGAAAAAATAGAAACCCGAACAGAGTTTTTAAAACTTATTAGTTCAGATTTATCTTAGTTTGCTCTTTTGAAGATTTACAACTACATATTACTGCTATTCTTTTTTGGCAATTTTGCTTTTGGACAAGAAAAGTTTTCCGATTGGAATACTTTTGAAAAGTCGTTTGTAAAGAGCTATAATCGTTTGCATATTGCGGATTTACAAATTTACTATGTAGATAATTTGGAGTTAATAAAGAGCAAGCGGAATGTGGAGAAGCAAGAAAAGATGTTTCAACAATATCAAAAAGCATTGCAATCCATTGATAAAACAAAGCTTACCCAAGAACAACAATTGGATTATGCTTTGGTTTCTTATGAAATTAAGTTACACCTAGAACGAATTGCTCTTGAAAAAAAATGGTTGAACATAAAGCCTAGAAAGATTTCCCAAGAAGGTTTGAGAAATGTTCCAATGGGAAAGGAATGGTATGCCTATTTCTTAAAAAAATGGGTAGATGCAGAAGTGACGCCTGATGCTTTGTTTCAATTTGGTTTATCAGAAATTGAACGTGCTAAAAAAGCCATGAAAGCGATAGAAAAAGCTTCTGGTTTGGATAGTTTGGAATATCAAAAATATATCAATAGTGATATTTTTTTTTTAAATGATGTCAAAACGCTTCAATATGTATTTGAAAGTTATAAAAAAGCAATTTATCCAAATTTGATTGGCTTTTTTCCACAAATAGATCAATTACCTGATGTAAAAATTGAACGAGGAACAAATAAAGCCTATGCACAAGTTCCTGCATACTATGCAGAAGTTAGAAACACTTTTTATTATAACTTTTTTGATAAACCTTTCAACAAACGTCAAGTAGCTTGGATTTACATGCATGAAGCTATGCCGGGACATCATTATCAAATTAAATATGAACAGCAACTAGAACAATCTGCTATTCGAAGTTTATTTACAAGCAATGGCTATCGTGAAGGTTGGGCAGCGTATGTAGAAGAATTAATCTATGATTTTGGACCTGAAACAACCAAATACGATGAATTAGGAAAGTGGGAATGGGATATTATTCGTTCTGTACGTGTTTCTATGGATGTTGGCTTGAATTATTATGGTTGGAGCGACGAAAAAGCATTGGAATTTTGGCAACAACATATTCAAGGTCAAGATGATATTGCAATACGTGAAATTGGACGTATGAAACGTTGGCCAGCACAAGTTATTACTTATAAATATGGTGCAAATAAAATTTCAAAATGGAAAGCAAAGCTTAAAAAAATGTTGCCATCTGGGGAAGCTTTTCCGTGGTTACAGTTCCATACAAAGATTTTAGAAAATGGAGCATTGCCTTTTTCCGTAATGGATTCTGAGATTTTTTGGAAGTAGATTTTTAGATCGCTGACGCCATGAATTAAGATCGCTAAGCTACTAGATTTTGGATACTACCCTGGATGCAGACACGAGTGCAGCAATCTTACTTGCAGGAACAGAAATTTATGCTCTGCTAAAATCTAACACTTAACACCAAATCCCCATTTAGTTTAAAGTTCTAAAATCAGCTTCCGAAAAGTTATCTTCCATAAAGTTATATCCAATATCATATGTAGTTATGTGCCCATTTTTTAGATAGATTGTATACAAGTGTCCGTTAGATTCTATTCTTTTTATATCTGAATTAAAATAACCGCCATGAAACACATATTTCTTTTCAAAATCTGATGGTATAATGGTTGCACTTTGAAGTGCTTTCCATAGTAGAAAAGTTTCTGATTTGCTTAGAAATAATCGTTTGTTATCCTTTTCAAAATAGATAAGATCTAAATTTGATATTTTTTCATTGAATGGAATTGCAGCAAGTTGTATTTGTTGATCTAAATTCAAAGTTGCACAATATGCCCAGAGCAATTCCTTTGTGCCAGCTTGTCCGTAATCACTAATGGATTTTACAATTGTACCATTATTCAGGAATGTAGAAGAAACAGTTTCGTCATCTGTATGACCAACACTATAGGACGTTTTTACTTTTGAAATTTGAATGTCTTCTAATTTTTTGAAAATATATTTGGTAAATTCTGGCGAAATTTTTCCTTTATATAATCCGATGTTGTTAGTAAACTTTTCTCCATAATACGTAACGGAACCGTCTCTTTTAATAGAAATATTCATGATAGGACATCTGCCAAAACAACCAGAACGCGACAATACAACTTGATCGAAGTAAAGCGGATCTTTTTCTTTTTTTTGCAATGGTACTAGCCTAAGGTATGTGCCATCCTTTCGTTTTAAAATGAGTGTATCTTTCAGAGAAGCATCAATCGTACACTTAAACACAAGTTTTTGCTGCAAAGGATGCTGTACAAATAAACTATCCGTTTTTAATTGATACGGAACAAATCCCACGAAAGTGTTATAGCTTCTTTTTCCAGTAATAGTATCAAAGTTATATTCAATAAATTGTCTGAAATATTCTAGTTTGTTTTCTTGAAAGTTGATTCCAATTGGGATTCTAAAAATAGATGGTTTGACAGATTCTATAATTAAATCAGTATCTTTTTTCTTTTCACTTTCAGCATATCTAGCGTCTATCCATGTGCCTTGTATTTTATTTTGTAATGAAATTTTCTGTTTCGACTCTGTACAATTCCATAGTAAAAGGGCACTACAAAATATCAAAATACTATTTTTCATATAGAAGTAATTGGGTTGCTTAAATATACTAGCTTTACAGAAAATGTCTTGACAAAGCATATTAAATAGTAGGAGTTTATTTCTTACTTAATACGATGTGAAAACTAACAATTTTTATTGTAAAATTATTGAATGTATTCTCATATAGTCTGTAATTTAGAATTTTAATCAAAAAAAAAGATCAAGTTAAAAAAGGTAGTAGAACTCAAAGGTGTTGAAAAACTCACAAAAGAAAATCAAAAAACAATTAATGCCATTATCATAGGAGAGGGTTTTGGAGGTCCTTGTGTAGATAGTAACGATTGTACAGCAACGAATACAATACCATCTATTTGTTGTTCAGTAATTTTGTCTCCACCTTTAATTGGCGAGACCTTTGCTAACAAATAGTATGAATAAAAAAAATCCCTTAGTTGAATGCTAAGGGATTTTTTATGTTCGGTAGTAGGTTTACTTTATTGAATAGTTACATCAAAAGTTACTTCGATATCCGTAGATCCTCCAGCATTTGCCAAACCAGTATTTGGTTTTGTTGGCTCATGACGTAAGGTAAACGTAATTGTACCTGTGCCAGCAGCTCCAGCAGCGGCATCAAACGTAGTTCCTAATGGATTGTTGTTTCCATCAAAGTTTGTGTACGTTGTTGTTAAGTCAAGTCCGCCACCGATTGTGTAGAAAAATTGGTGCTCATCATCTTCTTCTTCTACTTCTTCAGTAACATTTTCAGCAGGATCCTCTGTTTCGTTTAACAATACTATAGCTCCGTTGTATGTTGTGTTAGCAACTAAGTTTCCAGAAACAGTTACTACAGGAGCATTTGGTCCGTCACCATCTAAATCTCTAGATTGTAAGGTAACTGCTGTTCCTCCTCCATTAGGGGTCAAAGTTACAGTAATCGTTGTAATTACCTCTTCTTCATTTACTGGCACTGGCGCTGCATCATCGTCATTAGAACAACTTGTAAAAAGTGTTCCTGTAATAGCAATTGCTGTTAAAATTGAAATTTTGAATTTTCTCATGTTCGAATTTTTAATTTAATAAGTGAATTTTAGATTTAATAAAAAGTTTCTTCCTAAATCGTCTGCATAATATCGTAAACGGTTTAAGTAGTTTCGATAATTTGTATCGAATATATTAGTCATTGATAACCCTAGATGTAGCGTTGATTTTTTACTCAATGAAAAATCAACATTTGTATGTAAATGCAATAAGTGATACGCACTTGGAGGTTCGCTTATACGCACTGTTTCTTCTGAATCTAATTCTGGTATAAATGATTGAAAATCATTATCAGGATACTCATTTTGTGCAAATGTATACTCGCTTTGCAGTTCAATTCGTAGGTTTTTTAATTTTTTGTTTTGGTATACTAAGCCGTTCATTGTGTTTACTGGCGGCATGTTTATTAAGGGAATATCAAGTTTTTCATCATATCCTTTTACTAGAGAAAATTGATGGTAAAAATTAAAATATTCATTTAATGTAACTGATGCATCAATATCAACACCTACAAGCGTTGCATCGGTTTGTCGGTATTCCCAAACAGGGAAAATCCCTCTATTAGTTTGGTTGTCACCTGTAGGTTCAATGAGTATAAAGTCATTGATAAAATTTATGTATGGATTTACAGAGAATCCGAAAATAGATCCTTGCTTCTGTAAAGTAATCGACATCTTGTGTGCAATTTCCGAGTCAAAACGTAAATCGCCTAATTCAATTCTTGAAGCAGAATGATGTAAGCCTTCGCTAAATAATTCAGATGGATTCGGAGCGCGGGAAGCCATCGAATAATTTGCGAATATTTTATAATTTTCATTCAGTGTATAGCGTGCTCCCAAGGTTGCGGAGACGTTTGAATAATCCAATTTAGGGTTGGTAAGTACTTGAGTTCCTAAATCTTCCACAACGAGTTCAGGAAAAAGTATATCATAGTTTCTATTTTGCCAAAAAGAACTTCTATAAAACTTTTGGGCATCTATATTAAAATAATCAAATCTACCACCAACTTCGACCAAAAAGTTGTCCGTTATTGAAAAGTCAGCAATACCGTAAATTCCAAAATTATATCTTTCATAATCAGGAATAAGTCTTCGTACACCTGTACTTGGATCCGCCACATTTTTTTGATATTGTGCCATGATTCCAGTTTTCAAGTTATAAAGCTTGGTATTATCTGTCTCTAAATCCAAACGAATTGTTTGTGAGCTTAATGCTAAATCCACTGCTGCTCTGTCATCATCTTCACTGTTTCTACGAACATCAAATTCGAGGCGTTCGTTTTGTTGAAAGTCGTATTGGAGCGTTATCTTTCCAAAATTTTTAAAGTTTTTGAACGCACGTACTTTGAACAAATGATGTGTTACATCTTGCTTTGGAGCGTTAATGTCATACGTGAAATCCCTAACAACTATCGGAAAACCACTGTTGATAGCGCGAACTAAATCGCCAGCATTACCAACATGTGAAGCACGCAAAATGCCGATTTCATTTTTAAAGAAAGAATAATAAGCTTCAAGACCGTAATCAAAACGATTGATCCCTATTCTTGCTGAAATACTACGTTCAAAAACCCCTGTATTACTTAATACATAATCTGGTGCTTCATAATCACCAAATCGTTTGAGGTTGCCTTGAATAGAACCATACCAGCCATTTACATAGCTTTTGGTAAGGGACGAAGTAATATTTCCACCGCGACCATTGGTTGCAGCTGTGACATGCGTTTTGCCGTAGATGGTATCTTTGACAGGAATTTTGGAAGCTTCAGTAACGATAATTCCACCAATGGCATCACCACTATATTTCAACGCACCAGCGCCTTTGATAAGTGTGATATTTCCAATAGCGTTTACATCGATACTTGGAGCGTGTTCAGCTCCCCATTCCTGATCTTCCATTCGGACTCCGTTGTTCATGACAACGACACGACTACTGTGTAATCCATTTATAATTGGCTTCACTACAGCATTTCCTGTATTTAATGATGAAACTCCACTTAAGGTGTTGAGTACATCTCCAAATGAGGCACTGCTATAGCGATCTAATTGCTGTTCCGTTATTTTCTGCTCAAAATTCGTCTTAGTTTTACTACCATAAACCGAAGCATTTAACGTAATTGCATTTAGCTCTTCTAAATGATGTTCGAGGCGAAAGGTTTTTTGTATGTTACCTTTAACTTTCACTTTAAAAGCTTGTGTTGCACAATTTGGATGTGATACTTGAATCGTATAATTTCCTTCGCATAGATTTGAAAATGTATAATTTCCATTGATATCTGATTGTGAAATTTTCTCTAGTCCTGCAATGATTAATGTAGCTCCTGGGAGTACAGAATCATCGTGTAAATCGATAACCTTACCAGATAGTGTATAGTTGCAGTTTTGACTTTGCATAACCATAGCACTAAAGAGCATTAACATAAATAAATATGTTCGCATGTAAATTCTTTAATTAAAAATAATGTGTTTTTTCTTGCATTCAAGACAACACCGGAGGTGCACGAAGTTGTGTATTCGTTGAAGGTGAGTAGTAGCACAAAGGAGTTGTAGTACCAAGTGCTATTTTTGAAATAAGTGGAGTTATTACTGTTTCAGGGTAACTAGTAAACTCAAAAATAAATGTTGAGAATTGACAGTCACACATTTCACAATGCACTACATTTTCATGAACATGATCTTCTTGTTCGTGACATATAGTGTATCCGTGATCTTCTTCTAATTGATGCGAAAACTGTATGTATGCAGGAAGTGCCAATGTTACAAGTAACAAAGAAGCAATAAGTATTTCCTTTATGTTAATTACGGTTTTCATTGGGTTTATCATCAATTACAGTATTGATAATTATCAAACAAAAGTAGAAAAAGCTTTCCAGTAAAAAAAATTAGTATCGATAGAATTACTAAATTATAACAAAGTTGGTAGGGTTTGTAGGAAATGAATAAGTAAAAGTTTGTACTTAATTCACCTTGAAACGATTAAAAGATTGCCAGTATTTGTCTTTATAAATATCAAAATCAATTTGAATACGATTTTTGTATTTCTGTTGAATGCTGTATAGAATTTTTGATGGTTTTCTAAAATCGATGCATGCAAAGTATATTTCTCTCAGACCATCCGCTGTTTGCCTTCCAATATTGATATAACCATCTTCATCTTTTAAAACAGCCATTATCTTTTCTTCTATTTCAGAAAGTAGTTGATAGGTAGTTTCATCAGGCATTCCATTGGTGTTTGTTCCGTCGTATTTGAGTTCTACCACAACAACCCATGGATGTGAAGCTTTGCTATCCCAATGTAATACATCTGTATTTACAACAGCCAATAGTGGCAGTCCATTTTCGAGTGTTGCTTCAAGTCCTGCATAACTGTCGTTTTCGGTATTGTGTCGCAATCCTTTGTATTTTTCTACGAATTCTTTTTCTCTCCAGGTTAAAAAATCTTTTAGCTTTTCTATAGGAACTAATTCTTGCGCAGCATCTTTTGTGTTGATGATGTTTATGTTATCTATAGTGGTAACAGTATTCAATTCGCCCAAAAAATTATCTAAGGTAAGGTATACGCCATTTATAATAATGTTTTTGTTTTCGTCATTAAAATCTTGATGCGTTATGGTAATATCAATTTCATCTGGCAATTCTGAATGATCATTTGAATAGAAATGCATTGTATTTACACCAAATACATACCCATTCACCTCTAGTTTATATTCAGCAATGTTAGAAGCTTGTTTGAGTGCTGTTATTTTCCAACGTTTCATATTTGGTGCAGCGGCTACCATTTCTTCTACAAAAGCAATGTTTTTAGTAATACCATCTGCTGTTAAAATGAGTTCTGCTGTATCATCATCAAACATACCAGCAACATACCAAAAGCCTTCCTTTAATTGCTTTAGTTTTGGAGCAATTTTATCAAAAAAGGCATGTTGAATATCACCGTTGTTTTTTACAACTTTATAGAATCTACCTTCATTTTTTTCAAACCATTTCCAAAAATCAGCATAGGAGTGTATGGTTTCTTCTTTTGAACCAAATAGTGATTTGAAAAAATTCATGCTTAATTGCTTTTAAAGTTTTATTTGATAATGCGCATGCGCTTGAGCATTTTCTTTTCAAATTCCCAGAAAAATTTGAATTGACCTAAGAGTGTTCCAAAAACAATCAATAAAACTTGATAAATAGGAAGAATAATAATGATACGAGTCGTCCAATATAAAAAACTTCCAAAAAGGCCTTCTGGAAAGATCGAAGGTGTAAAACCAACCCATTCTAATAAAGGTTTAGCAATCCGCACAGAGCTTGTTCCTGTTAGGGCAAATACCAAAAATATAGCAATGATTTCCCAACGGTAATTGGTAACCCATTTGCTTTCAAGCTTTTTAAAACACCATAAAAAGAAGCGCAGCATGATGTAGTAAAAAAGTAATACACCAACAGCGACTAGGGCATAATAGAGAATTCTGTCTTCATGACGATCCACAAAAGAACGAATGATATTTTTTGAAAAAAGATATGCAGTATAGAGTAACGAAAGGATTCCTAAAAAAGGAAAGATTAGTTGCCAGTTGTGTTTAATTTCCCAACGTTTTTTAAATGAGGTCATGTGTATTTTTTTGCGCATGCAAATATACATAACTTCTGCATTATATCCGAGCAGGAAAGGCTGCTAACTGTTGCTTGTATTTTTGTTGAAAGAATACAAAATAATAATACAGTTGGTAGTTGACTTCATACCCATAATCTACATTTGATCGGTAATTGATTTGCTGTTGATACAAGGTATTGTCGTAACGAGCTGGTTCAATGACGCGCTGATTCCATTCAGTAACATAAATAATATTCTTATTTTCTAAGAATTGTTGCGAGTAGTAATCTCTTGGTCGCGCATATCCTTGTAACCAAGCACTAAAACCAGGCTCAAAGATGATGATTTCGTGTTCTAGTTCATCACTAGCAATACGAATGGTATCAGACACTTTTTGGATGTCGTCTTTTTTTTGGGTCATTGTTTTTTGTGGACTCGAACATGAATAGACGACAATTCCTGCTAAGGCCAATACTGCGAATACTTTTTTCATAAAAAAATCATTTTACATAAAGGTACGATTTTTTCAGGAGTTGCCATCCTGTAAGGAGTGAACCGTTTGTTTGAATTCGTAAACGTAGCTTTTGAGTGATTTAGTTTTTTTTGATTTTTATGAGTATCAATATTTTTAATTTCAGAAAAAGATATCTCTTTATGAGATCTTTCCAACATAGATAGTTGATGTAGCCACTTTTTATCAACTTTTTTTTAAAAAAAACTTATGTCACAAAATGCATCACGATTAAGTAATATTCAATTTGTATTATTACATGTTTCCATGGTATCAATAATTAGTGTTTATTATTTTTCCACAGGGAAAGTAGAAACATATAATGATGCTGCAGTATTACAGTATACTATAGCAATTACAGCTTTTACTTCCATTACGATAGTCTGTATTATCTCCATAACTTTGATTGAATTGCTAAAGGTAAAACTTCGTCAAGAAGCTTTGAATCAATCAAATTCTTCTATTCATACAACATCATAGGTTTCTGGTTTTTTAGGTATTGTGAGCATTTGAAAAGAATCTCCTCGAAATTTATGAATAAAGAGCAAACAAACTGGTTACAGGTTGTGACATACTTTATTTTTTAATTTTAGTACTATTTTCAAAATCACTTAGTATGAAAAAAAGAAATTTTAAAACGTTGGATTTGAATAAAAAACAATTTCAATCCTAGCACAGTTACGAGGAGGACTTATCAACGCAAAGGAATCTAGGAGTGTATGTTTTTGTATGACTGATATGTGTCAGACAAAAACTATATGTAAGCCCGAAAAGCCATTACAGAACCAATACTATTTAAACAAAAGAAGTTCAGTTATGCTAGTAATTTCTAATAGAGATGACTGAATTTTGGTTTTGTAAGGTTTTGGATGAAAACTTCCAAAGTAAGATTTACATAATTATTAACGTGATTTTTTGTGCCAAAACCATCCACCTAGAAGCAAACAGGCTAAGAACACAATGGGATAAGTAGAAAAGTTACTATTTTGTTTGAAACTAATTGAAGCATCGTCACCTATATGCGTCCAAGCAGACCAATAAAATGGTAAGCGAGAAGCTGGACTGCTAATTTCATCATTTTCAAAATACTCAATTTGTGCATTTTTGCAAAGCACTGTTTTTAGAATGTCCATTTTGTAAATACGTATAATACAATTTCATGATTTTTACCGAAGAGGCATCTGGAATACTCCATAAAGTAGCTGTAACACTTGGTATTTTACCGAAATTAAACGCACGAGCCAAACTTTGCAATCCTTCTCCTTTTTGATATTTGCCAAATCCTGTATTGCAGGCACTCATTGTAATCATACCCGAATTGAAGTTGTTATGGTAAATTTCATCCAAACGCAAAAGATTGCTGATACTGTCATTCGTTTTGGTGAAAATCAATGATGAAAAATTTGGGTTTTTGGTATTTATGAGTGAATATGTTGCCAAGTGAATTCAAGAAACATTTCTTGCATGATTGATAAAATTAGTTTTTGTCGCTGCGGCATTTGTCCACACATCTCCTTGCATCAGATCAGGAAGTAGCAATTCTTTATTGTCTGAATAGCTTAATTTTGTAAGTGTTTTGCCGTATAAATTTGCATTGGCTGTAATATCATTATTACTGTCTTGTTTGAGTTGTTCCAAAGAGTGTAAGGTATAAGCGTCCAACTCCAAACCACAACAAACAGCAACAACAATAAATAACTGCAGATGCTATCAGCAACAACTCGCTTCAAAATACAAATCCTCAATCAAAATTGAGGTTTAAAATCAGAACAACTTTAGTTTTTACGATAATTTATCTTATAGTATCGTGTAATTTTTTAGATAGAATAAAAGTGTCAAAACAACAATGAGATCTAAAATGAGTGCAGCAAATAAGCCAATAATAAACCATCGGAAACGTTCTAATTTTTGCAAATCCATAGTAATATAATTTTATATTTTAGATAGCAAATCGGGACGTTTTACTGGTAAAAAGTCCCGCTTTGTTCAACTAAAAAACAGCATTACCTTAAAGATTCCCCAATCCAACGTGATACTTACTATCATTGCTGTTTTTTAGTATACTAACCAACCTAACCTAATTTTTATAGCGTTTGTTTCAAAAAATCTGAAACCGTTCCTCCTGTTTTTCTTTGAAATGCTTTTGAGAACGATTCCCTATTACTAAAACCTGCTTCTTTTGCCATGGCTTGTACGGTATAATTTCGATAATTCGTATGTTTTGTTAATCTTTCAATGCTGTATTGAATTCGCAAATCATTGATGTAATTTCGAAACGATTTCAGCTTATAGGTATTAATCACTTTTGATAAATACTTTGTATTCGTTTGTAGTTTCTTGGCAAACT
>Ga0189286_100199_pt1 | contig 26650 bp, 26 predicted proteins | sample UW69minimetaG_FD_130330 | JGI IMG/M metagenome (GOLD analysis project Ga0189286, IMG submission 130330) | Marine microbial communities from the Costa Rica Dome - UW69 mini metaG | ecosystem: Environmental > Aquatic > Marine > Oceanic > Photic zone | place: Costa Rica: the Eastern Pacific...
AGTTGATTTAGATCAAAAAGGAGATCAGGAATTAAATATCAATACAAGAAATTTAGCTTCTGGTATGTACTATTACACATTATATGTTGATGGTAAGAAAGTTGATACTAAGAAAATGATTGTTGAATAATATAAAAAAAGATCAATTCTTAAAATACAAGGAAAAAGCTTCGTAGTCTACGAAGCTTTTTTTATTTTTAGACCACAGTGATCTCTTCAGCATAAAGTTGATATCACAGATATTCATAAAATGATACCAGCCTAACCACAATATATATGAAAACAGAAAATGTAGACCTCCTCAATACAGGGTTGATAGTGATATCACTTCTGTTTGCCTATTGGTTGCCTTTTGAACTCTTTTTATTTGCCTATGCCGTTCTCGGACCGTTGCACTATTTAACAGAAATCAATTGGATTCGTGATAAAAAATATTTTGTAGCCAGTAAACTCTGGATCTATCTGATTGTGGTTGCGGCTTTTCTGGTTTCTATGCCTTCGTTGGTATATGTCTTTGCGCCCGAATCAGTTCAAAATTCGAAAGCTGTGCTCTACATTACAAGAGAGTTACCACCGTACTTTGATGCATGCTTGTTTCTTTCGATCATGGCAGCAATCATATTTACGGTATTTAAAAGTAAATCCAGTCAGTATGTAGCATTATTTGTGAGTGTAATATTGGCGTTTTTATTTCATAGTGTACCTTTCTATCATTTGATAATTGGCGTTTTTCTCCCAACCGTAATTCATGTGTACTTTTTTACCATCATGTTTATGTGGTATGGGAATTTAAAGTCAAAGAGTAGAATCGGCTACTTTAATATCATCTTAATGTTTGCCATTCCATTATGCATCATTTTTCTATCCGTGAATCCCATAGATTATATTTTGGGAATTGATACGCAAGAGATTTATAATAACAATAATATGATGGTTTTAAATACAAAAATCTCTGAAGCCATTGGTTTGAGTGAAGGAAATGCACTCGCATATGAAGGAAATGCATTCATCAAAATTCAAATCTTTATTGCCTTTGCATATACCTATCATTACCTAAATTGGTTCTCTAAAACTTCTGTAATAGGCTGGCACAAAAAATTAACACAAAAACGATCGATTATCATTGCATTGTTATGGATCACTTCTGTGGCGTTGTATTATTATAATTATAAGATTGGATTTACCTTACTTTTATTCTTAAGCTTTGTGCATGTTTTTATGGAATTTCCACTCAATGTGATTTCCATTCGTGCCGTTGGTAAATCGTTCTTGCCTTCTAAAAAATCCTAGCGTATGCGTACTGTATTTTCGTTTTTTTTCATTTTGTTGTTTTTTTCTTGTGCGAAACAACAAAAACAGAAACTACCTGAAAGGAAACCATTTTCGAAAGTAGAAATTACACCCGTTTTCAACGATTCTGTGAGCATAAGAGCCATTGCAGTAACGCCAAACAATGATTTGGTGTATGGAGGAAACAAAACGACTTTGGCACATTATAATGCAACCACGCATCAACATACAAATTTGCTCAAAGAAAAAGCTCCTGATTATTTGGATATAAGTTTTCGAGCAGTAGCGCATATCAACAATACAACGTATGGGATCAGTATTGTGAATCCTGCTTTGTTATATAAAGTTTCTGGTGATGGAACCGTGAAATTGGTATATAAAGAAGTTCATGAAAAAGTGTTTTATGATGCGATTGCTTTTTGGAATACCAAAGAAGGTATTGCTATGGGCGATCCAACAGACGATTGTATCAGCATAATTATTACACGTGATGGAGGTGATTCATGGGAAAAACTGCCGTGTGATCTATTGCCGAAAGTAAAAGAAGGAGAAGCTGCTTTTGCGGCAAGTAATACCAATATTGCCATTGTGGGAGATGAAACTTGGATTGCAACAGGAGGAAAAGCGAGTAGAATTCTATATTCTGCTGATAAAGGAAAGACTTGGAAAGTGTATGAAACACCAATTGTACAAGGAGTTGAAACTACAGGAATGTATTCTGTTGACTTTTACGATGCACAAAACGGATTTGCCATAGGTGGCGATTATAGCAAAGCAGCTATCAATGAAGCCAACAAAATCAGAACATCTGATGGTGGAAAAACTTGGGAATTGGTAGCAGCAAATACAAATCCAGGATATAGAAGTTGTGTGCAATACTTACCAAACAGTAACGCCAAAGAATTAGTGGCGGTTGGTTTTAAAGGTATTGATTATTCCAACGATTCTGGAAATACCTGGAAACACTTATCAGATGAAGGTTTTTATACCATCAAATTTATCAATGACTCTACAGCCTATGCTGCAGGAAAACATCGTATTGCGAAATTGTTGTTTAAATAAATACTATTCTACAATCGCTCCAACACACTTTTTACGCTATCATGCTTTAACATATACTGCATAAAGTCAAAGGCAGGAACAGCCATAACGCGACTCATTTCGGGTTCAATAATCGTATTAGTTTCAGCAGAGCAACCTTCCATTAAACTTTTTATATAACTATTGTTTTTTTGAATGATGGAAGCAATGCGTTCTACACAAAGTGTATCTTTAACTTTTTGTCCATACATAGCGCGTACATCGCCTAAATCAAATTTGTGAGGCAAGTAGATGCTTTCATAGGTGAAATGGTCGTATTTATCATCTAAAAGCTTGAGTTTGTCTTTTACATAACCAGGAAACATTTCGGTGGCCGCAACAGAGTTTAAAATGGCAGAAATTTCACTAGATTTATTAATAATGCCACCATTACATTCAGCCATCACAGCATCCATCACGAATTTAATATAGGCAGATTTATCATTAATGATATTGATAAACACCGTTTTTTTGTCTTTTGCTGTCGCATCAATTTCATTAATGGCTTCATACAATTTGTAAGCAGATAGCAACCCAGAATTTTCATAAATTCCTCCATCATTATATTGTCCTTTACCTTCAATGGTAGCAGCTGGACTAATCAGCGGAAAACGATTGGTTGTAGAAGCTGCATTATAAAAACTCAAGGTTTTATTATTTCCCAATTCCAAAATATCATTCGCGCCTAAATACAGTACCGATTTCGCATGACTTTTTTCCATAGGAATCGAAACTGCCATTCCTTGCCGTCCTCTAATATTGGTTGTGTTACTAATCAATATTGGAAAGCGCTGATTTCGTTTTTGATACATAGTATACCACAGCTGTCGGTAGGAAGTTGTGTTAAATTCGCTTTGCGAAATATCATCATTTGCATACTGTGCATACGTCCACATCGCAGCTGTAGATCGATCCATTCCTATTAGATTTGCAGGTGCTAAAACATGCAAAAGCCAATCGCGACCTAACAAATGTGCTAAATCCATCGATAAAATATTCTCTGTGCCAATTTTTCGAATAATGGAATCTCGAAACTGTAGATCATCATTTTTATGTTTAATAGCAGAATAATTAATCAAGCCAATGGTTCCGCCAGATGCACCAGATAAACATACGGTTTTGTCATACAATGTGCCATCTTTATCCAAGGCATTCAATACAGTCATTGTCCACGCATTGGCTTTCATTCCTCCGCCATAGCAACCAATATAATAGCGTGTGTCTGGTAAATTTTGAATATATTTTTTTAAGTTGATTTTATCTGTTGTAACCGTTTCTTCTATTTGTTTTAACTCAAATAGATTGTTGTTTTTTGATAGGAAGTTCAAGACAACTAAGCCAAGAACAGCTACATACACTACAAAACGGAAGTTTGATTTGTGTTTTTTAGCAAAATATTCATCGGACAAATTGTAATACATAAAATGCTTCAAAATCACGACCACAATTCCATATAATAAGAAAAAAGCTGAAAGAATAATGATAATTGCATTTACATTCATGGCGTAGGTTGGCCAAATATTTAATGCGATAAAGAATAGTAAATTAGCAAATCCAAAATAGGAAATCACTTTTAAAAAGATAATATTATTACTTGCAGCGCCTAGACTCAAATTTCCAATACTTAATTTGGATAGTTTCTTGAAAAACTTGCTTTGTCCAAAATAGTTGTTCTTTTCAAACATTTGAATAATAGCTTCCTTCTTTTCTTCAAGTGAACGCGGATCTTTTTCATCATACATCAATGGAAAACTATTGATAACAGCATCATTATCTTTATTGAAAAATGAATACTTAAACATGGTTCTAAACGTACGATAATACGTGTAAGTGATGGCTTGAAGCGTAATACAAACTAAGCTTAATATAACCGTCGTATAATTGTATGGATGTTCTGACCAAATCAATAAAAATAGCAAGGCAAAATGTGCTAACAGTGTTATAATTAAAACAATTACATACGTGTGAATAGGATTATTGATTTTTTGTTTTTTGTTTCCTTGCATATAAAGATCATAGCCAGAATCTTTTGCTTCATGCAAACCATGTTTGTAATGCAAACGCCATTGATCTTTTTGGTTTTTTAATATATATAGCCATACAATTAATCCTACAATTAACAACCGAACAAATCCGCTTAGTTGTACGCCAAAATCAAAGTTTGTATCTGCTGTATACGCAACCATATAAAACAAAGCTGCATAAAAGAATACACCAATGATACGACGTAAAAAACTCAAATTACTCTCATAAGCTATGCTTTTAGGATCACTTTTGGTGTCTTTATTTTTATACCATATAATTCCAAAAATGCTAAATATTTTGGCAATGCGCCAGTCTTTGTCTTGAAACTTCCGATTGGATTTAGAAAGCAAGAAATAGTTTGGATAGTGAGAAAGTACAATGCAATAAATAGGAGCAAAAGCGAGTAATAACACCAAAACAAACCAATATGGATGGTAATACAAGTCTACAATAATTGAATTCATTTGTGGTGCTTTTGGCAAAGAAAGTCCAATGATGAATAGAAACAGTAAGCTAATCCAAGATGAATACACAAATTCTTTTAGTAATACCAATCTGTTTTTTAACGAAAAATGCATCCAGATGAGCAGTACCATAAGAAATGTAGCTGCATAAAAGGCAATTTTAATAGTTACAATGGTTTTGGGATATTCTTTGTTCCACAAATAATAGAAATTCTCAATGCAATCAAATGTGTATGCTAAACTGGCGAGTATCAAAAATAGCTTAAAAGCAATTTTTATATTATGCTTTGTGGCTTTGCTGTGCACATATTTTCCAACAATATAAAATAGGAGGAAAGCCCAGATAAAATCAAAGATGAAGAATAAAATAAATACAGATTGCTGAAAAATGCTGGTATGGTCCATAAACCAAGTCTTTGTAACTTCTTCCTGTGTAAATTGTGGATGCGTTACCCAATCGTAGATGTGAAACATTTTTCCACAAACAATCATAAGAATACTTAAGATGACAAAAACTATCACATGCAATTTTGGAGCATTATGGCGCTCAAAATGTCTAAAAGAATTGAATTGATTTTTATTGGTAAGATTCATCGATGTTGATTTTTCCTAAAGCTACAAATGAATTTTCAAAATAAAAATACTTATGAGTATGTATTTTTTTTGTTGCAGTAGGAATAGGAAAAGGAGCACTAAAAATGCTCCTTTCAACCAATCACCAAAAAATTATAAACAGTGATATATTCATCACTTGTTGATATGCTATATTATTTAGACTGAGTTTTTTAAAAAAGGTTTAAAAACAAAAAGAGCATTTCTTTTGAGGGAAGTGCTCTTTTCTAATCAATGTTTAGGTTTTGAATATAAATATTCTAGGTTTTTTAGGACATTGATCAATTTTTACCGCGTCTTTTGCGAAACTGTTTCATTAATTTTCTATTGAATTCATGTTCTGCTTTTTTCAAACGAATGATTTTTGTAGCAGGTAGAAATTTTCGTAGTTTATTAACTAAATCAACTCTGTTTTCATACACTTGTTTTTCAATAGATTGTATTCTATCTAAAATGTCAGAAGCTTCTTTTTCCGACATGTTTGTATTTGAACTTACTTCTTTTTTTATCTTATTTAATCCAGCAACGCGCAATTCATGATTTTTATCATCATAGGCATTGTATACTGGCCAAAACTGTTGTGCTTCTTTCTCAGATAAATCTAAATTTTCCGTAAAATACGCAATTTTAAGCTTCTTTATCTTTTCTTTTCCGCCACCTCTTTGAGCTGTTGCTGTAAAAAGCCCAAAACAAACGAGTAGTATAGTAATGTATTTTTTCATCTTTTATTGTTGTTCGGTTAACAAATCGTAAGGATCTATTGTATTTTCTATGTAATCTATCGTGTCTGTTTCGTCTAAATCTACTTCAAAAGTAGTAGTAATATCTACATTTTCCTCTTCATAAACATCAACTAAATCATAATTATTCAACGCAATCAAATCATTTTCGATAAACTCGTTGATCTCACTATCTTCTATCTTTTCAAATGCTAACCCATCAGGATTGATATCAGGTCCAATATTTATTAGGTTTATCGCTACAAAAAGTAAAATACATGCCGCTGCTGAAAAACTTATGTATTTTAAATAATCTCTTTTACGCTGTAGCGGAATAACCTTTGATGTTTCTTCTGTACCAAATAATTCTTTTGAAAGCGAATCTTCTAAACTATCAAAATAAGCATCAGGTGTTTGAAAACCTGTTTCTTTTGGAATCACAGACTTGGTGTTCATACGCTCAAAAAGACGATCTTCAAACGAGTTAAAGTACTCTTTTGGAGTATTGAATCCTGTATTGTTGTTATGTAATTCGTTATTTTTCACAATAGTTAGACGCTAATTTATATAAAAGGTTTAATCGGTTAAAAAAGTTTCTATTTTTTTTACTGCGTGATGATATGAAGCTTTCAATGCACCAACAGAAGTATCTAAAATCTCGCTCATTTCATTATATTTCAAATCATCAAAATACTTCATGTTAAACACAATCTGTTGTTTCTGAGGTAATGTTGCAATGGCTTTTTGTAATTTCAATTGAATTTCATCACCTTCAAAATATACATCTGCTGTTAAGTTATTCACCAATTGTTCTTGCAATTCTTCTGAAGAAATACCAGCTTTCTTTGCGCGTTGATTTATAAAAGTAATCGACTCGTTTGTCGCAATTCGATACATCCAAGAATACAACTTGCTATCGCCTTTAAAATTGTGAATACTTCTAAAAACTTTAATAAATGTATTTTGAAGTACATCATCAGCATCATCATGACTCGTTACCATTCTTCGAATATGCCAATACAAACGCTCTTTGTATGAGGATACAAGTTGACGAAACGCTTTTTCTTGCGTTTGCGGGTTTTTTAAATCATCTATGAGGCTTGTTTCTAAGACGTTCAATTGTGTTTGTTTTATTCTAAGACTAATGAATAGAATAAAGGTTTAATCTAAAGATAAAAAAAACATAATAAAATACAACTGGCTGATTTTAAAGTATAATGAAACATGTGGCGATTTCAGATTTAACTTAAATCGTCTGCATTTGAACCAACTTTGAATACACATGATTATTACTAATCAACTCTTCATGTGTACCTTGCTCTACAATTTCACCTTTTTGCATTACTACAATTAAGTCAGCATTTTGGATAGTAGATAATCTATGTGCAATGACAATAGAAGTTCTATTCTTCATCATATTTTCCAAAGCAACCTGCACCAAACGTTCACTTTCGGTATCTAGCGCAGAAGTAGCTTCGTCCAGAATCATAATTGGAGGATTCTTTAACACAGCCCTGGCAATACATAAACGTTGTTTTTGTCCACCAGAAAGTTTTACTCCAGAATCTCCCACATTATGATCGAGTAATTCAGGTAAGTCTTTTACAAATTCCCAGGCATTGGCAATTTTTAATGCTTCTATCACTTGTTCATCAGTCGCATCTTGTTTTCCTAGTTTTACATTATTACGAATTGTATCATTAAATAAAATAGAATCTTGTGCTACAATCCCCATTAAGTCACGTAATGAATACTTGGTGAGTGATTTAACATTATCACCGTCAATTTCAATACTTCCTTCATTTACATCGTAAAAACGTGTGACCAGATTTGCAATGGTACTTTTTCCACTTCCAGATTGTCCCACTAAAGCCACTGTTTTTCCTTTTGGAATTTTCAAAGAGAAGTTTTTTAATACATCGGCTTCTTGATACTTAAAAGTAACATTTTTTAAAACTACTTCCTTATCGAAAGTCTCTTTTACTTTGGCATTAGTGACATCTGCAATTGGACTTTCTGTTTCTAAAATTTCCAACACACGATCCGCCGCAGCATTTCCTCTTTTTACACTATACGATGCTTTAGAGATGGCTTTAGCAGGTGTTAAGATTTGCCAAGACAATCCAATGTACGCAATAAAAGAACTTGCATTCAATGTCTTTTCTGTCAATACCATGTTTCCTCCATACCAAAGTAATACTGCTATAATTACAATACCTAAAAACTCACTTGTCGGAGAAGCTAGGTTTTGTCTATTTAACAGCTTATTTGAAAATGAAAAAAAGCGATGCGTTGATTCTCTAAAACGATCACTAAAATACGACTCTCCGTTAAAACCTTTAATCACTCGCAATCCACCGAGGGTTTCTTCTAAATGTGATAGAAAAATACCTTGTTCTTTTTGCGTATTTTCAGAGTGTTTCTTTAATTTCTTTCCAATGGCAGAAATAATAAAACCTGAGATTGGAATAAAAATAAATACAAACATGGTCAGTTTGGCACTGATAAAAAACATGGCGCCAATTGTAAATAGAATTGTTAAAGGCTCTTTTACAGCAAGTTCTAGTACTGATAAAAAGGAGTTTTGAATTTCCCCAACATCAGCAGAAGTACGAGCAATTACATCTCCTTTTCGTTTTTCTGAATAAAAAGAAAGCGGTAGTTCCATGATTTTGTCATACAACTCATTTCGTACATCTTTCAAAATTCCATTTCGTAAAAATGTAATAAAATACATAGCTAAATAACCAAAAACATTTCTCAAAAAGAATAAAATGATGATCAAAATGATCATGTACATAAGTGTGTTAATGTCTCCTTCAGTTTCAGAAGTTTTTGTAATAAAATAATTCAGATAATCTTCTGCATACTGATTTAAGCTTGCTGATTGACTGTAAATTGGTTTTACGGTCAAACGTTCTCCTTCGGCGAACAGAACTTTTAGCATAGGAATTAAAGCAACCATTCCTAGCGTACTAAAAAGTGCATACAGCACGTTAAAAAATATATTTAAATATGCATATTTTTTATAAGCTATTGCGAAACGCAATATTTTTTTAATATAATTCATCTAGTCTAATTTCATTTCTTGAACGATGCGTTCAATTTTTGCATCGAGTTCATTTTCTACCTTCAAAAAGTCTGCTTTGTTTGTTAAAGGCAGATTTACACTAAAGTAGAATTTAATTTTTGGTTCTGTACCACTAGGTCGTGCTGCAATTTTAGTGCCATCAGCCGTGTAGTAAATCAAAACATTTGACTTCGGAATTGTAATTTCGGATGTTGAACCTGTCTCCATATTAGTCATAGTAGAGGTTTGATAATCCTCAATACGAACTACTTTTGAACCATCAATAGTAGTGAGTGGGTTTTCACGTAAATCAATCATGGTTTGCTTGATTTCAGCGGCACCATCGATTCCTTTCTTCACCAAAGAAATCAACTTTTCTTTGTAAAAACCATGAGTAACATACATGTCAATTAAAGAAGCATAAAAAGAGCTTCCATTGGCTTTTGTTTGTGCTGCAATTTCGCATGCCAATAATGCAGCCGTAACTGCATCTTTGTCACGTACAAATGCTCCTGTCATGAATCCAAAGCTTTCTTCGCCACCTCCAATAAAATCCAAATCAGGGAAGTCTTTGATCATTTTGGCAATCCATTTAAAACCAGTTAGCCCAATTTTGCACTCTACATCGTACGCATTCCCTAACGCTGTCATCATAGGTGTTGATACAATTGTAGAACCTATGAATTGCTTTCCGTTAATTCTGTTTGTATTTTTCCATTGTTGCAACAAGAAATCTGTCATCACAACCATGGTTTGATTTCCATTCAACAAAATCATATTTCCTTCCAAATCACGTACCGCAATTCCCAAACGATCACTATCAGGATCGGTTCCAATCACAATATCAGCATTGGTTTTTTCGGCTAATTGTAATGCCATTTCCAAGGCTTCTGGTTCCTCAGGGTTTGGTGATGCTACTGTTGGAAAGTCTCCATCAGGAGTTGCTTGCTCTTGTACGATATGTACATTGTCATAACCTGCACGTTTTAAAACTTCTGGAATCATCGTAATAGAAGTACCATGAAGTGAAGTAAAAACAATCGTTAAATCGTCTTTGTTTTCTGCTTTGAAATCTGCATTTGCAACACTAGCATTGATAAACGCCTCGTCAACATCGGTATCTACTAAATGAATCAAAGTATCATTTGCATCAAACTGAATTTGCGCAAAATCTAACTGATTGATTTCATTAATGATTTCAACGTCTTGTGGAGGAACAATCTGCCCACCATCAGTCCAGTATACTTTATAACCATTGTATTCTGGTGGATTGTGTGAAGCTGTTAATACTATTCCGCAATGACAATCTAAATATTTTACGGCAAACGATAATTCTGGCGTTGGACGCAAATCTGAAAACAAATACACTTCAATACCATTAGCAGAAAATACATTGGCAACCACTTGAGCTAGAGACTTACTATTATGTCTACAATCGTATGCAATAGCAACTTTTAATTGTTGATTTATGTATGTTTTTTTGAGATAATTACTCAATCCTTGCGTATTTTTTCCAAGAGTATACTTATTAATCCTGTTAGAACCTGGTCCCATAACCCCTCGCATTCCACCAGTTCCAAAAGCTAAATCAGTGTAAAAGCTTTCGGTTAATTCTTTAGAATTTGTATCTATAAGTTTTTGAACTTTTGCTTGTGTATCAGTGTCGAAAACTGGAGTCAGCCATGCAGAAGCTTTCTCCAAGATTTGAGCGTCAATCTTTGTCATTTATAGGTCTTTTAAGTAACAAAAATAATGAATTCATTCGGGTTTCTATTTTGATAGTTAAAATATTTTGAATAACTTTATTTACCGATTTTACCGCTATGAAAAAAAATCCCCTAAATTTTTTTTGCATACTTCTATTTTCCATTGTCTCGGTACAAGCACAACGAGAAGCCGCCCATTGGTTTTTCGGTGTAAACGCAGGTTTAAACTTTAATTCAGGGATTCCTACAAGTTTAGATACGGGACAAGTAAACACCTTAGAAGGATGCTCAACAATTTCTGATGCCAATGGATCACTGTTATTTTATACAGATGGTGTGACTGTTTGGAACCGTATGCATCAAATTATGCCAAATGGGACCGATTTGGCAGGAAGTTTATCAAGTACACAATCTTGTATTATTATTCCAAATCCAGGCAATCCCAATCTCTATTATATTTTTACCACTGATGTGGTAGATGCTTATACTGGAAATGGAACTGGACCGAGTAATGGATTTAACTATTCTGTTGTTGACATGTCGCTCAGCGGCGGAATGGGAAATGTGACGACTAAAAATGTGAATTTGATGACCAATGGTTCAGAAAAAGTAACGGCATCACTTAGTTCTGATGGAAATTATTGGGTAGTTACACATCGAAATTCTCAGTTCTATGCATTTAAAGTTACTACGGCTGGCATAAATGCAATTCCTATTGTTTCGAATACGTCGAATGTAGTTTCTAATTATCGAAACATTAGAGGAAACATGAAAATTTCTCCTGATGGACAAAAGTTAGCCATTGCACATACGCTGTTTGAACCAGAACAAGCAGGTTCGTTATATCTGTATGATTTTAACAGCACAACAGGATCTGTGAGTAACGGACAGTTTTTAGCAGATGACATTACTTTTTATGGAGTAGAGTTTTCTTCAAATTCTACACGATTATATGCTTCAGGAAAGTTTTTTTCAACCAGCACATTGTCAAATATTCAAATACAACAATATGATGTTACAGCAGCAAATATTCCTAACACAAAATACATTGTACACAACTATCAAGCCGCACAAGTAACACCGTCTTTGGCAGGAAGCTTGCAATTAGGGTTAGATAAGCGTATATATCATTCTTTACCAGCTTCTAGATTATCTACGATTAACACACCTAATCTGCTAGGAGCAGCTTGCGGATTTGATTTTCAAAGTGTTAATTTGGGAACTAATTTTGCTCGTTTTGGATTGCCCGCTTCTGTACAATCATATTTTAAAAGTATTGCCACTATTGAAAATTTCTGTTTAGGCGATCAAACGACCTTTACAGTTACTTCTGAAAATACAATTACTGGCATAAACTGGAATTTTGGCGATCCTGCTTCTGGAAGCGCTAACACAGCTACAGCAATTTCTACGTCGCACGTGTTTTCAAGTGCAGGCGCATTTACCGTTACAGCTGATGTTTCGTATTCAAATGCGCCAAATCAACTATTTACAGAGATTGTAGTTATTAAAGAAATACCAAATATTGCACATTTATTTACGATTGAGCAATGCGATGTTGATGATAATGATAGTGATGGTTTGTCTGTGTTCAATTTGCAAGAAGCCATTACAGTGATTGAAGAAGACAATGGCAATACTAATATTGATGTCATGTTTTTTGAGAGCTTGAATGATGCGCAAATGAATGAAAATATCATTACAAACGATTCATATGCAAATACAGTGAATAATCAAATAATATATGCGCGTGTGTTTACGTATGTAGATTGCTACACGATCACACAAGTACGATTAAGTGTAAACTCAGGTAGTAATTTGGGCGTATATGATACTATTGAAGTGTGTGAAGTGGATGATACAAATATCTCCATTTCACAAATAGAAGCTTCGTTAGGAGATGATTTTCCTGATGCTACGATTAGTGTCTATCCAACTAGAGATGATGCATTACTGTTAGAAAATCAATTAAATGATTTTTCATTTATAGATGTAAATACTACCAGTGAATTGTTTTTTAGAGTTTCGTACGGAAGCAATTGTGGTTTTATAGGAAGTGTAGCATTAAATATTGTTGCTCAACCTGCGGTAGAAGATCAGCAAGCACTTTTGTGTGGAGATGAAGGTTCTGCTGTAGAATTAGCTTTTGAAGAATCTTTTTCAAGTTATTTATGGTCTACAAATGAAACAACGCCTTCAATTATGGTAACAGAAACTGGAACATATACGGTAATTGTGACCAATAGTGCTGGTTGTGAAAAAGAAGTAAATTATACGGTAATTTCGGAACCACCATTGACGATTGAACGTATAGATATTCAAGATTTTCAAGATGTCAATACGGTTAAAATTATACTGACTCCCGATACCGAACCTGAAAATATAAGTTATTCTGTTAATGGCGGAAATTCATTTTCAATATCAAACGAGTTTGTAAACTTGTATCCTGGCGTATATGATGTGATTGTACGACGTGGAGAATGTAATTCCGCAGCAGAAACTATTTTAGTTGGAGGATTTCCAAAATTCTTTACGCCAAATGGAGATAATATTAATGATACGTGGCAATTGTTGCAAAAAGAATATTATCCAAACGCCACTATAGAATTGTACGATCGTTATGGGAAAAACTTAAACTATATCAAAGCAGATAGTGAATGGGATGGAACCTACAAAGGCGTACCATTACCATCGGGTGATTATTGGTATAAACTAACCTTGGAAAGCGGTAGAATAATTAAAGGAAATGTGACATTGAAGCGTTAAAGATTCTCAGTTTCACTAATATTATAGCGTTCCTTATCGCGTTTACTTCGCAAGACAATTTCGCCTAAAAAACCAGCTAAGAAAAACTGTGTTCCAATAATCATAGTGGATAATGAAATATAAAACCAAGGATTGTCTGTGACAAGAATTGCTTTCAAACCATACGCTAGTTTGTACAATTTCATAATACCAATATAGCCTGCAGCCGCAAATCCTATAAAGAACATAATTACGCCAAGTGCACCAAACAAATGCATGGGACGTTTTCCGAATTTAGACAAAAACCAAATCGTAATCAAATCTAAAAAACCATTGATAAAACGATCGTAGCCAAACTTTGTTTTTCCGTACTTGCGGGCTTGATGTTGTACTACTTTTTCACCAATATTTTGGAAACCTGCATTTTTAGCTAATACAGGAATGTATCTGTGCATTTCTCCATACACATCAACATTCTTTACTACAATATTTTTATAGGCCTTTAAACCGCAGTTAAAATCGTGTAATTTTAATCCAGAAGTGCGTCTTGCTGCCCAATTAAATAGTTTTGAAGGGATATTTTTAGCAATTACGGAATCATAACGTTTCTTTTTCCAGCCAGAAACCAAATCAAATTTCTTCTCTGTAATTAATTTATACAATTCAGGAATTTCATCTGGACTATCTTGTAAATCTGCATCCATAGTAATGACAACATCACCAGAGGCTTCCTTAAAGCCAGCGTGTAAGGCTTGCGACTTTCCATAATTTTGCAAAAAACGAATACCTTTTACTTCTGTATTTTTTTGAGAAAGCTCATGAATAATTTTCCAAGAATTATCGGTACTTCCATCATCAATAAAAAGAATTTCATACGTAAATTGATGCGCTTTCATGACACGGTAAACCCAAGCATGCAATTCTTCTAACGATTCTTCTTCGTTAAGTAGTGGTATAACTACAGATATATTCATACAGGATTCTTAGGGTTTGCAAATATCTTTGACTTAATAGCTAAAGAGGTTAGTAAAGAAAAGAAAAATCCGCTTAATAAACTTTTAAAAACGTTTTCAATAAAAATAGCAAATTTAAAGTTGTCTTTTAAGAACGCAATACTTTCTTGAATTTTTTCATCAGTAAAGTCGCTGTTCTTTCGCAAATCATTTTCGGCAACTACAGCTAATTTATCTACAAAATCAGGTTCAATATAAGAAGCGTGAATAATGATGTAAATCCAAAGCATTAAACTTCCTAAAAGGATGACACCAATTCCAGTTTTTAAACCTTCTCTAATAGAAAAAGGTTCTCCATTACGACTTACTCTGATGATTGCTAAAATCATGAATATTGCCATTACTGGAAACATTGCTAAAGAATACACATTTTGTGGATCTGTATGAACATTTAGTTTATATTGCAAAATAAAAGAAGCAATTAGGATACATCCAAGTGCGATTCCGAAATGAGATGTTTTTGAAAACATGAAAACGAATTTTATGTAGGACACAAATATAGAAATTCAAGCTTAGAAAATATCAAAAATATTTTTATTTTAATGTTGCACATTCAGAAATAATAATTAAATTTGCACCTCGAAAATTGAGAAAGTTATAAAAGATTACAAAGATGAAACAAGGTATACATCCAGAAAATTATAGAGTAGTAGCTTTTAAAGATATGTCTAACAATGATGTATTTCTTACGAAGTCTACAGTAGATACAAAAGAGACTATCGAAGTTGATGGTACTGAGTATCCACTATACAAATTAGAAATTTCAAGAACTTCACATCCTTATTATACTGGTAAGTCTAAGTTAGTAGATACAGCAGGACGTATTGATAAGTTCAAAAACAAATACGCAAAATTCAAGAAATAAGAATTTTGATCACACAGTACAAAATGTCTTTCAGGAAACTGAAAGACATTTTTTTTTGAAAAATAACTGCAATCGTATTTACAAACGCAAAGCTTTTTTTACATTTACAAAAATTCAGCAAACATGAACTACATTCTCTTTGATGGAACCGTACGTAACGCATTATTACCATTTACATACACAAAACCCGTTGCCGATATACGCGTTGGAATCTTAACAATTCGAGAAAAGTGGGAAGCTCATTTAGGTGGAACCACAACAACAATCACAGAAGAATATTTATCAGAAAAATATCCAATGGTAGAGTTGGAAGAAAATGTGATGATCAATGCTTCTTTTTTGCCAAATGCTGAATTAGTAGCTTTAATTCAGGGTTTGACTGAAAAACAAGCCGTTTTTTCAGATGATGAAATTATAGCATTTCATACAACAGATCAGCAAGATGAGGTAGATTTCGATATCTACGAAATTATTTCTTATACAGAAGAATGTTTGCGAATTGAAAATACTTGGGACATTTTCTCAAAAAATGCAGAAGCTGTTCAAGCGGATTTCGATTTGATTACAAAGGATAGAACATCGCAACCAATTCCAGCGACCGTAAATGTAATTGCTCCCGAAAATATTTTTATTGAAGAAGGAGCAAAGCTTAACTTTTGTACGCTCAATGCAAGTTCAGGGCCAATTTATATAGGCAAAAATGCCGAAATCATGGAAGGTTGTGTAGTGCGTGGTGCATTGGCAATGTGTGAAAACTCAGTGCTAAAACTTTCTGCTAAGATTTACGGAGCAACAACTTTAGGTCCGTATTGTAAAGTTGGAGGAGAAGTGAATAATTCTGTATTAATGGGCTATTCCAACAAAGGACATGATGGATTTTTAGGGAATTCTGTCTTAGGCGAATGGTGCAATATTGGTGCTGATAGTAACAATTCAAACCTAAAAAATAACTATGCTCAAGTCCGTTTGTGGAGCTATGAAACTGAAAACTTTGCAAAAACTGGATTGCAATTCTGCGGACTTATGATGGGCGATCACAGTAAATGTGGTATCAATACGATGTTCAATACGGGAACTGTTGTAGGTGTAAATGCAAATATATTTGGTTCAGGTTTCCCAAGAAATTTTGTACCAAGTTATAGTTGGGGCGGCGCAAGCGGATTTACAACGTATCTAACTAAAAAAGCCTTTGAAGTAGCCAAAGTTGTGATGGCAAGAAGGAATGTAGAATTTACTACGGAAGATGAAGCCATCTTAACACAGGTTTTTGAAGACACTAAAAAATGGCGTAAAGACTAGATAAAATTATTATGCTTGAAATTGTAATTCTAGTACTGATATGAAAGCTTTATTATCAATTGGCACAAAAATACAAGCAAAAGCTAGCATGGGTTTATGGTGTTATTGGTATTGTAGTCTATTACGGAGGAGCTTTTTTTGCAGGCATTCTCTTTAGGATTGTATGCAGATTTTCAAGGATTCAATCCACTTCAAAGCTTTAGTGACCTTCAACTAACACCTATCTTTATTCCAGTGGCAGCTCTTTGTTGTTGGGGAGTTTATCAATTGCTGAAACGAAAGTGGCATAAGGAATATTTAGAGATAGAACAAAACAAATCTAAAATCTCAGATACAGGAAAATCGGAAGACGAAATTTTTTGGAAAGATAAAAAATAACTTAGTAAACACGCTACATATAAAAGCCGTTACTTTTTTAGTAATGGCTTGTTTTTTATGATGTATTTTTAAACTTATACTTGATAGACAAACAAAAAGTAATACATTAAAGTAGCAAGAATACAACTTGCAATTGAAAACACAACAATAGTTTTACGATGCAATTGACGATTTTCTTGCTGCATACGACGTTTAATTTTATGTAATAAATGTTGAGACGCTTTTTTGTATGTCGGCTTAGAAGACGATTCTACGCCAATATACGGTTCAATACGATCAAATTTATTGATGCGTTTGTGTTTATTATTACGTATAATACTGTTAGCGAGTGATAAAAAGCCAGACATAATACAGTGTTTTTAAAGGTTAATACTTATTTTTAATTGATATACCTAAGAATTGTAAATCAATACTTCTAAAGAAAACTTAGAAAGCATATTTCAAGAAACCTGAAATAAGCATAATTGTTATCGGAATTGCTATAATAAAAGAGATAATTAACTTATCTCGCTCTTTGCGATTTTGTTTCTTAATTTTTTCTCGAATAGCGCTTAATTGTATCTCTGTAATTTTAGGAGATATATCTTTTCTTTTATAATCTTTATAGTAAAGTCGTTCTTTAGCGAAAGGGTTTCGTTTGTTACGTCTTTCCCTAGTTCTATATAAATCTCCGTGGACGTGAAATGCTGCTCCTGATCCCATAATCTCTTTCTTTTAAATTGAACATATATACTATATCAGTATGAAAAGAAAGGAAAATGTTACATTTGAAACAATTAGTAGGTTTTTTTAACGCGTTTGAGCTCTAGCAGATTCTGAGCATTAATGCCCAAGTCTTGTACATTTTTTTGTTTAAATCGTACTACTTGATCGTAATATAACGGGATTAATGGTGCTTCTGAAATGAGTAACGAATCCATCTTAGTGTACAATTGTGTACGTACATCCGCGTTGGTTTCTCGTAAAGCGGTTTCGTACCATTCGTCAAACTGTACATTTTTAAAATGTGTATAATTTGGACCGTTAGGAGCGAAGTTTTTACTGTAAAAAAGAGATAAATAATTTTCAGCATCTGGATAATCGGCAATCCAACTAGCTCTAAAAATTGGCAATTCTCCTTTTGATCGTAGTTCTCGAATGGTAGAAGCAGGAATGACATTTACACTGGCTTTAATACCTGTTTTTTCCAGCTCTCGCTGAATATATTCGCAAAAATTCAAATATTGTCCATTAGTAGTAATGGCAACTTCGGGAGATGTATTTCCTGTTTCTTGTATATATTGATTGACTAATTTTTTCGCGAGTTCAGGTTCGTACTCAAATCCTTTGATATTGTTAAAACCAGGTAATCCTTTTGGAATAAAACCATGAATTGCAGGTGTTCCAATTCCGCTTCGTAAATATGTTATCATCTTTTTACGATCAAAACTATAATTCATAGCTTTTCGCAACAAATGATGACTGGAAACATTGCTGCTATCGCCAATAAAAATACCTAAATACTCGGTGTTTAAATATGGTCCAGAGATCATATTCACATCTTCAGTATAAGTTGAACGTAATTGTCCAGCTGCATCCAAAATTTCATCCTGATACGAAGGATCGAGCGAATTTAAAAAGTCTATATTTCCTTGAACAAACTGTAAAAACTCACTTTGTTTGTCTGGTAAAAAAGTAATGGCAACAGCTTCCAAATACGGTAAATTTTCTCCAGAAGCATCTTTTTCAAAATAATTGGGGTTTCTGCGTAAAACGAGTTTGGTATTTTCTTCCCAAATTTTAAATTGAAAAGGACCTGTTCCAATTGGATTTGCTCTAAAGTCATTGCCATAATGCTCCACAATTTCTTTAGGAACTACCGAGCAGTATTTCATCGTAAGCAAACTTAAAAAAGCAGGAAATGGTTGTTTTAACTGAATTTGAAAGGTTTTTGCATCCAAGGCTTTAAAGCTTTCCACACTTTTAAAAATCCAGCGTCCGCTAGAAGCTAATTTATCGTCTAAAATTCGCCCAAAACTATATTCAAAATCATACGCATTCACAGTTCGTGTGCGATCTTTTCCAAACAACTCATGTTCATGAAATTTTACATCTTCACGCAAAGTGAAAATATACGTCAATGCATCATCAGACACTTCCCAAGAAGTAGCGATAGCGGGAATAACATTCAAATCAGAGTCCATTTCCACCAAACCATTAAACAGCTGATGAACTGCCCAAATATTACGTTGATCTTTTGCAAAAGCAGGATCTAAAGAAGTAATATTTGCATGCTCGTTATAGCGAAAAACTAAATGATCTCTACTTTCTGAAGTGTTTTGTTGGCACGAAATATCAATCAACAATAAACAAAGAATTGATATGTGCTTGAGTATCAATTTAAAATGTTGCATTGTTAATTTTATCATATTCTGAATTAATTGTAAATTTGCGAGCTTTTACCTCTATGAGCGTATTTTTTTAGGTATCTTACTACAGGTTTTAAAAGTACATAATAAAAACACAAATCACTACCGTTTTGGTAGAAAAGTACAGGAATGAACGATAGAAAAAGAGTCGCTTTTTACACGCTAGGTTGCAAACTGAATTTTTCAGAAACTTCTACAATTGCACGAAACTTTCAAGATGAAGGATTTGATAAAGTAGATTTCTCTGAAGAAGCTGATATTTATGTGATAAACACATGTAGTGTTACAGAAAATGCTGATAAACGCTTTAAAACTATAGTAAAACAGGCGCAAAAAGTAAATCCTGATGCGTTTGTAGCGGCAGTAGGTTGTTATGCGCAATTAAAACCAGAAGAATTAGCTGCAGTTGATGGTGTAGATTTGGTGCTTGGCGCGACAGAAAAATTCAAAATCACCGATTATATCAATGATCTTACAAAAAATGATTTTGGAGAAGTACATTCTTGTGAAATTGAAGAAGCTGATTTTTATGTAGGAAGTTATTCTATTGGTGATCGTACACGTGCGTTCTTAAAAGTGCAAGATGGATGTGATTATAAATGTACGTATTGCACCATTCCGTTAGCAAGAGGAATTTCTAGAAGTGACACACTCGAAAATGTTTTAAAGAATGCCAAAGAAATCTCTGAGCAAGACATCAAAGAAATTGTATTGACAGGTGTGAATATTGGTGATTACGGAAAAGGCGAATTTGGAAACAAAAAACACGAACATACTTTCTTAGAATTGGTTCAAGCCTTGGATAAAGTGGAAGGAATTGAACGTTTGCGAATTTCTTCAATTGAGCCAAACTTGCTAAAAAATGAAACGATTGATTTTGTATCAAAGAGCAAAACCTTCGTGCCACATTTTCATATTCCTTTGCAAAGTGGAAGCAATACTTTATTGCGTTTGATGCGACGTCGTTACATGCGTGAGTTATATATAGATCGTGTCACACAAATAAAAGAAGTAATGCCAGACGCTTGTATTGGCGTAGATGTAATTGTAGGATTTCCAGGGGAAACGGACGAATTATTTTTAGAAACCTATAACTTTTTAGCGGAGTTAAATATTTCATACTTGCACGTATTTACATATTCTGAACGTCAAAATACAGTGGCTGCTGAAATGGAAGGTGTTGTTCCGCAAAACGCACGTAAAAAGCGCAGTAAAATGTTGCGTGGTTTGTCTGTTAAAAAACGTAGAGCATTCTATGAAAGTCAAATAGGAAAGACAAAAACTGTTTTATTTGAAGGAGAAAACAAAGAAGGCTACATTCATGGATTTACGGAAAATTATGTAAAAGTAAAAGCACCTTGGAATCCAGAATTGGTCAATACACTTCACAAAGTTAGTTTAACAAAAATTGACGATGATGGTATGGTTCGTTTTGATTTTGTAGACGAAACTGTGGCGTTTAGTTAGAAAAACAATAGTATGAAATACACAGTATTATTACTTTTTGCAGCATTATTTATATCCTGTTCGAGCAAACAAGAAAATGGTATAGGCTTTACCATTGATCCAAGTATTAAAAATGAAGTAGAAAAATATATAGAAGAACTATCAGAGTCAACTTCTTATGCAAAAGACGTGGAAACCTATAATAATAGCGTGTATATAGAAAACTATGTAAACGATAATTTAAAAATGACGACTACAGATTTTTCCAAGAAATAGCTTTTTAAACCGTTTTACTATTGGCATGAAGGTATGCTTAGGATCGATGGGGCTTTTGGGTTATTTGAAGGATTGGGGTTTGATATTCAGACTAAAGACGACAAAGCAACATTGTATCATCTGTTAAGTTCAGATGATACTCCAATGTATGCATACACTAAAAATGATGATTTTATTTTTAGGTTAGAAGTGCCTTGTACTGATACAAAAATTGTACTGTCTGAAATTCCTGATCCAGAAAAGCAACAGATCATCTATGGATATGTGGAGTTTAAAAGTGCTGACTTTTACACAATGTCAAATACTTTTCAAGAAGGAAAATCATCACAACTTGATAAGGTGAGAAATAATATGAAAATCTACTTTAGAAGCGGTTTTTTGAAACTTAAGTAAATAACCACTTTGTCGTTTTTGTATGTCTTTGGTACGATTCGTGCAAATATAAAGATATCTGTATCTATCAATTACAAATAGATACTTATATTTATCAGTAAGAATTAATTAAAAACGCCCAGATGAAAACAACACTACTCTCTATACTAGTTTTAACGCTAATAAGTTGTGATGCTTCTACCAAAGAATTTATTGGGAGTTCATGGAAAGTAACGGAACTTAAAACAAATGGAACGTTAGTCAAAGTTACAAACGATGTGGTTTTGACGGTAAAAAGTAAAACAGACTTTTCTTTACAGTTAGATGCGAATAGTTGTTTTGGAACGTATACGATCAAAGGAAAAAACAAAATTAAACTCAATGATATTGGTTGTACGGAAATGTGTTGTGACTCTGATTTTTCAAGAGCAGTTGTAAATGCATTATATAAAGTTTCAAAAATAAACCAAACCAAGGATAAAGTGATTTTATCTTCGGGTATTGTCGAAATTACCTTTGTAAAAGTGAACACTTCATCAAAAAGTAAGCTTAGTGAAGCACAAATACGACAAGCTGAAGAAACAACTACACTTGTGGTATCACCAAATCTTAATACGCAAAATACAAGTAATAGCATTCCAAAAGGATCTTATATTGAATTGTACAAATCGCCATGCAAAGGAAATTGCGAAGAGTTTTATATGAAGTTTTATGAAGATGGAACTGTGTATTATACAGGGAAGTTCAATGCGCAAGTGCAAGGAAATCATACGGTAAAGTTGGCGGCAAGTAAATCAAAATCATTGTTCAAAGACTTTGAAGAGTCAAACTTCATGAGTCACCAAGACAAATATGACGATGAAAAAATTATGGATTTACAGAACACATATCTGACGTATAAAGGAAAAAAGATTCAGATTCGTTACAAATACAATGCGCCAAAAGAGCTGAAGGCATTGCTTGAAAAAGTAGAGGCGCAGGCAATAGAAGCTTTACATAAGTTAAAACAAAACTAGAATAAACAGACATTTGGACATAAAAAAAAGCGAACTTCTTAGTTCGCTTTTACTTTTTTAAATTCGTACGCCTACAGGCAATAAATCTTTATACTGTTTGTTTTTGCGTAAAAAACTAGCAATCTTTGGACTAGTTGGTACGACTCTCAAATTTCGTTCTTGAATACTATCGAGAACAGTTTTGATAAATGCATTCTTAAAATCTACATCGTCAAGCTCCTCAGGAACGATTAATTTCGTTAAAAATATTTTACGTTCTTGTAATGAATACTCAATCTTAGCAATTCCGTGATTCGTTTTGTGTTCAAATTGACGTAAAAATTCGTTATCATTGATAACAATTGCATTGTCCATAGCAGTTTAATTTTAAATTAATCTTAAAAAAGTGGTGTATTTAGAAGAAATGTTGATTTAACTTTGCAAAGATAAGAAATTTAGAGTAGATTTCCGAGTTTTTAATGTCACTATCTGTATGAATGTAAGTAAAATACAAGTTTATTTTATGCCCGGAATGGCTGCCAATCCTACAATATTCAAGCACATTGTACTACCAGAAGAAGAATTTGAAGTCCATTATTTAGAGTGGTTTCTGCCAGAAAAAAACGAAACTTTAGCGCATTATGCATCAAGAATGGCAGAAAAAGTGAAGCATGATAACGTTATTCTAGTCGGTGTTTCTTTCGGAGGAATTCTAGTTCAAGAAATGGCACGACATATCAATGTGAAAAAGATTTTTGTGATATCAAGTGTAAAAACAAAGCACGAATTGCCGCGTAGAATGAAATTTGCACGCGCTACCAAAGCATACAAACTCTTACCTACAGGATTGGTCAATAATATAGAAGTATTGCGTAAATTTGCTTTTGGCGATTTGGCAACCAAACGTATAGACTTGTATGAAGAATACCTTTCCGTTCGTGATAAAAACTACATAGACTGGTCTATAGCGCAAATTGTCAATTGGAATCAAGAAAAACCGCTGCCAAATACCATTCATATCAATGGTGATAAAGATTTGGTATTTCCGATTCAGCATATTTCCGACTGTATTTCCATTAAAGGAGGTACACATATCATGGTGCTTAACAAATTCAAATGGTTCAATGAAAATTTACCAAGATTGATTAAAGAATAAAAAAACTTTCCCTAACTTAACAACAAATTACACCAAATAGCAGGATGATTCTAAATCAGTTTGTTATTTTTGTAATCCCTATCCGACCATTTTTACAATCACACTAATAGTAAGTTAACGAAAATTTTAAAACAAGATACCATGCGCAAAATTAAAAATGGATTTGCTTTTTTAGGATTAATATTCCTCGGAGTTTTATTGATGAATGCTGTACAACAAGATCCAACGATGACAGCAGAAAATGAAGAAGTTGCAACACAAGAAGCAGAAAAAACTTCAGGTGACACCAATGATTATAATGTATATGCGCTAGAAATTCCTGAAAACTTAGAGTTTGCTGGCGAAAAAGTACCGTTGCATTTACCAGATATTAAAGAACGTATGGACAGAGAATTGCTAGTAAACACGTATTGGCAATCAAATGGTTTATTATTGTTTAAACGTGCTAACAAATACTTTCCTATCATAGAACCAATTTTAAAAGAATACGGAGTTCCTGATGACTTTAAATACTTAGCAGTCATTGAAAGCGGATTGCAAAATGTAACCTCTCCAGCAGGCGCAAGAGGTTTTTGGCAAATTATGAAAACTACAGGACGCGAAAATGGTTTGGAAATCAATAAAAATGTGGATGAACGTTACCATTTAGAAAAAGCAACGCGTGTGGCATGTAAGTATTTATTGGAAGCTAAAAAGCGATTTGGAAACTGGACATCAGCTGCCGCAGCGTATAATGCAGGAAATGGTGGCATTGCACGTCGTATGGAAGATCAGCAAGTAAATTCGTATTACGATTTATTACTAGGACAAGAAACAGGACGTTATCTATTTAGAGTCATTGCGATCAAAGAAATCTTTAGCAATGCTAAAAAGTACGGTTTTAACTTTGATGAAAAACACTTATACACATACATTCCAACTAACAAAGTAGAAGTAGATACAGCCATTACCAACATTGCAAGTTTCGCTAAGAAATTTGACATCAACTATAAAATTTTAAAAATTCACAATCCTTGGTTGCGCGAAAACAAGTTGAATAACAAATCAAGAAAATTATATAAAATTGCTATTCCTGAAAAAGGGTATTATCCATCTAAATAAATAATTTTCATTCTGAACTTGATTCAGAATCTAATAAAAAATAAAATCTCCCAAAAAGTTGTTGGACTCTTGGGAGATTTTTTTAATCTGAATACTAAGTTTAATTACCATTATAACTAATGCCGAATTCGTCAGCAATACATTGAATTATATCAACTTGAACAGCGATAATACATGATGATACAGACGATATAAAAGCAAGTTCTGTACAAAATGCTAATTCTCCTTCAATAACAGGTTCTATTGTTAGTACGAATGAACCAGCAGATTCAATTGCAACGAAAATGTCTCCAGCTCCAGTAACAAATACGCATGTTCCAAAAACGACTTTGCCTACTATAGTTGCGTCAAGAAAGCAATCTTGAACATCCTGAAAAGATAAAAAACAACTTCTGATAGCTTTTAAATCATCTTGAGCGTTTTTTTGTATGGCACTTTTGAAAACTTTTTCCCTGTCATTGGCATTAAGTTTCTTGAAATCTAAATTTTCATTTACCAACTTGTCATAATTTGTTTTAGCAACTTTTACTGTTTCATTATAAAGAGTATAATCTTTTGCCGTCAATTCGATTCCTTCTTTCTTCATGGTAGCAAGATTACTTTTTATCATTACAGTAAGAAAAGATAATTTCCTTAGATTACTCATTTCAGAAGTCAATGATAGTTTTTCTATGAGTTTTTCATTGCTGTCAGAATCTGCACATTCTGTCGAAGTATTACTGTATACATTTACGTGTAAAAATACAGCAATCATAAATACGATTATTTTTTTCATTTTATTATGTTTTTATTTTTATTCTTTTTTAAATAGAAGTATTATAAAGGTGATCACTATTAATAATTTCCAGCAAAATATTCAGCAGAAGTTAGTACCTTCAATGATAATGGGTAGCTGTTAGTGAAATAGTCAAACTGATATTGATCGAACTCGTAGGTTTCATCTTGGTCTAAAGTAATTACTACGATATCTCCGTTATAATTAGTTTGCTCATAAAAAACAACTCTCATACCATTTTGATCAGTATCATTTTTCATTTCCATAGCTATTTTTCCTCGACCAAATACTTCTTGGTTTCCTTTTCTATAAAGTCTATCTAAAGCTCTTCCTAAAGAAAAATTGCTTTTTCTCACGCCAGAGGCTCTTGCACGTACAGATTTTGCGTTGTAGTCCCACATGTTTGAATTGTTGACCACTTTTGAGAAGTAATGACTATTATTAGTATTAAAATATTCAGAAACAATATAAAAGTTATCAGCAAAATCCGTGTAAAATGAATCGCTCGCAATGGTACCTAAACCATCAATACCATTTAAAGTACTTTTTTCATTCAGTACTTCATCATCAGAAATAAACGATTCTTCATCCTCATAGTAAACTTTACCTCTAGAATCTATTAGTTCTTTCTCAAAAACAACGTTACTTCTAATTTTCTGAATGTCTACATTCATTAATTTCTTTAAAACTTTATCTGAAGAGTAGAAATTTGCTTCTCTTTTTGAAGGGTTGTATGATCATTCCCCCGAAATTAGGACAGTAGTTTAAGTTAGAAAAAAAGACTTAAATTTACTGATATGACACGAAGAAAATTCACTTCAAAATTCAAGACCAAAGTTGTTTTGGAAGTATTAA
>Ga0189286_100200_pt1 | contig 26596 bp, 22 predicted proteins | sample UW69minimetaG_FD_130330 | JGI IMG/M metagenome (GOLD analysis project Ga0189286, IMG submission 130330) | Marine microbial communities from the Costa Rica Dome - UW69 mini metaG | ecosystem: Environmental > Aquatic > Marine > Oceanic > Photic zone | place: Costa Rica: the Eastern Pacific...
CGCGCACAAAGGCCGCGCCTTCGCGGGCGCCGTCTTCCGGATGCTTCAGGCAGCATTCCCATTCCACCACGGCCCAACCATCAAAGTTGTTGGCCGCCATCTTGCTGAAGACCTTGCCAAAATCGACCTGACCGTCGCCCAGACTGCGGAACCGCCCGGCGCGATCAACCCAGCTTTGATAGCCGCCATAGACCCCCTGTTTGGTGGTTGGATTGAACTCCGCATCTTTGACGTGAAACATTTTGATCCGGTCAGCGTAGTCGTCGATGTGGCCCACGTAATCCAGACACTGCAGCACAAAATGGCTTGGGTCATAAAGCATATTGCAGCGCGCATGGTTGTCGACCCGTTCTAGGAACATCTCGAATGTCACGCCATCGTGCAGGTCTTCGCCCGGATGGATTTCGTAACAGATGTCCACACCCATCTGGTCCGCATGATCCAAAATCGGCCGCCAGCGTTTGGCCAATTCGTCAAAGGCGGTGTCAATCAGCCCCGGAGGACGTTGTGGCCACGGATAGATGTAAGGCCAAGCCAACGCGCCGGAAAAGGTCACGTGAGATGTGATGCCAAGGTTATAGCTCGCCGTAATCGCCAGCTTCATCTGTTCCACAGCCCAAGCCTGGCGCGCCTTGGGATTGCCACGCACTTCAGGTGCGGCAAAGCCATCAAAGGCCTCATCATAGGCGGGGTGTACCGCCACCAACTGGCCTTGCAAGTGGGTGGAAAGCTCTGTGATTTCAACGCCATTCTCGCGCGCGACATCGACCAGTTCTTCGCAGTAGCTCTGCGAGCTGGCCGCGCGGGCAAGATCAAATAGACGTCCGTCCCAGCTGGGCACTTGCACCCCTCTGTAGCCACAATCAGCGGCCCATTTGGTGATGCTGTCCCAAGAGTTGAAGGGGGCCTCGTCGCCAGCGAACTGCGCCAGAAACAATGCGGGGCCTTTGATTGTCTGCATGATTTTTCTCCTGTTTGAAGAAGAGGCCCCTTGGGAGAAAGGGCCTCTTCTCGGGTACCCGAATGGCGCTTTAGAACGGCGAATCCGGGAAGTAGAAGCTCGCCGCGTTCTCAGGTGTGATCAGTGTCGCACCCAGGATGTAGCGCCCAGCCACTGGACCGTTGGATTTGAACGCAGACACGGTCACATCCATCGCGGTGGCAATCATCGCTGGCGGATAGAGCACGTCGACTGGCACCAGCTCGTTGCCATCCATGATGCCTTTGATGGTCTCTTTCATGCCGGCGCCGCCGACAACAAACATGCCGTCACCATCACGACCGGCCTGTTTCAACGCGGCGACAACGCCAATTGCGATGTCATCGTCCTGCGCCCAAACCGCGTCGATATCAGGGAAGCGAGACAGGAAGTCCTGCATCACTTCAAAACCGTCGTCCCGGTTCCAGTTGGCATGCTTGTGGTCCAGAACGTTGATGCCGGAGCCTTCGATTTCGGCCATGAAGGCGTCAAAACGTTCGTTGTCGATCAGCGTTGGAATGCCACGCAAAACCACGATGTTGTCGCCGTCCTTCAGGCGGGTTTTCATGTACTCAGCTGACACACGGCCAAGCTCTGGGTTGTTACCCGCCACATAGATGTCTTCAATGCCCGGCTGGCTCAGCCCCCGGTCCACCACGGTGATCAGCGCGCCGGATTTCTTGACGTTCAACACCGGATCGGTGAGCGGCTCGGATTCAAACGGCAGCACCACAAGCGCATCGGTCTGATGCACAGACACAAGGTCTTCCAGCGCGCTGGCCTGTGCAGACGGATCTGGCGAGTTCACCAGGATCAGATCCACGTCCGGATAAAGCGCTTCCAGCCGTTCTTCGGCCTTTTCCGCGTGCCAGTTCATACCAGCGGCCCATGCATGGGTTGGGGTTGGGTAGCTCACACCGATCTTGATGGTCTCGGCACTTGCCCAGCCTGTGAGAGCGATGGTGGCCGCCGTGGCCAATGCGCCAATTTTGGTAAAGGTCTTCATGTTTTCCTCCCTAAAAGTCCTTTGACTTCCCTGTGATTTGGACGCACCTCTCCTCTCCGGTGACGCCCGGTTCTTTCGCGCAAAGCTCTGCGAGAAATTCTTCGTGTGGTGTGTCGGCGCTTAGTCTGCCGAGGTGTTGCGGCCCCAATCTCCGCGTTGCAGCCAGACGGCCACGATGATGATGAGGCCCTGCATGGTCCCGTTCAGATAGTTGGAGATCATGTCAGTGAAGTTCAGAATATTGCCGATGGTGGTCAGGATCAGCGCGCCCAAAATAGTGCCGCCAATCCGGCCATAGCCGCCCTTGAGCACGGTGCCGCCAATGATCACCGCAGCGATGGCTTCCAGTTCCCACAACACACCAGTTGAGGACGAGGCGGAGCCGAGACGCGGCACATAGATGATGGTGGCAAGCGAAACGCAAAGACCTTGGATCACGTAAGTGAGCGTCTTCACACGATCAACCTTGATGGCGGAGTATTTTGCCACGCTCTCGTTGGAGCCAATCGCGGTGCAGTAGCGGCCAAAAGCGGTGCGGTTCATCAGGAACCAACCTGCAATGGAGACCACAATAAACACCCAGACCGGGATCGGCAGGCCAAAGAAGCTGTCGTAGTAGACCGGACGGTATACGCCGCGAATGTCATAGTTGAGCGACAGCGTGCCGCCATCGGCAAAGTAGGTCACCAGGGAGCGGTAGATGCCCATGGTGCCAAGCGTCACGATGAAGGCCTCGATCTTACCTTTGGTGGTCAAAAGCCCATTCACAAGTCCTGCACCCAGGCCAAGGATGACGGAGCAGCCACAGCCGATCAAAACGGTCGTGACCCCGGTTCCGAAAGTGTCCACGGCGCTGTTCATCACAATGATCATCACGCCCGCGATCACAGCGGCCATGGACCCAACAGAAAGGCCAATGCCGCCAGCGGTGATCACAAAGGTCGCGCCCACCGCAATGATGCCAATGAAGGCCGAGCGCGTGAGAAGGTTGGTAATATTGCCTTCGCTCAGGAAGGCCGGGTTGAGCAGAAAGCCGATCACACAGAGGATCAGGAGCGCAATCGCAGGTCCTGCCGTCTTGAGGTCAAAGCCGCGCAACATCGAAGGTTTGGCTGTACTCATGGTTGTCTCGGTCATTGCTGGTGCTCCCGCTTCAGTCCTGCGGCGTAGCGCACGATTTCTGTTTCGTTAATGTGGTCGCCAGTCACGACCCCAGTGATTTCACCTTCGCGCATCACCACCACGCGATGACACAGGCCAATGATCTCCGGCATTTCCGAGGATACCACGATCACGGACACGCCTTCGGCGGCGATGGCGGCGATAAAGTGATAGATCTGCTGTTTGGTGCCCACGTCGATGCCGCGCGTCGGCTCATCGATGATCAGGATGCGCGGGTCACATTCCATGACTTTGGCGAGCAGCAGCTTTTGCTGGTTGCCGCCAGACAGGTCGCCGACGTTCACATTTGGGTCCCGCGCCCGGATATCAAAGCGCCGAATAGCGCGCTCCAGCGCGGCGTCCTCGGCTTTACGGTCCACGCTCAGGCCTTTGACAAACTTCGGCAACGCAAAAAGCGACAGGTTTGGGCGCATCTTTTGCCCAAGCAGAAGGCCTTTCTCTTTGCGGTCCTTGGTCAGGTAAACAATGCCCGCATCCCGCGCACCCGCGACGGAGGTGAAGTTGGCAGGGGCACCATCAAAAGCGACAGTTCCGCCCTCGCGCGGTGTCAGGCCGCATATTGCCTCAAAAACCGCTGTACGCCCGGCGCCAATCAGCCCTGAGAACCCGAGGATTTCCCCTTTCCTCAGGTCAAAGCTGACGTTGTGTACGCCGGGCGCCACCAGATCGCGCACGTCCAGCACGCGATCTGCATCCACATCCACTTCATTCATTGGTGGGTAAAGATCGCTCAACTCGCGCCCCACCATCATCTGCGCCATTGTGTCTGGTGTCACGTCTTTCGCCGCGTGGGTGCCGATCCACTGCCCGTCGCGTAGCACAGTGACTTGATCGGAAATGGCGCTGACTTCGGCCAGCTTGTGGGACACAAAGACAACCGCGGTCCCGCGCGCTTTCAGGGGGCGCACCTGCGCGAAAAACAGCTCGGTTTCCGCTTCGGTCAGAACCGCCGTCGGCTCGTCCATGATCAGAACGCGTGCGTCACGGCTGATGGCTTTGACAATCTCCACCATCTGCTTTTGCGCAATTGAGAGATCGGAAATGCGATCCTCCGGCGAGATGTCGAGGCCAATGTCGTCCAGATAGCCGCGTACCATGGCGCGCATCGTGGCCCTATCCAGTACGCCCCGGCTCATGATTTCACGGCCAAGGAAGATGTTTTCCTCAACCGTCATCTGCTCTGCGAGGTTGAGCTCTTGGTGGATCAGAACAATCCCCAGTGCTTCGGATTGACCATTGCCGGGTAACTCTGTGTCCACGCCGTCCAACCGAATATGGCCAGAGGTGGGCTGCAGGAATCCGGAGAGGATTTTCATGAATGTCGACTTGCCCGCGCCATTCTCTCCGATGAGCGCATGCACCTCGCCGGCGCGAATGTCCATGCTGACGCTGAACAGAACCGGGACCGAGCCAAATGACTTACTGATCCCGTCTGCCGACAAAATCGGCACACCTATAGACTGGCCATCCGGCACGTCGTCTCTTCCCTGAATTTTCACCTCACTGCGGAGGCGGTGATTGACGTATGTAAACGTTTTCATTAATCATGTAAACCTTTACATCATCCACTGTAAACCTTTTCACAATGCCGCATTGCGGCTATAAGGCTCCTAGCCGCCTTGTGCGTATAAACAAAAACACCAAACCAACAGGCGCGCCAAACGTGTCATTGCCACCCAAGAAATCTGCCACAATTGAGGACGTCGCCAAGCTCGCTGGCGTCTCCATTGCCACGGTCAGCCGCGCGATTCGGAACCCGGAAAAGGTGGCGGAGAGCACCCGCAAGAAGGTGACCAATGCCATCGCGCGCACCGGCTACACCGCCAATGTGATGGCGCAGAACCTGCGTATGAAACGCTCCAAGATGGTGATGGTTTTGACACCCTCCATCGCCGACCCCAACTTTCCGGGCGTTCTGATTGGCCTGGAGAAAGAGGCACATGCACGCGGCTACGGCGTGTTGATTGGCAACACTGAGGGCGCGATTTCGCTGGAAGAGAACCACATGCGTTTCCTGGCCACGGGTGTGGCGGATGGGCTTGTTCTTCTGACCGGCCATCTGCCCGTCGCTGGCGCACCGCAAGATCCGGTCACGCAATTGCCCCCACTTGTGGCGGTGGGACGCCCGCTCGAAACCACCGAGACCGACTTTGTCGGGGTGGACGATGTGGCTGCCTCCAAAATGGCCACCGAGTATCTGGTGTCGCTTGGCCATCGCCGCATCGTGTTTGTTGGCGGTGGCACCGGCGATGTCCTGTCCGATCTGCGTCACGAAGGCTATCGCAAAGGCCTGGCAGAATGCGCCGAAGAGCTGGCTGATTGGCGCCTAGAGGGGGATGGCAGCAGCGAAGGCGGCCGTGCGGCTGTGGAACGCCTCTTCATCAAGGATACGCTGCCGACAGCCTTTTTCTGTTTCAATGACAACACCGCCATTGGCGTGATCGCGGCCCTGCGCCTGCGTGGGTTTGACGTGCCCGGCGATTTTTCCGTGATAGGCTTTGACGACATTCCCTTTGCCAGCAACATCACCCCGGCTCTGACCACGATCCGCCAACCACGCAACAAGATTGGCGAGCGCGCCATGGCGATGCTTTTGGATGGGTTAGAGGGGGAAAGCACGGAGAAAACCAATGAGCGGCTTCACGGCGATTTGGTTGTGAGAGAAAGTTGCGGGCCTGCAGGGCGCAGCTAATGCCCAACCCCGAAACCACGGGAGTGGACTTTGCATTGATATAGAGCGAAACACCAGTTGGCTTCGATCTTCTAAACGGTGCCGCCGAGACTGTCCTCCAGTGCCACCAATTCCTGGCCACCGGCCATCATGTCCTGCAGCTCATCCGGGGTGATCTGCCCGCGTTGCGACGTGCCTAGGGTTTGACCGCGATTAAGAACCGTAAAGCGATCTCCAACCGCCAGCGCGTGGCGGACGTTGTGGGTGATAAACACCACAGCCACGCCTTGCTTGCGCACCTTGTCGATGGTCGCCAGAACGTTCGCCGTTTGCCTCACACCCAATGCGGAGGTTGGTTCGTCCAAGATCAAGACCTTTGCCCCGAAGTGAACCGCGCGCGCGATGGCCACAGTTTGCCGCTCACCACCTGACAAAGTGCCAACCGCTTGATCCGGGCCGCGCAGGTTGATGCCCATTTTGCGCATCTCATCCATCGTGACCTTATTGGCGTAATCGTGATCGAAGAAGTTCATTGGGCCGATCTTCTTCACCGGCTCATTGCCCATGAAGAAGTTCCGGCTCACCGACATCAACGGGATCATGGCCAGGTGCTGGTGCACCGTCGCAATCCCAGCAGAAATCGCGTCACGCGGGTCGGCAAAATGCATCTGCTGCCCTTCAAATAGGATCTCTCCTTTGGTCGGCTTATGCACACCGGACATGGTTTTGATGAAAGTCGATTTCCCCGCGCCGTTATCGCCAAGCAAACAATGACACTCGCCGGGAAAGATATCGACCGAAACACCCGCCAATGCGATCACGCGGCCAAAGTGTTTCTCGATGTTTTTCATCTGGATGATGGGAGCATGTTCAGGGTTCATATCAACGCTCCCCCGTGATGATGCGACGGATGTAGGTGTTCAGGATCACCGCCCCAAGCAGGATGACGCCGAGGAACACGCGGAACAGAGAGCTTTCCACACCGGCGAAGAACAGTCCCTGCTGCACCACACCGAAAATCAACGCTCCCAACGCGGCCCCAATCACCGACCCGTAACCACCGGTCAGCAACGCACCCCCAATAACCACGGCAATGATGGCTTCAAACTCCTTGAGCAGGCCGCGGTCTGCACCGGCGGAGCCAAACTCCATAACCTGACACACAGCAAACACGGTCGCGCAGAAGGCGGTGAACATGAACATCAGGATTTTCACCTTGTTCACAGGCACACCAGAGTTCCGAGCCGCCTCAGCATCGCCACCGGCCGCATAGATCCAGTTACCGAACTTGGTTTTGGTCAAAATGATGTGCCCGACAATCACCAAGCCAATAGCCCAAACGATCAGCATTGGCAGACCTTCAACCACGGGCTGACCTTTGCGGGTACCGCGCTCAAACACCGCAATAAACCCGTTGTCGCCCATCCACTGGAAAAAGCCGGTGAAGATCTTGCCGCCAAACACAGCCGCCAACCAGTCGCCCTGAGCAACGTCGCTCACGCCGCCAATGATGGTTTTGCGCTCGATGGTCTGCGGCAGGTAAATCGCAAAGCCGCGCAGGATAAACAGGAACGCCAAGGTCACGATAAAGCTTGGCAGCCCTGTGCGCACCACGATGAACCCGTTTAACGCACCGATGGACACGGCGATCACGAAAGTGACAATAATCGCCATCCAAACCGGCCAGCCGAGCGTCACGCTGAAAATCGCGATCAGCATCCCCGCGAAACCGATCATCGAGCCAACCGAGAGATCAAACTCCCCTGCGATCATCAACAGACAGGCCCCAACGGCGATGATCATGAATTGCGCCGAGATCTGGCTCCAGTTCATGATGCCCTGGCTGTTGAACATCCCGCTGTCAAAAGCGAAGAGAAGGAAAAAAGTGAACACGGCGACGGTGCCGACAATCCCACCCAGTTCTGGGCGGATCAACGCATTGCGGAAACTGGAAATTTCCTTGACGCGTTCGTCGGTATTGGCCGTGGGCTGCGTCGCGCTTGTCATGCGACATCTCCCGTTTGGTCTGAATTGTAGGATTAGAAGTACAGGGTGCGAGGGGCGCCAATGCAAGCGCCCCGCGCGAATTGAGTGACGCTTAGCGGTATTCGCCCGCGAACTCTTCAACTTTCTCCAGGCCGTCTGCGGTCACAAAACCTGGGCCTGAGTTGATATTGTTGCCAGGCAGAACGCCGTAGCGGTGGTAGTTGGTGAGCACCACAACCGGCAGGTAGGCCTGCAGGAATGGCTGCTGGTCGATGCCCCAGTTGATCACGCCGGCCTTAATGCCTTTCACGATCTCTTCACCGAGGTCAAAGGTGCCAAAGTAGATGTCACCAGCCATGCCGTTTTCATCCAGCGCCAACAGGGTTGGATCTGCGGATGTTGGGCCAAGCGTCAGAATGGCGTCGGTTTCCGGGTTGGCATTCAGATACGCCAGAACACGGTTTTTGATCTCTGCCGGGTCTTGGCCACTGTCGATCATCTGGTCACCCAGATCCACGCCCAGACCATCGGCAAAGCCCTGACAGCGCTCGGTCGAAGATGGCGAAGAAATGTAGTGGTTCACGCAGAGGAAGCTGCCCACGCCGTCACCTTTGGCGCGTACACCGGCCGCGTAACCTGCGTCATACTCTGGCTGCCCCACATACATCAGCGCGCCAACTTCGCGCGCCTGATCTGGCGTGCCGGAGTTCATGATGATCACGTCAACGCCACTGTCCACTGCCGCTTTGATTGGACCGGACAGGACATCGTAATCAGACAGAGTGGTGATGATGCCGTTTGGACCGGAGGCCGCGGCCTGCTCGATGATACGCGCCATGTCGGCGAGGTCACCGGTTGGCGGGTTGCGGTATTCAACCTCAACACCCATCTGATCGCCAGCAAGCGCGATGCCGTTTTTGATTGTGTTCCACCAGCTGTCGCTGTCCGGTGCGTGGCTGACCAGAACATATTTCTCACCTTCGGCCACAGCCGAAGTTGCCACGGCAAACGGTGCTGCCACCACGGCAGCGGCCAGAGCCAGCTTCTTTGTAATTGACGTCATGTTTTCCTCCCAAAATCACGTCTTCATGGCACGTGGGCGGCTGATCCCGCCTCTCCGACTCAATTTAAACCACACTCCAACTCATTTTGCAACCGGTTGCAAAATTGCAGGCGCTGTTTCATGCTGCACTTATTGAAAAAACCTTGTAAACAAGCCGTCGTAACGAACTAAGGACCGACAAAAAATGGCCGTCACTTTGAAAGAGGTTGCAGAACGCGCAGGCGTTTCACGGTCAGCCGTATCGCGCACCTTTACCGACGGCGCCTCTGTTTCCGACAAGATGCGACGCAAAGTCGAAAAGGCCGCCAAGGAGCTGGGCTACAGTCCAAACGCCCTGGCCTCCTCCCTCACAACCGGACGCACCAAATTGATCGGCCTTGTGTCCAACAACTTTCACAACCCGATCTTTCTGGAAGTCTTTGACCTGTTCACCCGCGGGCTACAGGACCGAGGACTGCGCCCCTTGCTGGTGAACCTCACTGACGAGACCGATCCTGAAAACTCGGTCCGTATGTTACGCCAATATTCTGTAGACGGCGTTGTCGTCGCCTCTTCCACGCTCCCGCCAGGATTTGCCAAAGCCTTTCGCGATGCCGGCGTTCCTGTCGTGCACTCTTTTGGCCGCGCGTCATCCGCGCCGCAAGTCCACGTCGTAGGAATCGACAACGTTGAATGTGGCCGCATGGCTGCTCGCGAACTTATTGAGCGCGGCTACACGCATCTGGGCTTCATGGGCGGCCCGGAAGGCGCGACCTCGACCCAGGACCGCTACACAGGCTTTATGTCAGAGATGTCAGCCCATCCTGACATCAAGGCCAGTTACTCCTTTGCAGACGCCTACTCCTTTGATGCCGGACGTCGCGAAATGCTCAAGCTGCTCAAAAACAGCCCTGCGCAAGCCTACTTCTGCGGCGACGACGTCCTATCCATTGGCGCACTGTCCGCCATTGATGACAGCGGCCTGTCTTGCCCGGACGACATTGGCCTCATCGGCCTCAACGACATGGAAATGTCGCGATGGGAAAACATCGACCTGACCACCATTCACCAGCCAATCCGCCAGATTGTTACCAGTTCAATAGAGCTGATGGTGGCGATGTTGGACGACCCGGAGCGCTATCCGGAAACCCGGATTTTCCCGTGCTCCATAGTGGAGCGTGGCACCTTGAAGGCAGAGTGCTGAGGCCACCCCCATAGGCGCGACCTCAGCTTTCCGTCAGCGGAACATAGGTGGACGGGCATCCATCCAGGCACCGCCGTCTTTCGCCGAAGCCACCGCCGTGTAGACCGCCGCCATGGACCGCACGCCGTCCGCGGCATTTGGCAACCCGTCACGCAGCTCGCCAGAAATAGCATCCGCCAAATCACAGTAGGTATTGGCCACCGCCAAAGGGAACCCTTCTGGGTGCGCAATCGCCACGCGGCTCAAACGCTGCGCATCTTCATGCAGACCACCTTCGCCTTTCTCAATGATCTGCGTGCGTCCGCCAACGGGCGTGTAGATCAACTGGTTTGGCTGCTCTGAAGCCCAGCGCAGACCGCCGGTCTCGCCAAACACCTGAATGTCAAAGCCGTGCTGCCGGCCAATTGCCACCGAAGAGGTCCAGAGCCGCCCAACCGTACCACCGCTCATACGGAAGTTGACCATCGCATCATCTTCCAACTCACGGCTGGCGATTGTGGAGGCAAAATCGGCGGATAGGCTTTCGACCTCATCATCGGCAATGAACCCGGCCATATGCATCGCATGGATGCCACAGTCCGCAAACTGCCCGGACACCCCGGCCATCGCCGGATCATAGCGCCAACGCACACGCGGGTTATCCGCATCTGTGGCGTCGCCGTGATGCCCATGGCTGAAGTTTGTGACCACCAAACGCACTTTGCCAATCTCACCCGCCCGAACCATCGCTCGCGCCTGACGCACCATTGGATACGCCGAGTAGCAGTAGTTCACCGCACAAATCTTGCCGCTCTTCTCTGCGACCTTCACGATTTCTTCGCCTTCCTCGACGGTCATGGTCATTGGCTTTTCGCAAAGCACATTGAAACCGCTCTCAAGAAACGCTTTGGTGATCTCAAAGTGCGTCGAGTTGGGCGTGGCCACCGTGACCAGATCGATCCGGTCATCACGGCCCCGCTCGCCCGCAAGCATTTCCTGCCAATCACCGTACGCCCGATCTTCGGCCACACCGAGACGCTGCGCATACTCTTTGCCCACATCCGGGCGATGATCCAACGCGCCGGCAGCAAATTCAAACCGCCCATCAGCAAGCGCACCCAATCTGTGAGCTGGCCCAATCTGGCTGCCTTCGCCGCCACCAATCATGCCCCATTTCAGCTTTGTCATGAGCTTGTCTCCTCCTCATGATGTCACCTGAGGTGCCAGAATTTGGCACCTCCGCAATACAGTCGTGATACAGACGTCATACCGACGTCCAGATTTAGCTGAATCCGATGGATTCCAGATACTCACGGTTCTTGCGCGCATCGCCCACAGGATCCGGGTCCAGAAGTGGGTCGCAGTCCTGCTCCACCGTGCACCAGCCTTCAAATCCGACATCCAAAAGCACCTGACGCACAGCTGGGAAATCGACGTCTCCGTCGCCGAGATTGCAGAAAATCCCCTGCCCACAGGCATCATAGAATCCGGTGCGACTGGCGATCACTTCGGCCTTCACCTTCGGATCTATGTCTTTGAAGTGCATATAGGAAATACGGCCAATGTGTTTCTTCATGAAGGCCACAGGATCAAAGCCCGCGTAGCTGTGGTGTCCGGTGTCAAAACAGATCTTCAGGATGCTTTCGTCGACCTCATTCAAAAGCCGCTCCAGCTCCGGCTCAAAGTCCATGAACCCCGCCGCATGCGCATGAATACCAACGGTCAACCCATATTCCTCGCTCCCGATCCGCGCGGTCTCGGCAATACGATCCCGATAGGCGGTCCACTCGGCCTTATCCATCTGTTCAGCCTCCCCCACACGCCCAGCGGTTGGCGCTCGACGCGGAGAGATTGAATCAATTAAAACAAGATGTTGCGCACCGTGGGCCTTAAGCGCCTTGGCCGTGCGGTGGGTGGCATCCAGCACATCCGCCCATGCGTCCGGATCGTGATAGGCGCGGAACACAACCCCGCCAATCAGTTCCAAATCATGCTCGGCCAAAGCCTCTCCCAGCACCGCAGGGTCCTCCGGCATGAAACCCACAGGCCCAAGCTCGATGCCCTTGTAGCCCGCCTCAGCACACTTTTTCAAAACGGTTTGCCAGGTTGGATTGCGGTCATCCTCCGCAAACTCCACGCCCCAAGAACAGGGTGCATTGCCAATCCGAATGCTCATTTCGCTCACTCCAAAGTCAGAAGCTGTTGATATGTTTCCAGGTTTTCGCATCATGACTGGCCAACGCAGCCGCAATGACACGATTCACCTCATGTCCGTCTCGGAAGGTCGGGAACACCGCCTCCCCTGTTTCAATCGCCCGCAGAAAATCCCGCGCTTCGATGATAATCTGATCTTGATAGCCCGTTCCGTGCCCTGGCCCCTGGCAGAACGGCTCGTAATCGGGATGCGCAGGACCGGTCAGGATTTTCACAAATCCCCGCGTCGCCTCCGGCCCCTCCATAAGATAAAGCCAAAGCGCGTTTTGATCTTCCTGATCAAAGCGAATTGCGCCTTTTGTGCCCGTGATTTCATAGGCATAGCCCATCTTTCGCCCAGTCGCGATGCGAGAGAAATACATGTGCCCCATGGCGCCGCTCTCAAACCGGCACATCATCTGAGCATGGTCATCGTTGGTTACAGCGCCACCCGGCCGTTCGGCATGAACGGTCTCAACCTCACCCAGAACCCTGGAAATCGGCCCCATCAACGCCAACGCACAGTTGACCATATGCGGCGCCAAGTCACCCATCGTGCCATTGGCCATACCCTGCGTCCGCCAACTGGCCGGTGTGTCCGGGTTAGCATAGAAGTCTTCGGTGTGTTCGCCACGAAACCAGGTCACATCCCCAATTTCACCTTGGGCGATCAAATCGCGCGCAAACTGCGTTGCAGGCGTGCGCACGTAGTTAAAGCCCACCATATTGGCAACGCCAGCTGTCTCAGCTGCAGCGACCATCGCCGCGCCATCTTCCATCGACGCACCCAGTGGTTTCTCACACAGAACAGGCTTGCCCAATGCAAAAGCAGCTTCAGCAATCTCATGATGCGTCTCCTGAGGTGAAGCAATGACCACCGCTTCGACCTTCGGGTCAGCCACCAGTACGCGCCAGTCTCCGGTCGACCGCGCAAACCCGTAAGCTTTTTGATATCGCTGCGCACTCTCGGGAGACGACGCAGCGACCATTTCCAGACGCGGGCGCAGCGCAGTGTTGAACACAGCCCCCACAGAGGCCATCGCAACCGCATGGGCCTTGCCCATATAGCCGCCGCCACAAATGCCGATGCCGATCTCAGTCACCGCGCAGCCTCCTTTTTGAAATTAAATTTGCAACCGGTTGCAAAACTTGTATCTTGAGATTCGAAAACTCGCAAGCCGCATTCGTTCGGAACCCTCAGATTCCGCCAAATGCTCCAGAAGGGTCGCGCAAAGATGACGTCAGAAAACACCACCATCCGCCTCACCACAGCACAGGCGATTATTCGCTGGCTTTCCAATCAGTTCATAGAAATTGACGGGCAGGAAATGCGCGTCTGCGGCGGCGGCTTCGGCATCTTTGGCCATGGCAATGTGACCTGCTTGGGTGAGGCCCTGAACGGCGTGCGCGAAGAGCTGCCTCTGTACCGCGGACAGAACGAGCAAAGCATGGGATTCGCGGCCGCGGGATACGCCAAGCAATGGCTGCGCCAACGCTTCATGTTCTGCACTGCCTCGGCAGGTCCCGGCACAGCAAATCTCTTGACGGCAGCCGGATTGGCACACGCAAACCGCCTGCCCATGTTGCTGCTCTGCGGGGATACTTTCCTCACGCGCCTACCGGACCCGGTGCTGCAGCAGATGGAGAACTACAACGATCCAACTTTTGGCGTGAATGATGCTTTCAAACCCGTCGTGCGCTACTGGGATCGGATTTCCCACCCAGCTCAGGTGATCCAATCCCTGCCAAACGCCCTTGCCACCATGTTGGACCCCGCCGATTGCGGCCCTGCCTTCCTTGGATTGCCGCAGGATGTGCAAGGATGGACCTACGACTACCCTGAAAAGTTCTTTGCCAAGAAGGTCCACCGCATCCGCCGTCAATCTCCAGATCCGGCGGAAATTGCCGATGCAGCAGCGTTGCTCGCAACAGCAAAGCGCCCAATGATCATTGCCGGCGGCGGTGTACAATACTCGCAAGCGGCCACTGAACTCGCCGCTTTTGCCGAAAAACACAGCATTCCAGTTGTTGAAACCATCGCCGGTCGCGCCAACATGCTCGCAACCCAGCCGCTGAACATCGGCCCGATTGGCGTCACCGGTTCAGACAGCGCAAATGCGATTGCTGAAAAAGCGGACGTGATCCTTGCGGTTGGCACACGTTTGCAAGACTTCACCACTGGCAGCTGGACTGCCTTTGACCAAGACGCACAGTTCATTTCGATCAACGCTGCCCGCCATGACGCCGGAAAGCACATGTCCCTGCCGGTGGTAGGGGACGCCAAACTGTCTTTGACCGCGCTGGACAGCGAACTCGAAATGAACACACCCACACAATGGGTCACTTTCGCCCAGGAAGAGCGCAAAAAGTGGGACGCCTACGTGGCTGACAACGTGTCCCACGGCAACCGCCCGAACTCCTATGCGCAAGCGATTGGTGTTGTGAACGAGCTTTGCGATGCGCGAGATCGTGTCGTGGCGGCCGCGGGTGGCTTGCCAGCCGAAGTCACTGCAAACTGGCGCACGTTGGATATTGGCACGGTGGACGTCGAGTTTGGCTTCTCCTGCATGGGTTATGAAATCGCGGGAGCCTGGGGCGCGCGCATCGCTCAGGCAGAACGAGAGCCGGAGCAAGACACCATCACTTTCTGTGGGGACGGCTCCTACATGATGCTCAACTCAGACATCTATTCTTCTGTGCTGAGCCAGAAAAAAATGATCGTGCTTGTGTTGGATAACGGTGGTTTTGCCGTGATCAACAAGCTGCAAAACAACACCGGCAACGAAAGCTTCAACAATCTGCTGGAGGACTGCCCGACAATTCCAGAGGCCTTTGGCGTCGACTTCACCGCGCACGCGGCCTCAATGGGGGCAACAGCCGAGAAAGTGGCTAACCCGGCGGAGTTGGCGGAAGCCTTCAAGCGGGCCAAGGCCAGCGACAAGACCTATGTCATTGTCATGGACGTAGACCCCTACGAAGGCTGGACCACAGAAGGTCATGCTTGGTGGGAGGTCGGCACCCCTCACATCACCGAATATGACTCTGTGCGCGAAGCGCATGTTGAGTGGGAAGCCAGCCGCGTCAAACAGCGTCGGGGTGTGTGATGACCTTGATTGACGCCATCAAGGGCAACCGCTTTGCAGTCTTTGGACGCGCAGGCATGGACATGTTTGCCGATCCCGTTGGGGTCAAAAGCGAGGATGCCACCACCTTCCGGGCGGACCTTGGCGGATCCTCCGCCAATATCTGCGCCGGTCTGGTGAAGCTTGGATCAAACGCGTCCCTCGTCACCTCTGTGTCTGACGACGCGATAGGGCGGTTTTGTATCAACCGCCTACAAGACTACGGAGTCGGCACGCGCTATGTCCGTTCTGTCGGTGGAGAAGCCCGGACGTCTTTGGCAGTCTATGAAAGCTGCATAGAAGACTTCCAGAACGTGATCTACCGCAACGGTGCGGCGGATTTCCAAGTGACAGACGCGGATATGGACGCGGTGGATTACAGCGCGTTCTCCGCACTCATTACCGCGGGAACGGTCTTTGCCGCTGAACCATCCCGGTCCGCAACCTTTCGCGCCTTTGAGAATGCGAAGGCAGCCGGTCTGCCGGTCATCTTTGACATCGACTACCGCCCCTACAGCTGGCCGTCTGCAGAAGTGGCAGCTGAGGTGCTGTCGCGCGCTGGCGACGCCAGCGACCTGATTGTTGGCAACGATGAAGAATTTGGCTTCATGGCGGGCGGCATCGAAAAAGGCCTCGATAAGGCGCGGGAATTGGCCGCCAGTGGCAAACTGGTGATCTACAAAATGGGCCATGAAGGCGCGATCACGCTGAGTGGTGGCGAAGAAATCCGCACCGGCATCTACCCTGTCACCGCCGTCAAACCAAACGGTGCGGGGGACAGCTTTATGGCTGGCCTTCTTGCCTCACTCGCCACAGGCCACAGCCTCCGCGACGCCGTCCTGCGCGGCTCGGCCTGCGCCTCAATTGTCGTGTCCCAGCCCGGCTGCGCCAACGCCATGCCCACAACCACCGAGCTTGAGGCCTTTTTGTCCTCGCACTCCGGACCAACTCTTTGAAAGGAGAGCCCAATGCACATTGCGCCCCATGACAACCAAAACAAACCCATCGTTGATGTGGACCATGACCTGGTGCCGCTGAACTACTTCAACATCGTGAAACTCAAGCGTGGTGAAGTGTTTGAATACGCGGTGCCCGGCTACGAAACCTGCGTTGTACCGGCCACCGGCATCGTAGATGTCGACGTGGAGGGTGCGGTCTACCCTGACTTGGGCAATCGAACAGAAGATGTCTGGGACGGCGACCCGGAAGGGGTCTATGTGCCGGTTGGCGCGACCGTGCGCATCACATGTAAAACCGACACCACCGAAACCTTCATTGCAGGTGCCAAGTACGATAAGGTTTTGGAGCCATTTGACGTACGTGTCCCGGAACTTGATCTGGTGCAGTACGGCTCCGACGACACCAAAACCCATCGCAAGATCAAACACATCCTCGGTGCCAACCACCATGACAAAGTTGGACGTCTTCTGGTCAGCGAACTCTTCACTGTAGGCGAAGGCGGCTGGTCCGGTTTCCCGTCTCACAAGCATGACACCGACCGAAAGGGCGCGGATGGCGAGATGATCGAAACCCGCCACGACGAAACCTACAACTTCCGTTTCAAGCCAAACTACGGCTCTGGCGTTCAAATGCTGCAACGCGAAGACAATAAGCCCGGTGATGCGTATCACATCATGGATGGCTCAACGATCATGCTCGACAAAGGCTATCACCCTTGCGCCGTGCTGCCCGGCTATCAGATGTATTACTTCACCATCCTCGGAGGCCTGAGCCAGCGCAGCCTGAAGCAGTATTTCCAGCCTACCCATGAGGAACAGCTGCACACGATCCCCGGCATTATGGATATGGTTGCGAAGTTCAAATGACCCGAGTGACTTTGAAAGATGTCCTTCAGCCCGCGCTGAAGGACGGATATGCCGTGGCCGGGCTGGTGACGCTGGGCTGGGAAGACATGCGCGCTTACGTGGCTGCAGCGGAAGCCGAGAACGTACCAGTGATTTTGCAGGCCGGTCCCTCTTGTCGGGAGCACACACCGCTTCCTGTGCTGGGAAAAATGTTCACGCATCTCGCGGAAAACGCCTCCGTGCCCGTCGTCGCACATCTCGATCACGGCTATACGGCTGACGAATGCCGTGTTGCGATTGACAGCGGTTTCACCTCGGTGATGTTTGATGGCTCGCGCACGCCTTTGGCGCAAAACATCCACGACACTGCCGTGATTGCCGAAATGGCGCATGCGGCGGGCGTGTCTTGCGAAGGGGAAATCGGCTTTGTCGGCTACTCAGGCGGCGAAGGCTCAGCCGGTACCGATCCCGAAGAAGCTGCACAATTTGCGCGGGTCACTGGCGTTGACGCCATGGCGATCTCCGTTGGGAATGTGCATCTGCAACAAGACAAAGAAGGCGGGCTGGACGTTGCGCGCATCAACGCCATTGAAGCGCTGACCGACGTGCCCTTGGTAATCCATGGCGGCTCCGGTGTGCCCGTGGCACAAAGGCAAGCCTTGGCGCGTGACTCTAAGATTTGCAAATTCAACATTGGAACCGAACTGCGCATGGCCTTTGGCGACGCCATGCGCGCGGCGGTGAACGCCGATCCAACGCGTTTTGATCGCGTGCAGATTCTGAAAGAGACCCACGAACCACTGGTGACCAAAACCCGCCAAGTCTTGCGCAGCTTCAAGGGGGCATAGATGACACGTATCGGACTATTGGGGTGTGGCCGGATCGGCCAGGTGCACGCCCGATCCATTGCTCAGATTGAGGGCGCCACCGTAACCGCCGTGGCCGACGCCTTCCCGGCACCAGCTCAGGACCTGGCCAGCCGTGCAAACGCCAAGGTAATGGATGCCATGGAGCTGATCAACAGCGCGGATGTCGACGCGGTTGTCATCGGTACGCCAACCGACACCCACTACGACCTCATTCACGCCGCCGCCAAAGCGGGCAAAGCCATCTTTTGCGAGAAACCTGTGGACCTGTCTTCCGACAGAATTCGCGACTGCAAAGCGGTTGTCGAAATCGCTGGTGTGCCCTTCCTGACGGCGTTCAACAGGCGCTTTGATCCAAACTTCGCTGACTTGCAGGCGCGACTGCAGCAAGGCCAGATTGGCAACACTGAGATCATCACCATTCAATCTCGCGACCCTTCCCCGCCCCCGGTCAGCTACATCAAAAGCTCCGGCGGCATTTTCCGCGACATGATGATCCACGACTTGGACATGGCCCGTTTCCTGTTGGGAGAGAACCCCGTTCGCGTCTACGCGATTGGATCGGCGCTTGTGGATGCGGAAATCGGCAAAGCCGGTGATGTGGATACCGCCGCTGTCACGCTCTCAACAGCCAGTGGCAAAATCTGTCAGATCACCAACTCGCGTCGGGCAAGCTATGGGTATGACCAACGGATCGAAGTGCACGGATCACGCGGCATGTTGCGTGCTGAAAACGTGCACGAAACAACGGTCGAAATGGCAACCGAGGCTGGCTTCGCACGGGCGCCGGTGCAACATTTCTTCTTGGAACGGTATGAAGCGGCCTATCGTGCCGAGATGGCGCATTTTGTTGCTGCAGTGAAAAACAACATGCCGCCAGCACCAAGCATTGAAGACGGCTTGCAAGCGCAGTTACTGGCGGATGCTGCGGATCAATCCCTAAAAACTGACGCGCCGGTTGATCTCATCTGACATTCAGTGAGCTTCGCAGAAATCAAACGGGGCATCGTGTGAAACTCACGATGCCCCGCTCTGTTTCAATCTAGTCTCTCTGTGTCTCTCAAGACGCCAGTTTCAAAGCTTCCATTTGCGTAAGCCTTGCACAGAACTGCTCTTCGCTCAGTCCTTCCTCAATGGCGCGATGAAAGAAAGCGGCCTGTGTTTCTGGCGCCAACCCATTGGACGGAGGATCCCGGTCCAGGTTTGTCGGGAACGAGTAGCCCTCTGCGGTGGCGGCAATAGCTGCTGAGAGCTCAGCCTGCGTCAAAGTCCCTTCAGAGGAAGCCCGCACGGCATGGGGAAACACCAAACGGCACATCTTCTCTCGGTCAACCGTCTCCATAGCCCGCCCAAAGGCAGAAGACACTTGCAGCAGATTCACAAACCGATGGATATCGGAACTGCTGTTTGCGCCAGCGGCATGAAACAGTGCCGGATTAAAAAAGACGGCGTCCCCTTTGGAGAGGGGTAATTGCACGCAACGCGCCTCAAACACCGCTCGGAAATCCTCCCGCCGCCAGGCGGCATAGCCAGGCTTGTAGGTTTGCGAAAACGGCAACAGCTTGGTTGGGCCGCTGTCCAACGGCATGTCACAATGCGCGACCGCGCCCTGAAGGGTCAAAATCGGTGACACCTCATGCACATGCGCTGGATAAGCTGCGCTCACATCCGCTGTCTGAAACCCTAGGTGATAATCGCGATGCGCCTGCTGCGCCGCCCCGCCGGGATGCACCAAATTGACTTGAGCGGTCATTTGATAATTTGGCCCCAGCCAAGCCTCACATACCGCAGATATCGCAGGATTAGCGAAGTACCGCAGAAACACATCAGGGGCGGCCTCGCAAAGCTTCTGAAGCGAATTCCAAATGCGATCATTGGCGCCGGACGCCGCAAAGTGATCCGCGCCTCCGCCCGCGTTTTGCTTTTCCTGCTCGATAATTCGGCCGTAAATTTCAGTGGCCTCATCCAACACGCGGGTGTCACGATACGCCCCTTTCAGCGCGACAATGCCGGCCCCGCTTTGCAATACCTGCGCCCATTCGGTCATCACCGTTCGGCGGCCCCCGCCTTCTAAGGCGGACAGAAGCTTACCGCTGTCATAGACGGGAATGTTCTTTTCGATTGCCATCGCCAGCGGCACGTTTTCCAGACGTGTCACCTGGTCTAGACATGCTTCAAAGTCTCTCACGTCGCAGTTTTGGGGATCGTAGTACCCGATTAAACCAGCCGTGTTCGCCATGCAGTTTCCTCCCTATTTGCCCTCAGCTTACTGGGAGTGAAGATTGATTTTCTGCCCAAAACACATCAAAAACACATCAATGACACATCGCTTTCCCATCAAAGAAATTGCACGGCAAGCCGGCCTTGGCACGGCAACCGTTGACAGGGTTCTGAACAATCGCGCCAATGTCAGTGCCCAGACCAAACAACGGGTCACCGCCGCAATCGAAGAGCTGACGGCACAAGAAGCGCAGCTTGCCGCACGCGGGCGGCGTATGTTTTTTGACTTTGTGATCGAAGCCCCCGCGCGCTTCAGCCGCGAAGTCAAATCCGCGGCGGAAGCGGTATTGCCGCATATCACTTCGGCAGTCTGTCGACCGCGCTTTTTGTTGCAGGAAATCATGCAAGAGGCAGAAGTTGTCGCTGCGCTTGAACGTATCCACAAACGGGGCAGTCAAGGCGTGTGCCTGAAAGCCAAGGACACCCCCGCAATACGGACCGCGGTGCGCAAACTCCACGCGTCCAAGATTCCCGTGGTCACTTTGGTCACGGATCTCGGCGGCGGCGACAGATTGGCTTACGTGGGCTTGGACAATGCAGGCGCCGGACGTACAGCCGCCTATCTCATTTCCAAAACTCTGGGGAACAGGTCCGGAGCTGTATTGGCAACCCGCAGCCACGAGCGCTTCCTGGGAGAGGAGGATCGTGAAATCGCATTTAAGGAGGCATTGCTAAATCTCTGTCCAAACCTGCAGATTATCTCGCTACAAGGTGGTGGTGGAGTCCATTCAGCAACGGCAAACCAACTCACAAAAAGAGTAGAGAATGTGACCGCTTTACAGGCGGTTTACTCAATCGGAGGCGGAAACAAGGCGATCCTAGAAACCCTTGAGCACTGTAGACTGAAACCATGTGTTTTTGTGGCCCACGATCTGGATCGAGAAAATAAAGAGTTGCTCGCCAAGGAGAAGATCAGTTTTGTTCTCCACCATGATCTGCAACGCGACATTCGCGCCGCGTTCGACCACTTTCTTGCCTTCCATCGGCTGCTTCCTGAATCAACAACAGAGTCAATATCAACAGCGCAAGTCCTCACGCCTATGAACATTTCACCAGATTAAGCGCGCGCAAAAGCCATGGCCGATCTCACCCGATAGGAAAGCAAACCGCATCCAATCTTTGTGACGGTCTCAACGCAAAATTCAGACATGTAGTGCGCCCACTTAATCGTCACGCTGAGCTGATCAAACGAACCCAAGAATTTGAAACAAAATTTTTATTTCAACGACTTAACTCAGGATCGTGCGACACTTTTTTCTCTGAATTGAGCGTTCCGAACCATTGTTGATTGAGGAAGTCCGCTCCGAAGACCTAAATCCGCGGTTCTGCCGCAAAATGAGAAAGCCACGGATCGCCTACTTCATCGCTAACGACCAGCCACATAGTAGAGAGGCTCTGCCCAAGTCATTCAAACACTCAATCAAAGCTTTTCAGTAGAAGTGGTGCCGGGGGCGGAGTTTAAAAATCTAGACAAATATTTGAAAATAATAGGAAAAATATTCGATTAAAAACTCCGATACCCCTTTCGGTACCCCCATCTCCAAATTTACCTCCGGTGCGAGTGCGAATGCCTGCTTTGAAAACAGGCGCAAGCGCGCTTGTGTCCGCGAATGTAAATTAGTTGTTGCAAGTTAGAGATCCAAATGAGGCGATCCACTAACGTCTGTATCATTCGATGTTGCCTCTATGATGTCCAGGCTGTCGTTGAAGGCGGCGACCAGTTTTTCCACGGCTATATGGGCTTTCGCGCCGGTACAGTCGTTCATGACCTTGTTGCTGCATGACAGCTTTCAGCTCAAAGCGGACATGGGCATTCTGCGCCTCGGGCGGAAAGCAGAGCTTCGCTGCATGGGAAACCAATTTCCGTTATGATCCCACTTTTGACAAATGCCGCGCTATGTCCAAGGTTACCAATTTAGTGTAAAGGCGAAATTTTTTGCGGGCTAGATATGTGCAAAGTGCCAAAAGGCACGAATCTACAGACATGGTGCAACAGTCGATTGTCCGCATCAAAGGCGTTGGCCAGCCATATTCTGACTTCAGCGTGAGGCATAAGCAATATTCGTCAGTAAATTGCTTCTGCATCGCTTGCGAATAATCAAACAAAGCCCGAGGCTTCCGACCATATGTTCTCTTTTCACACGCGCGTATTTGCGTAAAAAAACGCAGGTCCCAAGGACCTGCGCACCATGTCTGAGAGCAAACAAAGTCACTCTGGAACGATTTCACCTGGTAGAGAGTTGCCAGCCATAGTCTCCTCGGGACGGAAGTGAATTACCGATCGAATGGACTCGCCTGCTTTCAGCAAATCGAAGGCCGTGTTGATCTGATTGTGACTCATGTGATGCGTAATGTAAGGATCAACGCTGAAGTCCCCACGCATCCATTCATCCACCATACCTGGCAGTTCGCTCCGGCCTTTTACACCGCCGAAGGCCGTACCGCGCCAAACACGGCCGGTGACCAGTTGGAACGGGCGAGTCGAAATTTCCTGACCCGCACCTGCAACACCGATGACGGTGCATTCGCCCCAGCCCTTGTGGCAAGACTCCAATGCTGAACGCATGAGATCCACGTTGCCGACGGCCTCAAACGTGTAATCCAAACCGCCGCCCGTCTTCTCGACCAACACCTCCTGGATCGGAGCATCGTAGTCCTTGGGGTTGACGCATTCGGTCGCGCCAAGTGCTTTGGCCAACAGGAATTTGGATGGGTTGATATCGATACCGATGATCTTGGAGGCGCCGCTCATAACCGCACCTTGGATGACGGCCATGCCAACCGCACCAAGGCCAAAGACAGCGACCGTAGAACCCGGCTCGATCTTGGCAGTGTTGCGCACAGCCCCCATACCCGTTGGAACCGCACAACCCATGACAGAGGCCTTGGACAATGGGGCTTCTTTCGAGATCTTAGCCACAGAAATTTCCGGCAGAACCGTGTATTCGCTAAAGGTACTTGTGCCCATATAATGCAGGATTTGTTTCCCTTTGTAAGAGAAGCGAGACGTTCCATCCGGCATTAGACCCGCACCTTGGGTTTGGCAAATGGTCTGACACAGGTTGGTTTTGCCAGACTTGATGTAGGGGCAGTTCGGGTCTTCAGGGATATACAGAGGGATTACATGATCGCCGGGTTTGACCGAAGTTACACCTTTGCCGACTTCCTCAACGATACCACAGCCTTCATGGCCTAAAACACAAGGAAACAGGCCTTCTGGGTCTTGGCCCGAAAGCGTAAAGACGTCTGTATGGCACAGACTGGTGGTCACGATCCGGACAAGGACTTCGCCGTCCTTAGGACCTTCCAAATCGAGTTCTTCGATCTCAAGGGGTCTATTAGGTTCCCAAGCAATTGCGGCACGTGTTTTCATGGTTATATTGCCTGTCTTCAGTGAATTGTGGCATGGCCTGAAACAGGCTCAGCTTCTAAATCTGTGACCGAATCCAGGACAAGCAGTAGCCTGGTTTCCCCTGTCCCTTCGATGGGTGGAGACCGGTGCACCAGCGCGTCTTGAGTTCCGGAAATTGGCCATCGCGTACCACGCAAAATTACGGGCGACCCTGAAGGCACTGTGTAATATTGATCTGGATCGGCGAGGTTGGATGAGTTTCCGTACTGGGTCCCTGTTCCGCGATACGTACACACTAGTCGGGCTGTCAAAGCATCAATATGGAACTTTCTGCAGGCATTGGTGGTAATCACGTCCAAGCGTAAACGCACATAGGGCGTTTGCATCACATCCGCAAAGATCGCAGCCAAAGCCGCGACATCATCCACAAGCATCTCCCGTTCAGGGCAATCGGGCGTTCCGCATAGTTCCACCAAATCTTGCAAGGCCTCACGCACACGCTCAGGTCTCAGAATAGTGCGCGTTTTTGGCAAATTTTCCGCAGGCAAGCTGTCGATCCAAGATTGGAAACTTCGCAAAGGGGCCCGTTCCCAAATCGCCGCGGCGCAATCTGATTCGTATATCGCCATAAAACCTTCTGGATCCTCTGAACTGTAAACGCCCGTTGCGCCTAGCTGCGCAGTTTTTTCCGAGAAATTCATGTTTAGATTTTCCACAAGTTTCAAAATTTAAATTGCGCGCATCGCCCGTTCGCGCGTATTGCTCATAAAAATTTGTTATGTGATAACATTACATCGTTCAAGTTCCGCCTGGCGAAAGTAGTATTTTGGCCATTGTTGCTAGGATTGATAGATTGATCCGGTATGCACGTTTTTGGGTTGTCACAGTGGGTCAGTCATCCCTTTGTGGAGAAAAGCACTGATCCAACGAGTGGTTCGATTTTTTGGATTGGAAACTGTGGGCATCGTGTTTTGATGCCTCAATTGTATCCTCACGTCATAACTATAAAGGAGTAATTTCTATGTTGAAGCACAATTCCGCGCTTGATCTCCGCAAAGCAGCAATGGCCGCACGCGAAAACGCCTATGTACCCTATTCAAACTTCAAAGTTGGCGCAGCCATGCGCGCGGCTTCAGGCAAAATCTACATCGGAGCGAACGTTGAAAATGTTGCGTATCCGGTAGGTACCTGTGCAGAGGAAGCGGCACTCGCAGCTATGATCGTTGCAGGAGAGACCGAAGTTGTTGAGGCTTATGTGATAGCAGACTCACCAGAACCCGTTCCGCCTTGCGGTGCCTGCCGGCAGCGCCTGAAGGAATTTGGCAAGAACGATGTCACCGTGTGGATGGGGACCACGGAAGGCAAAGAGGAAGCCACAACAATCGGAGACCTCTTGCCCGGCGCATTTGATGTCGGACACATGGTACGAAACTAAAAGGTGTGGACAGCCACGTCTTTTCTCGTTCATCAACAGAAACGTTGAGCCTTACTGGCTTGCCATGTCTGATCGCTCCGTCGAGAATGGCGGGAAAGCGCGTGAGCGCTGAGCCCGCATGGATAATGACATGCTCCACATAGTCAGTATGTGGCTAAAAGATCTTGATCAGCTCAACCATCAAAGTTTGTGATCATGAATTCCTCTATGCTGCCGTCCGCTTTGCAGGCAGCCTGCGTCCGCGGCGTTCACGCAATGCATTTGCCGTGTCACTACCTGTACCATCACTTTCAGAGGAAAATGCACCGAGGGCTGCGCTAATGGCTTCCAGACTTGGACGCGGTCCTACATCCTGCGTGTCTAGGGCTACTCGCATTTTTTCCAGATGTGCCGGCGTTGTTCCACAACAACCACCAATGATCTTGGCCCCAGCCGCGCGCGCCAGAACAGCGTAGTTAGCCATCAGTTCCGGCGTTCCATTGTAGTGAATTTCGCCATCTACATAACGTGGGATACCCGCATTACCTTTGGCAACAATTGGAATTTCGGGATACGCTTGGTGGAACCCCAAGACAGTCCGAAGCAAATCAGACGCTCCAACACCACAATTTGCGCCAAACGCGACCGGCGGGCTTTCCAAATTTTTCACCAAATCAACCAAAGCTGGCGAAGTGACACCCATCATAGTGCGACCGGATGTGTCAAAGCTCATTGTACCGACCCAAGGCATATCGACTCGGCCAAACGCCTTTGCAGCAGCGCGGTATTCCTCAGGTGCCGAGATTGTCTCGAGCCAAAGGACATCGGCACCACCATCTTTGAGGCCGCGTGCCGTCTCTTCAAAGATGTCGACAGCGTCAGCATGGCTGAGCGAACCAGTCGGCTCCATGATATCACCCGTCGGACCAACGGACCCTGCTACGATAACGGTGCATTCTGCTGAATCAGCGACCTCTCGACCAAGTTCCGCAGATCGCTTGGACAATTCATAGGCGCGATGGCCAGCGTCATGGTGCTTTAGTCGAGAGCGGTTTGCGCCAAATGAATTGGTGAGAAACAGATCCGAACCAGCGTCGACAGCCCCACGATAGAGCGCGCGTATGTTCTCAGGTCTGGTATCATTCCAAAGCTCTGGGCAATCACCAGACTCTAGACCCATGTTAAACAGGTTTGTACCCGTAGCGCCATCAGCCATTAGCCAATCGCGACCATTCAAAAATTCAACAAAATCGGCCACCCAAGGCCCGCCTGAAAATCCAGTTTGCTTTCGCGTCGCGCTAGATCAAGCGCGAGACAACGCCACTTTCTTCATCATCAACTTGAGTAGAAAACATGTTTAGTTCTAGTCTGGGGTACCCGTTGGCAGCGCCTTGAACCGCGCCGGATTTGCCGGAGGCTGATTTATCTTAGTTACGCGGCCATGTCTGATCTTTCCAGAGCTGCGTAGAAGTTTGCTTCGGCCTCTGCTGGCGGGACATTCCCAATGGGCTCCAG
>Ga0189286_100201_pt1 | contig 26570 bp, 27 predicted proteins | sample UW69minimetaG_FD_130330 | JGI IMG/M metagenome (GOLD analysis project Ga0189286, IMG submission 130330) | Marine microbial communities from the Costa Rica Dome - UW69 mini metaG | ecosystem: Environmental > Aquatic > Marine > Oceanic > Photic zone | place: Costa Rica: the Eastern Pacific...
ACCACTTTATCACGTGCCGAGAGAAACGGGTCGCGTTCCACCTGAGCCCCGTGCCCTTCCACATGGCTGAACGTAAAGCCGGATACCTCGCTCAGGGTTCGCAGTTGATCGCCCAATTCCTGCTGGGTATTGGCATGCACAATAAGCGTCAGAATCTTCACGCGTGGTCCTCCGTTGTGGGCTGAGCGAGGCGTCGCTGCGCCCGCCCTTCTATCCAGGCATATAAGGTAGGAAGCAGCACCAGTGTGAGAAGCGTCGACGTGAACAGTCCGCCGATCACCACGACCGCCAGCGGGCGCTGCAACTCTGAGCCCGGCCCGGTCGCCGTTAATAGCGGCACCAGACCCAGGCTGGCGATTAATGCGGTCATGAGTACCGGTCGCAACCTGCGCTCGGCGCCTTCCTGCACAGCCTGGAGCAGCGTTCTCCCGGCTTCACGCAACTGGTTGAAGTAAGTCACCATCACCACGCCGTTGAGCACCGCCACACCGAACAGGGTTATAAACCCCACGGAGGCCGGCACCGACAGGTACAGCCCTGACAGATACAGGCTGACGACGCCGCCGATCATGGCGAAGGGAATGTTGAGGATAATCAAACCGGCCTGGCGCAGGGATCGGAACGTGATGAACAGCATCACGAAGATCAGCGCTATGGCAATCGGCACCACCAACGCCAGACGGGCCGCAGCGCGCTGCTGGTTCTCGAACTGCCCACCATAGGTCACGTAGTAACCTGTCGGCAATTGCACCTCACGTTCCAGGGTGGCACGAATCTCTTCTACGAACCCCACCATATCACGACCTTCGACGTTGGCCTGCACCACTACCTGGCGCTTGGCCGACTCCCGGGTGATCCCAACTGGCCCATCGACTTCTCGGATTGCGGCCACGCTATCAAGGGGAATCTTTTCCCCAGCGGGCGTTTCCACTCTTAGCGCCGCGATATCGTTCGGCGACGTGCGCGCCTGTTCCGGATAACGCAACAACACACCAACGCGTCGATTGTCTTCGATTACCTCCGTGACAACCCGGCCGCCGACGGCAATTTCCACAAGCTGGTTGATATCCTCGATGTTAATGCCGAATCGGGCAATGGCCTGGGGATCAATCTCAACCTGCAGATAGGTTTGGCCTGACAACGGAGCGCGAAAGACATCGACCGCCCCGGGAATGTTATTGATGAGCATTTCGATCTGCTTGGACTTTTCCTTCAGTACCTTCAGGTCATCGCCGTACAACTTAATGGCCATCGCAGCCCGCACGCCGGTCAACATCTCGGAGACCCGCATGTCGATGGGCTGAGTGAAGGCGTAGTCGATACCGACGAAGCGGTCGAGTTTCTCGCGCAACCGCTCCTGAAACTCCTCCAGGCTCACCGTCCACTGGTTCCGTGGTTTGGTGATGAGAAAGTTATCGGTTTGATACAAACCCATGGGGTCCATACGCAGCTCGTCGGCGCCGGTTCGGGACACCACGCCGGTGACCTCCGGCAGCTCCATCATGGCCTTTTGATAGGGCTCGTCGAGCGCCAGGGAACGCTCCAGCGAGATGCTGGGCAGCTTTTCGATGATGACCACCGTGGTACCTTCGTCCATGACCGGCATGAACTCCTTCCCAATCAGGGGAAACAGCAGGGCGGCGCCGAGCAGCAGCATCAATGCGCCACCCACGGCCGTCTTTCCATGATGCAGCGCCCAGCGCATGACCGGCACATAGCCGCGCTTCAACAACTTCAACACCCGGCTGTCTTCCTCAGCGCCACCCCGCATCAACAAGCTGGCCATCACCGGAATGACCGTCAGCGACAGGAGCAGCGAGCCGAAAAGGGCAAAAGCGATGGTCACCGCCAGCGGCGTAAACATTTTGCCTTCTAGGCCGGACAGGCTGAACAAGGGCAGAAATACCACAATGATGATCAGCACGGCAGAGATCACTGGCGTAGCCACTTCTAGCGTCGCGCGGTAGACCAGATGCAGACGATCAACCCCCCTGGGCGCCTGGCTGAGTTGCGCATGAGTGTTCTCGACCACCACCACAGCAGCATCCACCAGGATACCGATGGCAATCGCCAGCCCGCCGAGAGACATGAGATTGGCGCTGACACCAAACAGACGCATCATCACAAAAGTGAACAGCACCGACAACGGCAAAATTAGCGCCACGGTCAGGGCTGCGCGTAAATTGCCGAGCATGACTATCAACACCAACAGCACTAGGACCACAGCCTCGCCCAGCGCTTTTTCCACCGTCCACACCGCCTGGCGGACCAACTCGGAGCGATCATAGAACGGCACGATACGTACACCTTCGGGTAACGCCGCCTTGAGCGCCTCGAGCTCATGCTTGACGCCTTCGACCATGGTCCTGCTGTTGGCGCCCCGGCGCAGCAGCGCCAGGCCAGTCACCACCTCGCCTTCGCCATCGGCGGTTACCGCGCCGTAGCGGGTCATGGAGTTGATGCGGACCGTGGCCACATCAGTGACGTGCACCGGGACGCTATTACGGCTCGCCACGGTGATGCTGCGAATATCCTCCATATCCAGTAGTTGTCCCACGGTACGCACCAACAGCACCTCGTCGTTACGGTTGATCCGGTCCCCGCCGGCATTGCGGTTATTAGCTTTCAGTGCACGTTCCACGTCATCAATTGCCAGGCCGTGGGCCAACAGCGCCTCAGGATCGGCAACGACTTCGAACACCTTGACTTCGCCGCCCAGAGAATTGACGTCGGCCACCCCCTCCACGGTACGTAGGCGCGGACGGATCACCCAGTCCTGGATACTACGCAGTTCCCGGTTGCTGTAGCCCTTGCCCTCAACCCGATACATGTATCCCTCGCTCAGCGGCGTGGTGATGGGCCCCAATCCGCCCTCCACCCCGGCGGGTAGTTCTCCCCAGACCTGATTGAGGCGTTCCGCCACCTGCTGGCGTGCCCAATAGATGTCGGTGCCGTCTTCGAAGTCGATGGTGATGGAACTCAACGCGTACTTGGTGGTGGAGCGTAGCACGGTCTGACGTGGCAGGCCCTGCATCTCCCTTTCAATCGGAAAGGTAATGCGGCTTTCCACCTCGGTGGGCGACAAGCCCGGTGCCTTGACGATCACCAACACCTGGGGCGAGGCGATATCAGGGAAAGCATCGATGGGAAGCGTGCGAAACGCCCATAACCCACCGGCAATGAGTGCAGCGGCCAACAGCAGTATCATTAGCCGCTGGATCAGGGAAAAACGAATCAATGAAGCGATCATGGATTACTCACCCCCCTGGTACTGCCAGTGGGATTTGAGCTCGGCCACGCCGCCGCTAACGATCTCGGAATTCGCCTCGATGCCGCTGGGCACCGCAATCCAGCCTTCCGATTCCAGCCCGATCTCGATCGGCGTTGGCGCATAGCGCCGTGAGCCCAGCACCTTGAACAGGTAGGCCTGCTCGCCCACCCGGAACACAGCGCTGGCGGGCACCATGAGTCCTCGATAGGCCACACCGGTCAGGGTCACGGTGGCGTACATGCCGGGTCGCAACCGGCCGTCCGGATTATCGACCGAGATGCGTCCGCCAAGGGTTTGACTTTGCCGGTCCACCTCAGCCGCAAGCGATTGCAGGCGGCCCCGGTATCCACGCCCGGGACTGGCCTGTACCTGGACCGTGGCCTCCGCACCCGGCTTGATCTCAGACAAGTTGGCGACAGGGATGCGTACCTCGGCCCACAGACTGGACAGGTCGTCCACGTGAAAGGCGGTCTGCCCAGCGGTAATCAACTGACCTGACTCGATCTCGACCCCGGTGACCATCCCATCAATAGGACTGGTCAACTCGAACTCCGCCAGGCGGTCCGGTTTCTGCGCCAAGGCCTGTATCTGCGGATCAGACAGGCCGGCAAGCGACAACAAGCGACGCCGCGCATCCAGCGTGGCGCGGGCGCTCTTGTATTCACTGTCCACTTTGAGCCAACGGCTTTCGGCTACGATGCCGTCTTTCCACAAGCCTTCGATACGGGCGCGCTCGGCGCGCGCCAGTTCGAAACGGGCCAACGTTTCCAGATAGTCGGCCTGCGCCTGGCCCAGGCTGTTGCTGCGCAGGCGGGCCAGCACCTGCCCCTTGCGCACTGCCTCGTTCTCCACCGCCAGCAGTTCGGTCACCATGCCTTCCACGACAGGGGTAACACGGTTGCTCTTGCGCCGGTCGGCAGTGAGGGTAGCGGTCAGTTTCAGACGCGGCTTCAGCTCGCGGGTAGTTAAAGTGGTGGTCGTAAGTTCGGCGCTGGTCAACTGCTCCTGGGTCAGCTCCAGTTCAGCGGCCGGCGCCAGCGCCGGAATCAGCAGGAAAAACAGTATGGCTAGTGGCTTATTCATTGTCAGTATCCTGTTCAGTGAGGACAAGGGCACGACCGGCCGCCAGGCGCAAATCTGCAGCCTCCAACCAGGCCTTTTGCAGCAGTTCCAAATAGCGTTCATGGGCGTCAAAATAGGTGTTGTTGGCATCGATTACCGATAGGATTTCTACCTCACCGTTGGCGTATGCCTTGCGCGTCAGTTCGAATACTTTTTGCGCAGGCTGGAAAACTCGCGTGCGGTAATGCTCACCCTGCTTAATGAGCTGATTCAGATTCAGAAAACTCTGCTGCAAGCGACTTTCCAAATTCCGTTCCAGCACCTCTAGCTCCGACTGGCCCTCAATTACTTGTGACCGGACTTCTCCGATACGACCGCTGTTTCGGTCCCAGAGAGGAATGGTGATACCCAGGCCGATTCCAGTGACATCCTGACGACGTCCGTTGAGTAAATCCTGCTCACGAAACACGCGCAAGCTGATATCCGGCAAACGCTCAGCACGGGCCAAGTCCACACCTGATCGCGCTGCCTCGACTCGGTGTTTCGCGGCGAGCAGCGCCGGATGATTCGTCAGACCAGCCTGCAACTGCTCCAGCGCGTGGACGAGGCCGAACGGTTGAAGGGAAGTCAGTCGAGGTGTCGCCTCTCCGGGTAGCTCCAAATAGACGCGAAATCTGCTGAGCGCTTCATTGTATGCGCCTTCTGCACTATTCAATGCCTGTTGCGCGGCTTCCCGGATCAGATCCATGCGCAAGCGCTCCAGGTCGGAAAGCTCACCGGCTTGAGCGCGGCGGCGTCCGGTGTTCTGCAGGTCATCGGCAAGTTGCAAGCGTTCCTCCGCCAAGCGAAGGCGTTCCCAGGCCAACTGCATGCTGTGATAGCGCTGCGCTACCTGGGTTTCCAGGCGAATCTTTTGATAGCTCTGTTCGGCCTGAGCAGCGTCCAGTCCCGCCCCGGCAACCGCCTTCTGGTACCCGATACGACCGCTCAGTGGCAGCGGCTGGCTAATCGCAAACTGGGTGAAATCAGTGCCTCCGGTGCCCGCGTCCTTGCCAATACGGTCGTCGGCACGCAATTCGATCTGCGGGTTCGGCCACACACCAGCCTGTTGCAGAGCTCCCCGGCGGGCATTGACAGTCGCCTGCGCACTACGAATTTCCGGCGCAATCTCAACCGCACGCCGGATACTGTCTTCCAGTGTCCATATACCCCGCGATTGACCCATGACCGATACCGACGCAGTACAGGACAGCAGGAACCACAGCACCACCGCTCGCCGATTTTTTCGGCGTGCCAAGAAAAAAACATTGAACATCATCCACTCCTAAGCGCTGCGTCGGTGATACGACACGCGCACAAATGAATCCAAGATAAAAAGCCATGTGGTATTGCTAATGCACAGACCAACGTTAAGTCTCCGCAGGCAAAACCATCTAACAGGAAATATCAGATTCTCAGAGAGGGGGCGCGCGCAGAGGCGGCCTTAGATTGAAAGGGGAAGAAAGAAACCTCGTATGGCGATAGAGGCGCCATAATACCTGAGAGCAAAATCGTCTCGGCAGAAGTAGAATCACTAACGCAAACAAGGCGAGGACCATCGATCCAAGCGGCAGTTTTTTCAGGGATCCTTGTTGAGACAGGTCGATGTGACCCACTTCGTCAGGATGTTTCTTGCCCGAAACACCGTAGTCGACGTGGCTTTGTTCCTGATGCACATGTTCCGACGTGGTCGGCTCATGATCATAAGTATGCATATGCAATCGCGCGCCTTGGATGAAGACCAGGGCGGCAGCCAAATACGTTACCCAGAAAATTTTCTTGAGCGTGATTAATTGTGATCGATGCATAGGGTCGGAGCTTACCCATTCTTCTAATGCCAAGCAACAAATTCGTCTCCAGTTTCAATCTTCTGCCCCGGATTTCTCATAAAGAGTTAAAAGGAAGCGGCTTAACGAGCGATTGTTCCAATCCCACGGAATCGATTCAATAAGTTCTTTATTGGCAAAAGACTGAATGCGGCACCTGTGTTCCATACCTGCACCCAGTAAAAGAATGGTGTCACCGAAACCGACTCGCCATATGCCATTGATAGCTGGACCAGCCATTTTACAACCTGGTCAGACGCGACTATCAGGCCGGAGATGGACAACAGGGCATACGGCGAGAGGTATTTGCCAATCATGGACGTTGCCTAACCCTTGAGGGCCAGAATGCGTCTGGCTCCGTTAAGCACGACAACCCCCGCGATGGTACCGATAATCAGATCCGGATAATTGGAGCCGGTCCACGCGACCAAGGCGCCAGCAGTGATGACGCCCAGGTTGATCACCACGTCATTGGCCGAGAATATCAGCTTGCCTTCATGTGCGCCCCACCCTCTCGATGTTTGGATATCAGCAGCAAACAAGTGGTATTGGCAATCAGTGCGACGAATGCGATAAGCATCATCACCATCGATTCCGGCTCACTACCGAAGACGAAGCGTCTCACCACCTCTGCGAGCACGCCAACAGCCAGAATCAGCTGGAGTACCCCCGCAAGATGCGCGGCGCGTACCTGCATTTTCACGCCATGCCCAACGGCATAAAGGGCGAGCCCGTAGACTGCCGCATCGGCAAAATTATCGAGGGACTCACCAATCAGGCCGGTAGACTGAGCGATCAGACCGGCTGTCATTTCCACTACGAACAGGGCTGCATTGATGCCGAGCAACCACCTCAGGGTGGCGGACTCCTGGGTAGCAGAGGCTACGGAGGATTCAGCGGCCTTGATGGTCTCCGGATCAGCAGCGACGGTTTTTTGAAGCGAGGCGCCCAGCCCCAGGGTCGTCAGTTGCGCAGTGAAAGGATCAGCCTCTCCATCGTGCACGACCTTCAACCGGCGGTTCGACAGATCGAAAGACAGCGCCCGAATCTCATCAAAGCCATTCAGGGCCAGGCGAATCATTCGTTCTTCTGACGGACAGTCCATCTTCGGCACGGCATAAACGCTGACCCAACTTCCCGATGCTTCGGAGGAGTTCCCCCTATCGGTATCTGCTTGGGACGTTGCATCGCAGCCGCAGACGTCTTCAGAGGATTTGCTCATGATACGACTCCACTTGAGTATTATTGAGTGATGATTTAAAACCATATAGTCACTATAAGGTCAATAAAGCCGAAAGAATCCGTTGAGGAGGAACCTGATGCGCATTGGACAGTTGGCTCGGTCAGTAGGGGTCGATACCCAGACGATCCGTTTCTATGAACAGCAGGGCTTGTTGCCGCCGCCTGATCGGCAGGCAAACGGTTACCGCGCCTATACCGAGAAGCATTGTGAATGGCTGGCTTTCATCCGTCGCTGCAGGATCCTGGACCTGTCATTGGCTGAAATTCACGAACTACAGAGCTATCAGGACAACCCTCATCAGCCTTGTACTGCCGTCAACGCCTTGCTTGACGATCATATCTCTCATGTGCGGTCGCAGATAACCGCTCTGCAGGCGCTTGAGAAACAACTCGTTTCACTGAGAGCAAGTTGCAACGATGACCGGGAAGTTGAGGCGTGCGGGGTTCTTGCAGGAATCAACGCGAGCAGCACGCATCAGCAGTAATCTGACAATATGTCAGTTTGTCTCATTCTGATGCTCGGGTGCACTCTACCAGATACCCGCTATTCCAAACGCGCGGGCCGCAGTCAGTCCGGAACCCTGGCGATGGCACGGCTAATAAAATCCACCATGGTCGGGCTGTCCCAATCCGTGGCACCGACCAGACGGCCAATTTCACGACCTTTATGATCAATCAGCAAGGTCGTAGGGACGCCTTCTATGCCAAGGGTTGAGGTAGCCAGTGTGGACGGATCAATATACTTACGAAGGTGTTGTATACCCGTTTCCCGGTAGAATTCTTCAACAACACCGATGCCTGCATGGTCAATCGACAGAGCAACCACTTCGAATCGCTCGCCCCCCAGTTGAGCCTGGAGTGAGTCCAGTGTCGGCATTTCCTCGCGGCAGGGTGCGCACCAGGTCGCCCAGATGTTGAGCAACACCACTGTGCCGTGAAAATCTGCCAGCGTTAAAGGTTTGCCCTTTTCGTCTTCGAATGCCAGTTCGGGCAGATTCCGGGCTGTTTCCCAGGTCAGAAATCCCTGTGGGCCGACCGATTCTGGAACGTCCCCCGCCGTCGAAACAGCAGGGGCAAATGAAATAGCAAAAACGAGCATTGCAGCCAGTACCCGGGCTACAGGTGTAGGTTGCTGCCACATTGACAGTTGCTCCTGTTCACGGTTGTCTGCCTCTTGCCTCGTTGCTGCCCACAGAGACTACTCACCCTGCATCAGGCCTTCGATACGCCCATGCAGCCGGCTCCAGAACCCATCATCGGCTGCGGCATTGGGGCCTATGGCGATGGCCTTAAGATAGGTCACCAGATGCTGAGGCTCGAATTTCAGGCCGTGAAAGCGGGCACGCATCTGTCCCTGTGGATCAATCACATGAGTGACTACACCATGTACCTGGACTCCGTCACCCGTGTCCGTGAATTGAACGCCATAGGCCTTAGCGAGTTCCGACGTCAACCCAGGTGATTCGTTCTTTGCCCGGTAGAGAAAGTGCCAATTGCCGGGGTTGAGATCAAAGTTTTCGCCGTAGGCACGCATGTTCTTCCGGGTCCCGGCGACGTCTTCGCGATCGGTGGCGATGGTGATGAAGACCACCTCTTCGCTTAGCCCTTCTTCTTCAACCCCGGTCTGCAACTGCCGGATCAGGTTCATGTGCAAAGGGCAGGCCTCAGTGCAACGCGTGTAGAGAAAATTGAGCACGACGGTTTTACCGTTTAAGTCCGCCAGGGAGAGGGTCTTGCCGTCGGTGCCGGTCAGGTCGAACGGAGGGGCCGGTTGATCGACAAACTGGGCATACCGCTCTTTTTCATTTAACGACGCTTCGACATCCTCCATGGAGTGGGCATAAGCCTTGAGGCTCCCCAGGGCGACCATGGAAATCAGGAATACTCTTATTATGCGGTTCACAGTGGTTCTCCGTTTAATTCCTTTTTGGAAGGAAAATCTTGGGGTCATTGTGTGTTGGTATCGTCCAGATTCAGGGTAAGGGGCAGGTCAGCCGGTGCCAGGCAAACGCCTTCGTCACTGCAGGCCTGTACCCGCACTGTCATTTCGAGCTTGCCGGCTTCTTTCAAGATAGCCGTATGCGTTTCGTCGGGCAGTAGCCGAATGCTCGCGTCGTCGTCGTAAACCTCCAGGGCGGTATCATCAAGGGTAATGTCACTGACCCGGCCACGTGGATACTGAATCGGAATGTCGAGCGACTGGCCATTAACCGCGGAACTCGCGACCGTGGGAATCAGGAACTCCATGGAGGCCGGGTTGGCGTTCACATGCCAGCCGGGGTCAATGTCCAGTGCCAGAACAATTTCTCCGGTATCACCAATCAGTGCTTTATTCTCGCCAACAATTTTCAGGCGCACCTTGTCGGAAGAGTCCGCCAACCCGGTTCTGGCACCTGGTGCCGGGCCTTCAGAACTGGCCGGTGCAGTCTGGGTAGTGCTGGCGGTATTTCCGGTATTGTTATCGATCAACACGAATGCGGCTGCGATTACGATCAGTAAAACTGCTATGCCAGCCAGCCATGCCTTGGGTCGGGTCACCATATTTGATCTCCAGTATCTAAAGTTGTGAGTTTCCGGTGCGGTTGATCGCCTCAACCAGGCTGTCGGTGTCAAAGAGCCCCGTGAAACGGGCGATAACAGTACCGTCGCCGTCAATCACCGCCGCAAAAGGTAAGGCCTGCCCACCCGTCGCGGTTAACAATGCGTCCTTCTCAGGGTCACTCGCTGTCACGTCGACCTGAATCGGTACCATGTTGGCGCGCCGCACGGCAGAGGCCACAGCGGGCTCCTTGTACACCGTGCGCTCCAGCACTTTGCAGTTGATGCACCAGTCTGCGGTGAACTCCAGCAAATAAGGAGCGCCACGGGCTTTTGTGTCTGTCAGGAGTTTTGGTGAGTAAGGTTGCCAGACAAGTTCGCCCTCACTGTTCCCCAACGGGGAGGCAAATACCACAGCCACCGCAAGGGCAAGGCCTGCTGCCGTAGCTGCGATCACACGCACGGCGCCGTTACCCTGGATGAATCGGCGGATACCCCATAATAGGACCAGTGCCAGCCAGGCCCACCATAGCCATGGGTAAACCGCTTTGGGCACCAGGCTCGCGCTGAAAAAGACGGCCGCGGCCAGCAAAACCAGCGCGAGCACTTCACGAATAGCGAGGGTCCAGGGCCCCGCCTTCGGCAACCGACTCAGCCACTCAGGCTTAAGCATCAGTACCGCGTAGGGTAATGACAGCCCGAGCCCGATACTGCCGAATATCCCCATGATCACCGGCGCTGGCTGAGTGACGGCAAAAGCCAGAACGCCACCCAGGAAAGGCCCTGCACAGGGTGCGGCCAGAACCGCGCTCAACAGCCCTGAGACGTATGCCTCAAAGTAACGCCGGCCATGGGCCGAGGCGGCAAACGCAGGGACCGGGATAGGCAGATCCAGCCAGGTGACCACCGCAAAGCCGACCATCAACGCAACCAGGACGGCCACGAATACCGTCGACTGGAATAACGTGCCCCAATTCCACTGCAGCAGCGCGGTCAGGCCACCCAGCGTCAGGAAAAAGGTGAGTGTGCCGGCGCTGAACGCCAGTGCAGCGAGCACGCGATGTGACCGCTGGCTGCCCGCCTCCCGCAGGATGGTCCGGACCTTGATGGGAATCGCGGGCAGCACGCAGGGCGTCAGGTTCAGCAGCAAACCTGCCATAACCGCCATCATGATCTGGCCGGCGATAATTAATGAGGGAAACTGATCCATTACTCAGCGATCCCCAGCATCCTACCGAGCGCTTCCAGCTTGGGCACACCGGTCTGGCCTCGCCATTGGCCGTTCGTGTCCCTGAACAGTAACCCTGGCGTTCCGCTGAAACCCAACTCGGCCATCCACTGATTGTGTTGTTCGAGCGCGGCCTCAAGGTTCGCCGGGATGGGGGTGAGTTCAGAAATTCCGCTACCATTACCGTTGTTGCCGAAATTATCTTCAAATGCCTGCAGCGCGCCGGCCCGGTCCTCTGCATCCATGATAGCGGCGGAGAAGCCCCGGCTGGAGGGCTTTAGAAAACCAACCATGACCCAGTGCAACCTGACTTTCCCCTCCGCTACCCAGCTCCGGGTCTGCTGCCAGAATTTGTGGCAGAAAATGCAATTTGGATCTGCGAATACGTAGATCTCGGGAGCACCCTCACCGCCCTCGCTCACCAGATGGCTATCCTGAGCAAGCTGCTCGGCAACTGATGCGTAGGCCGGATTCGCTATATAACGTGCAGCGTATTCGCGGGTCAGGTCATTGCCGTTGCTCTCCAGAAGCGCGCCGGAAAGAACGTAGTCACCGAGGCCATAGACGATTCCGGTTTTTCCGTCCCCAGCCTTTACGACATAACCGGTAACGCCCTCGGCTGGCGTGGAGAAGCGTTCGATCACCGTAAAACCGACTTTTTCCTGGAGCGCCTTGACTCCTGGATCCATCGTCGGTGCCGCAGACGCCAGAGCTGCAAATAGACTTAAAAAAAGTGCTATCGAAAACTTACGGCAGAGCATGGTCATGCGCCACACGGAGTGCTCCAAAAAGAGTGACATCACAAGTACGTTCCCATTTTTAGGTATTCATCAGGCAGTAAAACCGCCAGGAGTGACTGACTACGTGGTGGTATACCGCTCAAGGTCGAACGACAGTTGCTCGACGCGGGAACCCCAGGCGATCAAAGGTTCAGGAAGTTGCTGAATACTTGGGAGGAAAAGGGTCTGGCCCTGAAAGTACACGGCCGGAATGAGAAGAATAGCCCCTGGGAAAAGGAGAGGACGATAACACTGGCAAATCCGGAATGACAGATCTGGCGACATGGGAAGAAATACATGTGCTGCTACAGCTACCCTGAGCCTGAAGCATGGCGCAGTCAGGCATCGCCCGGGCATCCGGCAAAAGAACACAAGCCTCAGCCATGGGCTCCACCTCAAAAGAGGTCGCAGCCGCTCCCTGTGAAACAAGGAAAGAAGCTACGAGCAGCATTGCTGCCAGTCCCAAAAACCGCTTCTTCATCGCGTCGATATCCCGATTAGAGAACAGCTGAATAAAATGCCTTTAACGTGTAAAACATACTTCGGTACCATAACCCACATCAGTGGGCGTCGCCAAGCAGGCAGAAACGACTCACCGTCGTCTATCCACAATAGTCCGTCGGCCAATTGAGACTGGACATGCGCAGATAAGTTCCTCCAAATGTTATTGTTCGAGCGCTCTCTTAAGCACACTGCGTCGAGAAAAAAACAGCTTCGCTACAACCGGCAACAGGGTAATGCCGCTGACGAGAATCAGCATGATCGTCATCAGCCCTGACTCGGATGCCATGAGCAATCCGCCAAATGCTGTAATCAAATAGGCCGTCGGAATAACTCCGGCCAGCGTTGCGACGACGAAACGCCAGAGCGCGAGGGGCGTCAGGCCTGCTGCATAGCTGACTGCATCGAAAGAGATGAAGGGCACCATTCGTGACGCAAAAATGGCCAGCATCAACGCACTTTGGGAGCGCTCCTTACCCAACCAACTCAACATCGGGCGCACCCGACTCCAGCGATGGATAACGTCGTACCCCAGGGACCGAGCAATGGTAAAAGCGATCAATGCGCCAGCCTCGGCACCGACAACCACAATCACCGTCCCCCAGAGAGAACCATAGACCGCACCGGCAACCATGGCGATCGGGGCGCTGGGAATCGGGCTCAGGACGATGGCCATGATCATCAAGCCGATGATGCCCACCGGCCCCCAGTACCCCAGTTGATCGATCCATTCCCGCAACGCAACTTTGTTGGTCACTGTGGCCAATGCTCCCGTCTCCAGCATGACCCAGTAGGTTGCGGCCAGAACAACCAACAGAAGCAGAACCCCGGCAACTTTTGCTGTTGCGTTCAGTCGTTCTCCATTACTTTCCGTGGGATCCCGATGGATTTTAGGCTCCAGAGTGGTGTTCATAATCCCCTCTGGTGTTCTTTCTCGCGCTTCCAGATTCATCTTTGTTTCTGGAAAGCAGGTACTTGGCAAGGGCGGCGACGCCAAGCACAAGGGCGACGATGAGCAAAAGGGATATCAACCCCATTCCCGCCATTCCAAACATGCATGCCTCACTTGTCATCATGTCAATCTCCTGGTTCTGTGTATTGGCTCTCTCATGAGGCGCTTGCCTGTACGGCACTGCCGTCGTTCATGTCGCTGGCCACGGTTTGTCCGCTAGCGGGTTTAAACCGACCCAACCGGAGCGAGTTGGTCACCACAAATACGCTGGACAGGCTCATTGCACCGGCGGCCAGCATGGGGTTGAGCAGATAGCCGGTAAACGGGAAAAGAACGCCCGCAGCCACCGGAATAAGTGCCAGGTTATACCCATAAGCCCAGACGAAATTGCCGAGGATCGTTTTGCGGGTACGCCGGGAGAGCGCGGCGGCATCCACAATTCCCCGAAGGTCGCCGCGCATCAGAACCACGTCGCCTGCCTCGATCGCAATGTCAGTACCCGTGCCGATGGCAATACCCACATCGGCCTGGGCCAATGCCGGGGCATCGTTGATGCCGTCACCGACGAAAGCGACCCGTGCGCCGTCTTCCTGCAGACGCTTTACTTCTGCCGCTTTCTGGTCCGGCAATACCTCCGCAAGCACCCGTTCAATACCCGCCTGCCGCGCGATGGCCCCGGCGGTAGCGCGATTGTCACCGGTGAGCATGGCCACACTCAGCCCTGCGGCCTTAAGCACAGCAATCGCCTCCAACGAACCATCCTTGAGCGGATCGGCCACTGCAATCAGCTCGGCGAGGCGACCGTCGACGGCAACATAAAGCGGGCTTTTTGCCTCTTCAGCGAGTGACACCGCGTTGTCGGCCACGCTGGCCAAATCGATACCGAGGCGGCGCATATAACGGTCCGCGCCCACATTGATCCGGTGCCCGGCCACTTGAGCCTGGATCCCGTAGCCTGGCTCTGCCTGGAAATCACTGACCGCTGGCAACGTGAGCCCCCGATCCCTGGCACCCTTGACGATGGCTTCCCCAATGGGATGTTCGCTCTCGGTTTCCACAGCCGCGACCCAGGCCAACACCTCATCCTCACGGCCTTCCACCCTGATGAAATCTGTCAGCTCGGGCCGACCCCGGGTCAGGGTGCCGGTCTTGTCAAGGACGATGGTGTCCATTCGAGCCAGCGTCTCAAGCGCCGCCCCTTTGCGGAACAGCACGCCCATTTCGGCGCCCTTGCCGGTTCCGACCATAATGGCCGTCGGCGTGGCCAGCCCCATCGCGCAGGGACAGGCGATCAGCAGCACACTGACCGTTGTGACGAAAGCAAAGGACAGTGCCGGAGCAGGCCCGAAGCTAAACCAGGTGATGAACGTCAGGATCGCAAGCAGGATCACAACAGGTACGAAAACCCCGGCAATCCTGTCAGCCAGCTCCTGAATCGGGGGCTTATCGGCCTGGGCCGATTCCACCATGCTAATGATCTGTGCAAGAACGGTGTCCGCGCCCACCCGGGTAGCCCGAAACGTCAGTGAACCATTCTTGTTGATGGTTCCACCCACCAGTTCGGCGTCTTGCTGCTTGGCGACCGGTACCGGCTCGCCGCTGATCATGGACTCGTCCACATAGGACTGTCCCTCTTCCACCACGCCATCAACAGGAACGCGTTCGCCCGGACGGACCTGGATACGGTCACCAGGCACTACCGCTTCAATCGGAACCTCGACGGCTTCCCCGTCCCGGATGACACGGGCGGTCTTGGCCTGCAGTTGCAAAAGCTTTTTGATCGCCTCCGACGTCCGGCCTTTGGCGATGTGCTCGAAGTAGCGCCCCAGCAAAATGAGCGTCACGATCACCGCCGCCGCCTCGAAATAACTCTCGGCGGTGCCGGCGGGGAAAAATCCGGGAACCAATAATGCTGCAACGGAGTAGAAATAGGCGGCGCTGGAGCCGATCATGACCAGGCTGTTCATGCCGGGGTTGGCATGGCGCAGCTCAGCGTAGCCGGACCGGAAAAACCGCGACCCGGCGTAAAACAGCACCGGCGTGGTCAGTAGCCATTCAATAGCCATCCAGCCCCGATGAGACAAGACATTGGCGTAGATAGCCTCAAGAGCAGGAATCATCTTGCCCATCGCAATAAGAACCACCGGGATGGTCAATGCCGCAGCAAAGATCACTTTCCGGCGAAGGTCATTGCCCTCCTTGTCCTGCTCTTCCGCTTGAGTGCTGGTATCCGGTTCCTGAGGTTCATAGCCAGCGTCCCGGATGGCCTGATGGATTCGCGGCAGCGACAGGGTGTCCGACAGGAACTCCACAAAGGCTTTCCCGGTGGTCAGATTGACACTGGCCTTGACCATACCGGGCTGCTTGTTCAATGCCTGCTCAATCCGAGACACACAGGAGCCGCAGGTCATGCCGGTAACGGGAATTTCCGCGGACTGTACCCGTGGCTGATAACCGGCATTCTCAATTGAGTCGACCAGGGTAGCCGGAGTGGCGGGCTGATCAAATTCCACAGTAGCTTTTTCAGTGGCCAGGTTGACCTGGGCTGCCGAGACACCGAGCTGAGTCGTGAGAGCCCGTTCAATGCGACCTACGCACGACGCGCAGGACATTCCTTCAATACCAATCTCTATTTTTTGCATCCCGATCCTGCTCCTCCGCGTGGCTGATCCAGCGCGCTTCTCACAAATTTATCTCGCCAGCAAACCGCAGCGTCACCCCTTTTCGGCGATGGCTTCGACAATAGGACAACCCTCCATCGGGCCTTCCCCCGAGCATTTCTCCAGAGTTTGTGACAGGACTGCCTCGATACGGGAAAGGTTCTGGATCTGGTGTCGGATTTTCTCCAGTTGCTCGCTCGCGATGCGCTTGGCCTCTGCACGGTCACCATTGGCATCCTGAAGCATCAGGAGTTCACGAATCTCATCAAGAGTGAAACCCCATTGTTTGGCATGGATGATGAACTGCAGCCTGGCAATCGCATCCTCGGGGTAACGGCGATAATTGGATTGGGTTCGCGCAGGCTCAGGCATGAGATTTTCTCGCTCGTAAAAGCGAATCGCATGACTGGCCACGCCGCTTTGGGCAGAGAGTTCGCCGATATTGAACGTTTTCATTTATTCACCTTAAGCTGAGTCATCAATAACTGTTAGTTACCATAACCTTGAAGTGAACTTTAAGGTCAAGGGATTTTTGAACGACTCGTTATTGCAAAATCCAAACAGATGCTCAAGACTCATTCGACACGCTTTTTATTACATGAACGGCGAAGAGCCCGGAGACACTGCGATGAAGGTTTTTGAGAAGCTGTTTATTTTAATGATAGGGCTTGTCCTGCCAATCTTCGCTCTTGCTGAGGGGCCCGGGCGCATGGGAGAGGGCATGATGCAGGGCATGGGCGGTATGGGGATATTCATGATGGTTATCATGATTCTTCTGGCTGTGCTTCTGATACTCGCGATTCTGGCGCTGATCAAATACCTGAGGAACAAGTGATGAGCCGGAAAAGAGTCCACCGGCGCACAGTCCTTCAGGCCATGGCAGGCACCGGATTTCTTCTCACGCTGTCGCCGGGATTTCTGCTTACAGGCTGTGATGGCGGGGTAAGTGCGACTGAATTGGGAACACTCGGCCTTGATTCCGAAGAATACGATGTTGAACTGAATCTTTATGCAACACCCGACTCTTTGTCCATACTTCCAGGCACGCCCAGTGAGGTGTGGCGCTACAGGGCGGAATTACTCAAAGGACCGGAAGGCACTATCTCCGAAAACCCAGACAGCTACCTGGGGCCAACGATTCGGCTGCGCCGAGGCCAGACAGTAAAAATCCATATTCACAATGAGCTCCCGGAAGACACTACTGTGCATTGGCACGGGCTTCATGTGCCGTCCGACGTAGACGGCCAACCTAGGCTGCCGATCCGCCCTGGCGAAATGATGACCGTTGGCTTCGAGGTGTTGGACCGCGCCGGACTGTTCTGGTACCACTCCCATGCTCACGGCGACCAGGGCGGGCGCGTGGGGTTCCAGAGTTACGCGGGGCTTGCTGGACTCCTGATCGTTGAAGACGACGAAGAGTTGGGGCTACGACTGCCGGCCGGTAATAATGAACTGTTATTGGTGCTCCAGGATCGGACCTTCGAGGGCGCCAACGAACTGGTATACCTCGACGGTGGCATGGGTGCCATGATGGATCGCATGCGCGGTTTTCTGGGAGATCGGATATTGGTCAATGGAACTCCCCCAACCACCCGCAAAGTTGCCACCCGCCCATACCGACTTCGAATTCTCAATGGTTCCAATGCCCGCATTTACAAGCTGGCCTGGAGTGACGGGCGATCCATCACGGTTATCGGAGCCGATGGTGGCCTCCTTCAACAACCGGAAAACAAACCCTATGCGGTTCTGGCTCCGGCGCAACGGCTTGATATCTGGGTAGATCTTTCCGATTCCCGACCCGGTAGCACATTGAAGCTTGTAAGCGACAGTTATGAAGCTGGAATGATGAGCGGCGGCATGATGAATGACGGAATGATGGGGGGCATGGGGATGATGGGTAACGCCACCCTGCCCGCCGGCAGTCGTTTCACCCTGATGACACTGGAGGTGACCGACTCAACCAACACCATCGAGCCGCTGCCCGCGGAGCTTGCCCGGGCACGCAAGAAAATACCCGTTACCGATGCCACACCGGTCAGGCAGTTTGAGTTAAGCCACGCGATGATGCGGGGTTTTGCCATCAATGGTCGGCGCTTTGCCGGAACCACGGTTGCAGATGGCGAAAAAGTCCGCTTGGGAGACACGGAAATCTGGGAATTCCGAAACAACACACCAATGCCCCACCCCATGCACGTTCACGGCTTGCAGTTCAACGTTGTAGGGCGACGAGGCGGCAGATGGGATAGCTTACAGCACGGCCTGGTAGACAGTGGCTGGCACGACACGGTTTTGGTTATGCCTCGTGAAACGGTTCAGGTGACGATGAAGTTCGAGCGCTTTGACGGCCTTTACATCTACCACTGTCATAACATGGAACATGAAGATGCAGGAATGATGCGCTATTTTCAGGTGCAAGGCTAAACGCCACGATATACCTCGTAGCGCACATTCATTGTCGGAATGCTTTCGTCGAGTGTGAAGCACCCGAGACCTTGGACTGAGAAGCTGCCGACTGGACATCACCAGCCACGCTCGCCTGTTCAACTGCGGCCACCGAGCCTTTCTTGTCTTTGCATTTGCTCATGCACAACCCCATACCGCACATGATCAGACATGGCAGGAGGAAGATCAATATAGGCGCGACCCCAAGCAGCACAAGCTTATCCCAGCCAAAAATCAGTCCGGCGGTGACACCGATGGCACCTAACACCCACCAGCGCCGTGGCCCTGTCAGCAACCCCATAAGTCCTCGTGAGCCGGTATCCGGAACCGTCTTACTCTTTTCGTCGCAGTTCGTTTTGTTACAGCAACTCATTATAATTCCCTCATTTCCCAGAACCGTTCTCCGTCACTTACGTTCACCGCTGGAGCGGAGAAAAGCTCTACAACTAGCGATTTCAAAAAGATAACGTTGAAGTAAAGTTTAAGGTCAAGCGTTTTGTGAAAAAAACGGATCGACCTTACTACGCGACTTTGAATTTCCAGAAAGTAATGGCATTGGCATAAAAAACTGCTAGGATCTGGTGAACGATGTGGCGAAGGTTGTGTCACAGTGTTGGAGATTGATAACTTAGTGACCGAAATTAAATGACCATAACGAAAAGCCAGATTTTTTTCTTGTTGTTATCACTCATAATGGTGATAAGCGCTCCGGCGTTGGCTGTTTCCGAAATGGCCGACGTTCAGGTTGATGCGTCCATGATGGACTGCGGTTCCATGATCGCCGATGCAACCGGAACCAACGGATCTGCTTATGATGACGTGGCTAGTTGTTTCACAGGTTCAGACATGGCCTGTCCGACGGCCAACGGGCTGAACAGCTGTGGCGTCAGTATCGGTCTTTTTCCAACAGGCCTTAGTGGCCTGATCGATGCCGGTTCCCAGCCGCTATTCAGTGCACTTGAGGGCAGCTACCAAGCCCCTTACCTGGCCTTTATCACACCCCCTCCAGAAAACCGCTCCTGAGTCTTAATCCGAATTTTTGCCCATTGCGGCAAGATTATTTCCGTTAATTCTTACAATAAAGCCTCGTGTGCACATTAATGCCTTGCGAGTTTTTAACTGGAGCAAATCAAATGCGCAATTCAAATATCAAGTTTTCGATTACTGCCGCCATTTTCGCCGGTAGTGTCGCGTTTTTCTCCGTCTTCGCCCATGCCGAAGGTAAAGTTGACAGCTTAATGAACTCTGATTCCAGGGACAGCGGAATGATGTCCTCGAAGGGCATGGAGGGCATGGAGGGCATGGAGGGCATGATGTCCAACATGTCCGAAGAACAACGCAAAGCCATGAAAAAAATGAAGAAGTCCTGTATGAAGATGATGCAGAGCCATGGCGGCGATCACATGGACGGTGGTGAGAAGGATCAGGACGCTTAAGCCAACCAAAGCCCATTGCCGCCCGGGGAAGCCAAGGCGACCCCGGGCCTTGTGCCGCCCATGATTGAATCAATTCGAGGATTTACCATGAAGACCAAAAAACTTGCCCTGTATACGGGTGTGGCCGCCATCGTTCTCGCCGCTGGCGCCACTACGTTGGTGATCCAGGCCAATGAACCCACCGAGTCATCGACTCCTATGGCCGCCGCTGAGACATCTGGTCCGGCCATCACAATCTATAAGAGCCCCAATTGCGGCTGCTGCCAGTCCTGGGCTGAACACCTCGATGCAAATGGCTTTGAGACCACTATTGTAGAAACCGACAACCTTAACGAGATCAAGCAGCAATATGACGTGCCGCGTGAAATGGCCTCCTGCCACACCGCGTTGATCGGCGACGTGGTGATCGAAGGGCACGTGCCAGCAGATGACATTGTCGCTTATCTGGAAAATCCCCAGTTCAATACAGTAGGGCTTTCAGTGCCCGGCATGGTCCAGGGCAGCCCTGGTATGGAAACCGGCAAGAAGGAGGACTACCAGGTCGTCGCCTTCAGTGCCAACGGCCAGCAAAGTGTGTTCCGCGAATACAAAGATTATTGAGGCTGGTCCCATGAGAGCAATTGTCCATTCTACGACCAAGGCGGCCTGGGGCTTTTGCGTATTCACGCTGGCAATCGTGCTGCCAGCGCTGGTTCAGGCCCAGTCCGCAGACGACGCCCAATCAGTGAAGGCTCTGACGATCAGCTCATCAGGCGCCCTCCTGACGCTACAGGGCAGTGATCTCTTTGCCATGGAAGGCGGAACTTCAACCAAGATTGCGCTACCGGCAACTGACCAGAGTGCTCAACCCACCACCCTGGCCAGAGGAGCGGACGGAAGAGTCTACCTGGCCGGTCCGGGCCTGGGCGTTTGGCGTTACGACGGCGCCGGTGAGAGCTGGCAGTCCCTCAATAATACCTTGCCCGACCTCGGGGTCACTGCCATGGCCGCTCACGCCACACAGCCCGGAACGCTCTACGCATACCTTGGGAAAGATGGCATGTTCCGGTCCAGGGACGGCGGTGCCGAATGGGTAAAAGTCGATAGCGGCCCCCAGGAACCGGTGCAAGCATTCCTGCATTCGGATATGCCCGGCAGCATGGAAAGTGGCTGGCTGTTCGCAGGTACCACTCGCGGTGTCTCACGATCCATGGACTGTTTTTGCTTCTGGGGCGATGCGGGGGACCTGCGCGGCAAAGTGTCTGCCATCAGCTATAATCCTGCAGCTCCGGAAAACGTCTACGCGGTGATCGAGAGGCAGCTTCATCACAGTGCGGATGGCGGCGAGACCTGGACAAGCCTGAAGGTCCCCCAACCCGTGACTGCCCTTGCCTTCTCGCCGTCACAAGGACTTGTAGTGGGTACGGCAAACGGGAACCTGCTTGCCCGTGGCGCTGCTGACGAGTGGACGCCTGTCCATGAATAATTGGATCTACTCGTTCATCCTGCTCGCCGCGCCGGTCATTGCCGGCGCCTCGGGCGGACCTGAGAGTGCGGACAGCACACCGACGGGAGTCTCCCAGGGAAGACAGGTTTATGAGCAATATTGCGCTGTTTGCCACGGATGGCAGGGTGAAGGCGCTGCCAACTGGAAAAAACCGGATGAGAAGGGCGAAATGCCCCCGCCACCTCATGATGAAACCGGCCACACCTGGCGCCACAGCGATGCCATGCTGTTCAAGATGGTTACGAAAGGATGGCGACATCCGTTCAACAAAACTGAACGGCTGACCATGCCGGCGTTCGAAGACTCTCTCACTGAACAGGAAATTCATTCAGTCATTGAGTACCTGAAAACACTCTGGACCGATGAACAGAAAAAGTACCAGGCGACAGAGAGCCAATAGCAGGAAAACTTGCCTCAATGAGTTAATAGAAGGCTCCTTCGTTCTGCACCATTTTGAACCTGCTTCAGGATAGACAAAGTGTTTTCCAGGCGTCATCGTGCTCAGGAAAACCTGCTCCGTGAGTTCCTCACAGAAATGAGTTTGCCGCAGACCGTCCATCACAGCGCCTTTCACCTCACACATATGCAGGCGTATATCCATAGCCTTGAGCCGGCCATTTATTGACTCCAGGCTCTCAAGTGCCGAAGCGTCGATGGTATTTACCTCCTGACAAGCCAGAACCAGATTCTTCATCTTCGCTTGTTGAGACGTCAGCGCCAAGACGGTCTCTTCCAGGTAGCGTGCGTTGGCGAAATGAAGACTTTCATCAACTCGCAGGACGACGGATTTCTCGTCCGTTTCAACCGTGTGGCGCTCTACGTTTCTGAAATGCTCGGTACCCGGCACCCGACCAACAATTGCACTGTGCGGACGACTGGGCGATACAGAAAAATCCCTATCGATAGGCCCACACCGACCAGAATTCCGGCTTCAACGCCCTGAATCAGCGTAAGCACAATGGATGCCAGCATCGCGGCGAAGTCCGCTTTCGAGAAATGAAAGGTGCCGCCAATGGCCTTTAAGTCAATCAGAGTGCTCACTGCGATCATGATTGTGGCGGCCAGTGTCGCCTTTGGAAGAAAGGCGAGTATGCCGGGGAGTGAGAGCGTGGCAAGTGCAATCCCGACTGCGGCAAACATACCCGCAAGCGGCGTCTGGGCAACAGACACTAATTCTACAAATCCAACCAGACTGATCAGAACGACTGCGGGGACCAGAGTTGCCCGTATGCTGGGGTCCATGGAAGGCAAACGGATCTCTGGAAGTCCGCTTGGAACTTGCCCTACCAGATTGACTCCGCCCCCCCCAAGTTAAAGTGCCAAGCCGCCCCTGTTGTCACAATAACTGCTGACACGGGGGCGGCTTTCGCAACGATATCTGCCCCCTGGGGCGCCAGACCGAGCCCGACGAGTGCATTTTTCAGATATTGGCGGCACAGAAACAGGTACAGGAGAGTGCTGACTCAATAGCAAACGTGATCGGGTTGAAGGAGTCAAACTGGCTGATCAGGTTTGCGCCCATTTCGATCAAATTATGCCCCCCTGTATACCGAAAATATGGCCAAGCTGACTACCCGCAATAAGAATTCCGGAAGCAGTGACAAACCCCGAGATCACAGGGTGGCTCAGAAAATTTGCGATAAAACCATGTCACAAGACGCCCATGGCGAACAGAATCAGCCCGGACAGCGTAGCCAGTACAAGAGCGGCACTAACGTATTCAGGGGATCCGGTGGCAACAACGCATCCTTACGCAGAGGCAGTCATCAGTGACGCCACCGCGACAGGACCAAAAGCCAGCGTCGCACTGGTGCCGAATAAAACGTAGACCACCAGCGGGATCATACTTGCACACAACCCAACTTCAGGCGGAAGCCCTGCCAACAGGACATAGGCCAAGGCTTGAAGAACAAGCATGAGTGAGACGATAGCCGCCGCAAGGCCATTGCTTAACAATATATTTCCACGATAACCTTTCAACCAATCAATAATTGGCAAATACGCCGCGATTCGCTTCACCGTCAACCTTCCACGGCCGTCAGAGTCTTCGCTCTAGTGGTTTCTCCAACCATTTACGCCCTTCTAGACCTTTGTTTAAAACCGATTGATCGGAATTTTCAGGTACACCTGTCCGTTATCTTCGGAGGGGGGAAGGTGCCCCGCCCTCATGTTAACCTGAACGGACGGTATTATCAGTCGGGGCATTCCGAGCTTGGCGTCACGCTCTGAGCGAAAGGCGACGAAATCGTCTTCACTGATATCGTTGCCCACATGGATGTTGCTGGAACGTTGCTCGGCAACGGTCGTCTCATGGACAAACTCATCGCGCCCCGCTGCTTTGTAGTCATGACACAGGAAAATGCGGGTTTCTCCGGGAAGCGCCAGGACTTTCTGAATTGAGCGGTAAAGGGTATGGGCGTCGCCCCCCGGAAAATCGCAACGGGCGGTCCCGGCATCCGGTGCAAAGAGTGTGTCGCCGACGAAGGCTGCATCTCCAATAATGTAAGTCAGGCAAGCTGGAGTATGTCCCGGCGTGTGAAGTACACATGCCTCCAGGTTCCCAATCTGAAACACATCGCCTTCCCTGAACAGTCGATCAAATTGGCTACCATCGCGCGCAAAATCTGTTCCGGCATTGAAAGCTTTGCCAAACACTTCCTGAACTACAGCGATCTTTTCACCAATGCCTGTTTTCCCGCCGAGACGTTCATGGAGGTAGGGTGCAGCAGACAGGTGATCAGCGTGCACGTGGGTTTCTAAAACCCATTCCACACTCAGGTCATTGCTTTTAATGTACTCAATAATTTTGTCAGCGGAGCGGACGTCGGTCCGGCCTGCGGCATAGTCGAAATCCAGCACAGAATCGATGATCGCACAGCCCGAGCTATCAGAATCCTGAACGATGTAGCTGAAAGTGTTTGTAGGCTCGTCAAAGAAATGCGTGACCAGCGGAAGTTGCATGACGTCACCCTCATCGCAGAATAATTAGGGAGGGTCTGATTAACGCCCGATTTTTCGTTTGAATCGCTTTTCAGATTGAAAAAAGCCATTCAAGCGCAATTTGGGCATGATCACCTCCACTGTTTGTTCGTTTTTTGCCCATTTTCCGCGATTGTGGCGGAAAACAGGCGCACTGGCCCTACGCCAGTAGATATTTTTCACCGATCAGCAGGTTGCTGAATGCAGCCAGCAAGTGCAGTCGATTGGTGTTTTTGGCGAGTCCGCGATAGCGAACCTGGCCGTAACCGAAGACCTGTTTAATGTACCGGAACGGATGCTCCACCTTGGCACGAATACTGGCTTTGATTTTCTCGGCTTTCAGCTTGTTGGCATCCAGTTTCTTCCGGGTGCCAGGCCGTTTGGCAATGAACCAGGAGATGTCTTTGCGATTCTTATGCTCATCCCGCTTTTGAATCCCAAGATAACCGGCATCACCGAACACGCGTTGCTCGCCACCGTGCAGCAGGTTACCGGCGCCCAGGGAATCAGCTTCTCCATTCGTTCCAGAAAGATTTCGCGGCGGGTTTTGCGCTTTTTGGTCTGGTACTCGGCTTCGGAGAAGGTAATCTGATCCATGGCGGCACTGAATCCTATGCAGTTGACGATAACCGTATTATCGCTGATTTCGAGACTTATTCAGAGTCTCCCTAAGGCTATTTGCTTTCATCCTGTTCCCTCCCGCTTTGCTTTCGTTCAACAATTGGTGTCACATCAACGCTGGCGTTCAGTCTTATCACAGGGTTACAAAAAGCTCAACGATCCAGTTATCGCCGATTAGTGGTGATCACGGATCATTCGATTCTTCATGTTCCGAGCGCACGGTTTCATGAAATTTCTTCAGGAAAATCTGCTCTGCTGCGACGATAACAATCATCGTAAATACCGCCACGCCAATAACAAACGGGTCACTATTCAACTTGACCCAGACGAAGCCTACGAGTACAAGCAAATCCAGGACGATAGCAATCGCTGGCACCCACGCCTTTGCCTTCACATCGTCGCGCAAATGACGAAGAACTCCCCAGTGAATAGCAATATCCATTACCAAATAGAACACAATGCCCAGAGCGGCGATCCGTGAGAGGTCAAAAAACGCCGTCAGAACGAGCCCGAGAACCACCGTGTAAACCAACGTGTGCTTCTGGATACTGCCAGGCATACCGAAATGACGGTGAGGAACCAGCTTCATTTCAGTCAGCATGGCCAACATACGCGAGACAGCGAAAATGCTGGCCAGAATGCCACCAGCGGTGGCCGTCATGGCAATCGCCACCGTAAACCAGACCGCATACTCGCCCAACGCCGGACGCGCTGCGGCCGCAAGCGAATAGTTCTGCGTTTCAATGATTTCACCCAGCGACAGATTGCTGGCGACGGCAAAACCCACCAGGGTATAAATCACTACGCAGGCCGCGATGGAAATAATGATCGCCCGCCCCACATTCCGCTTTGGGTCGATTACCTCGGAGCCACTGTTGGTAATCGTGGTAAAACCCTTGAAGGCCAGTATTCCCAGAGCCGTCGCACCCAGAAAATTACCCGTTGCTCCAGCTTGGCCCGTGCCTGAAAAGTCTACTGCCAGGTTATCGGTAATCCAGACACCCACAATTCCGAAAATCAGTATGCCTCCAATCTTCAACACGCCTATGAAAGACGCTACGCCCTGAATCATCCGGTTGCCGAGTAGATTGATCAGAAACGCTGCCAGAATGAGGGCTACGCCAAGAATCGGCACCATTCGGCCGCTTTCATCACCACCGAACAGTTGCATGGTGTAAGAGCCAAAGGTTCGGGCCAGGAAGCTCTGGGCAATCACCATCGAGAAATACATCAGCAACGCGTTGAAAGCCGTCGGCAACCGATCGCCGTATGCTTTGTGCAAGTACATACCGATACCGCCGGCGGAGGGGTATGCATTTGAAATCTTGATGTAGGAATAGGAGCTGAAACTGACGATTATCGCCGCGGCCAGAAACGCCAATGGAAACAGAGTGCCCGTCATCTGTGCCATCTGCCCGGTCAAAGCGAAGATACCGGCACCAATCATCACCCCGGTACCCAGCATAACGGTTCCCGTGAGTGTGAGACTCCCCTCCTGATAGCGAGTG